>Ga0315284_10002269_pt1 | contig 27617 bp, 14 predicted proteins | sample YL17G09_16_MG_FD_203696 | JGI IMG/M metagenome (GOLD analysis project Ga0315284, IMG submission 203696) | Sediment microbial communities from Yellowstone Lake, YNP, Wyoming, USA - YL17G09_16 | ecosystem: Environmental > Aquatic > Freshwater > Lake > Sediment | place: USA: Wyoming | collected...
CGAACCTTCCGCCATCGGATCCACGACACCGGCGAGCCGGCAATGCGCAGGCTCCTGTTCCTCGAGCAGAGCTTTCAGGTAGTGAAATCCATAGCCGCCGATCGCGACCATCAAAACCGATACGGGCTCAGATTGTTCTCGAGACATCATGCCACTTTATCTATAGTTTTCTGCCTTCCCCTGCGGGCGCAGAATATCACCGGTTGCGGCGGAAATCACCCGTAATCATTCCGGTCGCCCGGCGCGATCGAACGCCGAATGCGCGCACGGGCCGGACGCTTCCTTGGGAGGATGTCCACGTCTTTGTAATCGCTCCCAACAGCCGAATTTCCCTTGCTCCTCGAGTCAAGCCGCGATAGAAATGGACCTGCGATCCAGACAGTGGGAAAAAACCTAGCCACGAATGACACGAATGGGGATGCGGAATTTCCATGGGCGGGAATGGGACAGAGGAACACAGAGACTGCGCTTTCGCCCCCTTCGCAGTGGCGTAGCGCTTTGCGCTGCAATATCTTTGCGCGAGTTCCGCAGGCAAGCACGCCCGGTTTCTGTTGTCGGCGTTACAGCGCAACGTGCGCTTACCTGCGGAACTCGCGCAAAGATATTGGCCGGAGGCCGCCACTGCGAAGGGGGCGAAAGCGCAGTCCCCGCGTCTGCCTGGATCCCATTCGTGTTATTCGTGGCTGCTTTTTGTCTTGCAGTGTCTGAATCGCAGAGAAATGGATGAACGCAGGAGAGCCGCGGAGTGTGTTCCTTGCGAATGACATCGATTCATTTGCTAGCCGGCGGGAAAACAGATGCCGCTTCCCTGTTGATCATCTGTCCGTGAGAGGTTCTGGCCATGGTGAAAAAACAATTCCGGATCGGCTTGGATAGTTATGGCCTCCATCCCCTGCAGCTCGATCCCATGCAGCTGATGCAGTGGGCCCAGGACCATGGCGCGGAGGGTGTCCATTTCTCCGGCCTGGAGCCCCGAGATCAAGCGCGCGTCGATACCGCCTATTTGCAGGATCTGGCCGCATTCGCAAAAGAAAACCGCATGTACCTGGAATGGGGCGGCGCCCAACACATCCCTCGTGATACGGGCAGTTGGAACAAAAAGGAGCTCCTGGAAATCAATCGTGGCGTGGCGGAACAGGCAGCGACGCTCGGCGCTCGTGTTGTCCGCTCCTGTTCCGGCGGGCTGATGCGCTGGCAGCCCGACAGTCCAATGACGGAAACCTTGTTGGATGAAACGGCAGCGGCACTGCTGGCACAGAAGCAAATGTGGCTTGACCACAACGTGGTCCTGGCAATTGAAACCCATTTTGAATTTACGTCGTTTGAATTGGTGCGCTTGTTGGAGCGCTGTGACGCAATTCCCGGCGCATGGCTCGGCGTCTGCCTGGATACGATGAATTGCCTCACCATGCTGGAAGATCCTGTCCTGGCCACGCGGCGTTTGCTTCCATGGATCGTTTGTACCCACCTTAAGGATGGTGGAATTTCATTAGGACCGGAGGGATTGACATCCTTTCCCGTTCCGATCGGCGGCGGGGTGATCGATTTTGCGGCCATTTTGCGCTTGCTGCGACTGCTCCCTATGGAAGTAACCCTGTCGGTGGAGGGGCACGGCGGCAGTTTTCCATTGCCGATCTTTGACCCGTCATTCGTAAGCAAATTCCCCGACCTGACTGCTGGAGAGCTTGCGCGATTGATCCAGTTGTCACAATGGACCGCGCAGAGATCGACGTCCGGATGCCGGATGATCGAGCGCGCGGATTGGCCCGGGGTTTGCCGGCAACGCATGGCGAATGATCTCCTCGCCATGAAAGCAATCGTCTCCTCGACCCTTGAAGTCAATTCGGAAGAATGAATGCACCGACACGAACCGTTTCGCTTCCCCAACCCCGACGCTCTTCTGAAAAAAGCGGAATCATTGGGCGTGCAGCTGCCGTTTCTCGATTCCGTGACTCCACTGTTGGCTCCCGGGCAGATTGCCGGCAAGTTGATCCCCAATCGCATTGGAGTTCAACCCATGGAAGGATTCGATAGCACGCCTGCCGGCGCGGTTGGCGACCTGACCTTTCGCAGATATCGCAGATATGCGGAAGGAGGGAGCGGCCTCATCTGGTTTGAGGCCTGCAGCGTCGCCCCCTCGGGCAGATCCAATCCCGGGCAGTTGATGAGGGACTGCCGATGATGTCAAGCACAGCTTCGATTCAGGGTATTCAATTCCCGGTCCATGCCGTGAATACGCTTATCATCGGCAGCGGCGCTGCAGCGCTCAAAGCAGCCCTCAGTCTGCACGATCGCGGGCAGCATGAGATTGCAATTGCCACCGACAAGTGGGGCGGCGGCGCATCCAACAACTCCGGTTCGGACAAGCAAACGTATTACAAGCTGTCCTTATCCGGATCCGTTCCGGATTCTCCGCTCGCCATGGCACAGGATCTTTTTGCCGGCGGCTGCATGCATGGTGATATTGCTTTGTGCGAAGCACAGCTGTCCGCGCAGGCGTTCTATGAGCTGGTTCAACTGGGAGTCCCCTTTCCGCACGACCGGTACGGGGGTTATCCAGGGTACCGGACCGACCATGACCGTCGCGGGCGCGCCACGTCAGCCGGCCCGCTCACCTCACACTTCATGTACACAGCACTGGCAAAGCGTATTGCCGAATTGAAGATCCCGGTCTTCGATCATCACCAGGTCATCGCGCTGCTGGCAGCGCAATCGAATGGCGGCAAAAAAGTGACGGGCGCGGTCGCACTCAACCTGGACGCGCTCGAGCGCGAAAACTACGGCCTCGTTCTGCTCAATGCGGTCAACGTGGTCCTGGGCACCGGCGGGCCGGGCGGACTGTATGAAATGTCTGTGTATCCGGAGGATCAGCTGGGGTCGATTGGCCTTGCTCTTCAAATCGGCGCCATTGCGCACAACCTGACGGAGTCCCAATTCGGTCTGGCATCTCTCAAGCATCGCTGGAACGTTTCCGGTTCCTACCAGCAGGTCATCCCGCGCTACGTTTCGACCGATGCCGCCGGCCGGGAAGAACGTGATTTTCTGAATGAGTACTTTCCTGACCTGCCGACCATGGCGGGAGCCATTTTCCGCAAGGGCTACCAATGGCCGTTCGATCCCCGGAAGATCACCGGCCACGGTTCATCTCTGATCGATCTGGCAGTCTATGAAGAAACGGTCCTGCGTGGACGTAAGGTATTTCTCGATTTCATGCACAATCCCTTAGGCGCCGGCACGCATAGGGAATTTGATTTGTCCGCTGTACCCGCCGAAGCGAGGGAGTATCTGCAAAAATCAGACGCTCTCCAGGCCACGCCGATCGCGCGTCTTTCCCGAATGAATCCCAAGGCCATCGACCTGTACCTGGCGCACGGAATCGATTTGACCAGGGAATATCTAGAGATTGCCGGCTGCGCCCAACACAATAATGGCGGCCTGCGCGCCAATCACTGGTGGGAATCCAACATCCGGCACCTCTTTCCCGTGGGCGAAGTCAATGGCACCCACGGAGTATATCGCCCGGGCGGCGCGGCCCTGAACGCGGGCCAGGTAGGCGCCCTGCGTGCCTCCCAGTATATTGCCCAAAAGTATCGCGCTGCCCCGCCTGAAATCTCACACTTTGTCTCGGAGGCACAGCAACAGATCGCATCAATACTGCGCCAAGTAGGGCAATGGCTTTCCTCGAGCTTGCAGCCAAACCCGGATAAGATCCGGCAATACGCACAGGAGATGAGGCATAGGATGAGCCGGCAGGCCGCACAGATTCGAAGGCCGATGGAAATTCATCAATCGCTTACCGAGGCCTGGCAGGCGGCGAGGGAAATTGCCACGAATGTCCGGATCGAAAGTCAAAAAGATCTGCCGGTAGCCTGGAAGACGCTGGAACTGGCCCTCACGCATGCCGTGTACCTCGATGCGATTGAAGCTTATATGGATCGCGGCGGCGGAAGCCGCGGCTCCTATTTGATACTCGATCCGGAAGGAGCCCAATCCTGCGGCAAGGTCGGTGCGAATTGGAGGTTTTCGTTAAACCAGGCCGATGCATTTGTGAATCGGCATATCCTGGAGCTCTCCCTCGACTCCGATTGGCGCCCTCATAAGGAATGGGTCGCAATTCGACCGATCCCCATAGAGGACGTGTGGTTCGAGAATGTATGGAAGGATTATCTGGAAGGAAAATTCTTTGAAGAAAACGAGTCGCAGCCATGACAGAAACTGAGGAACAGAAAAGCGCGAATTTCAGGAGGGTCGCCGTCGTCACCGGAGCCGCACGCGGCATTGGCAGAGCCATTGCCGTCGAGCTTGCGCGCCGGCGCTATAACATCGCCGGCATCGATATCTCCTGGCCGGACGGCAGAGCTGACGCGTCCACGCAATCGCTGGAGGCTGAACTGGCGGGAATGGATGGCCTCCTTATGCCGTTGCACGGCGATATTGCCGATTTGAAAACTCATGAAAAACTGTTGGATGCTATCCTGAAACGAATGGGCAGAATCGATCTCCTGGTCAATAATGCCGGTGTGGCGCCGTTGCAGCGCTGCGACATCCTGGAGATGGCGCCTGAGAGTTATGACCGCGTGCTTGGCATCAATTTGCGCGGCGCCATCTTCTGGACCCAGCGTGTCGCCCGTTGGTTGATAGAAGCTCAACCCACACTCCCCTGCTGGCAGCCCCGCATCGTTTTTATCACTTCGATATCTGCCGTCGCAGCCTCCGTGAATCGAGCGGAGTACTGCATTTCCAAATCGGGCCTGAGCATGGCCACAGCTCTTTACGCTGATCGCCTCGCAGCCGTCGGGATCCCCGTATTCGAGATCCGCCCAGGCATCATTCTGACGGAGATGACCAGCCCGGTAAGAGAGAAATACGACCACCTGATCGGTGAGGGATTGATACCGCAGAATCGTTGGGGAGATCCCGAGGATGTCGCTAGAGTGGTGGCATCGGTTGCCGGCGGAGCATTCGATTATTCGACAGGCGCAGTGATTGATGTAAGCGGAGGAATGAACATCCGCAGGCTATAGAGACCCACAGCCGGCGGGCTGGCTCTTTGCGTGTGGCGCATCCAGGCGCGTGAAAATCATGACTGGGGTGTGCCAATGCGCGGGCTAAAGCCCGCGGCTACTGCACATAAGGTCATGCTGCGGTCTCTCGCAACCCATCATCCCTTATCCAGTGGCGGCGGGCTTCAGCCCGCTTTTCCAGGTTCTGGTTTCGGAGCAGCGAGAAGCTGATACCTACCTCGAACCCGGGTTCAGGGAAAGAACATGATTAACGTCGAAGAGCATGTCTATCACGATGATCCGAAAATCGGTCCCTCCGATGTGAGAACCGAGTTGATGGATGTCCGATACTACTTTATCGGCAACGGACGGATTGAAGCCGCCATTCAGCATGCGCCTGCCGGCGATGGGTCTCTCTATGGTTTGTTATTGATGGACCCGAAGCAACTCAAAATGAAACGGGAAGCGCTCACTTTTGACCCTGAAACCGGCATCGCAAAAACGATGCTTGATATTTTCATCGAGGGCGCGGAATCCCCTCTTGAACGCGAAAACCTGGCGATCGGATGGGACGACGGGCAGGAATTGCCCTGCGTTCGCGTCGACTGGCAGACAAAGCAATTGGCCGTGTCCGAACTGTTTTATTGTGCCGAACTCTCATGCGCGCGCGTCGTAAGGGAGATCAGCCTCCGCAATCATTCCTCCGAAACAGTTGCCTGCAGGATCGCGACCGGCATGCAATCGCGGTCCCTGCTCCGGAGCGTTCATTTATCCCCTGGCGACGAGGCCAACCTGTGGATTCTATATTCAATGGACGAGGGTACCGCGGAAGTCGAATTTGTTTTTGGTGATCAACAACCGTCCGTGGAAGAAAGCAAACAATTCTGGAGCGCCGGGACGCAGATCCAGCTCGGGCTCTCGCCATTGGATCACCTGTTCAAGACGGCCGCCCGGCAACTCCCGGCTATGATTTCGCGCCAAGGCAGGATCGATGCCTCCATATGGCAGTACCGGCGCGAGTGGATTCGCGATCAGGCATTCATGGCGCACGCGGTGCTGTTATCAGGCCATCCCCCCATCGCCAGGGTGATCCTGGAGAGGTTGCTGTGCGACTTTGTTTCCGAAGATGGGTCCACGGTCGATTCCAGTGAGGTGCGCGCACCCGCTGATGCGGAATTGGATCAAAATGGCACACTGCTTCACGTCTTGCATGAATATGTCCTCTGGACAGGGGACCTCGGCCTGGTGCGATCCTACTGGGACCGGATTGTGAGAACTGCCGAGTTCCCGCTGCAGCAGATTTTTCGCGAACCGGCCTCAGGCCTGATGTTCAATCAACGGGACTATTGGGAACGGCACAGCGTTTACGGCATCCAGCCCGGCATTGAGTTGGCGTACCAGGTCTTGGTAGCCATCGGACTCGTGGCTGCGGCCGGCCTGGCGCGGCAAATCGGCAGAGTTCGGGAAGCGGAGCGCTGGCAGGCTGAAGCCATGCGGATAAGGGAAGCCGTTTTGAACCATCCGACTCACGCTCTTGTAGGGAAACGAGGCTTCTTTAAACGGCGCGGAATTGATGGCGCCATCCAGGAGTTTATCGTCCCACAACCCGATGCGGGCCTGCCGCGGAAAGTCGGACTGGCTCGCGACATTCCGCACCCGCTCAATCCGGACAGTTCGTGTGCCCTTCCGATCGTGTATGGCTTTGTGCCCGCCGCATCGAAAATTGCCAAAGACACAATGGATCAAATGGAGGACCTGTGGAATCAGGGCTGGCAGTTCGGCGGCTATGGACGCTACCACATGGATTCTGACCCCGACTCCCCCGGGCCATGGCCATTTCCATCGCTTTACATCGCGCGCGCCCACATCGAGTGCGGGGCCTACCGGAAGGCCCTGCGCGTGATTGACTGGCTGGCCTCCTTGCCGCAATATCCGTCAGGCTCATTCTTCGAAATGTACGGACATCGCATCGCCCCTCCCTACGCCCAGAACGGCATTGTCCCATGGAATTGGGCCGAGGTGATCATGCTGGTCACAAAAAACATCCTCGGATTGCAGCCCGAGGAAGATGCAATCCGCATCCGGCCGCGTTTGCTGCCCGGGATGAACTGCGTGAAGGGCAGCGTCCCGTACCGGAATCGCCGCATCCATTTCAAATTTGAACGAAACAGCCAGATTGTAAAACCACAGTATGAGGTTGACTCCCATCAATTCGAAACTCTTGCCGAAGGTGTGCGAATTCCATTCTCCGATATGGATATTCGTATCGTAGGAAACATCCCACTCCTTGAAGACGTCCTATGAATAATCAATCCGGAAAGAAACTCTACCTCATCTGTAATGCCCACCTCGACCCGGTGTGGTTATGGAACTGGGAAGAAGGACTGGCCGAGACGCTGTCAACGTTTCGCATCGCGGCCCGCTTCTGCGCTGAATTCGACGGCTTCGTGTTTTGTCATAACGAAGCTTTGCTTTATCAGTGGGTGGAGAAATACGAGCCCAGACTGTTCGAGAGGATCAGGGAACTGATTGCCGCACAAAAATGGCATATCATGGGCGGCTGGTTTTTGCAGCCGGACTGCAATCTCCCCTCCGGCGAATCCTTTGTCCGCCAGATTCTGATCGGCAAGCGCTACTTCCTCGATAAATTTCAAGTGGAGCCGACCGTGGCGGTAAACCTGGACTCCTTCGGCCATACCCGCGGGTTGGTGCAAATCCTAAGCAAGTCGGGATACCGCGGGTACCTGTTCTGCAGGCCGGGCCAAGGCAACCTCCCGCTGAAGAGTCCCGATTTTGTCTGGGTAGGCTACGACCACTCGGAGATACTCTGCCATCGCCCCCCCGACCATTACAATTCCGAATCCGGCAAAGCGCTGGCTAAGGTGCAAAGATGGCTCGAGGCAAACACAGATCGGCAAGTCGGCATGCTGCTTTGGGGCATCGGCAATCATGGCGGCGGCCCGTCGCGTAAGGACCTGGGAGACTTGGCCCGTTTTCAATCTGAACATACGAGCCGAAGCATTGAGCATGCAACCCCCGAACAATACTTCGATTGGCTGCAGTCTCGCAGCGCTTCCCTGGACCGGATTGCAACCGCGCTGAATCCGTGGGGAGTCGGTTGCTACACTTCCATGGCGCGCGTCAAGGGTAAGCATCGCCAGCTGGAAAACGCCCTGTTCATGACTGAGCGCATGGCAACCAACGCCATGCTCCAGATGGGAGTCGATTATCCCCAGGCATCGCTCCGCGGCGCACTGGAGGAATTGCTGTTCTGCGAATTCCATGATTCCGTTGCAGGCTCATCCGTTTCCGAAGTGGAGGAGGCCGTGTTGCAGAAATTGGATCATGGTCTCGAAATTGTCGCCCAGGTCCGCGCCGGCCTGTTTCTAAAGTTCCTGTCCGGCCAGCCGGAAGCGCGTGCGGGGGAGTTCCCTATCTTCGTCTACAATTCGCATCCGCACGACAGCGAAGAGATGATCATCTGCGAGTTCCAACCTCAGGAACCGAATTTCGACAAATCCATATTCTGGTCACCGGAGCTTTTTGATGAACAGGGCAATGCAGTGCCGGTCCAGCTCGAAAAGGAAAGCTGCAACATCGCCACAGATCAAAGGAAGCGGATCGTTTTCACGGCTTCTCTGCGCGCGTCTTCCATGCATCGTTATTCATGCCGCCTGCGCAATGTGCCGGCTCCCGGCCCGCGGCAAGCGCCGCCGCTTGCTTCGAACCTCCTGGTGTTCCATAGCGATACCTGCTGTGCGGAGATCGACCGCCAGACCGGCCTGATCGATCGATACTCGGTAGGAGGCGAAGAGGTGCTCGGCCCCGGTGCTTTCATGCCACTGGTCATGAAGGACTATGCCGATCCGTGGGGGATGAAGGTCATTTCATTCCGCAATCGGGAGGGAGTGTTCCAATTGCTGACGGGAGTAGAAGCCGCCCGATTTGCCGGTGTCGACGCGGAATCATTGCCGCCCGTGCGCGTGATCGAGCATGGCCAGGTAAGGACCGTCGTCGAGGCATTGCTGGGATATGCCCATTCACGGATGGTATTGCGCTACTCCATACCCGCGAGAGGAAGTGAAATCGCGGTCGAGGCGCGCGTATTCTGGGAAGAAAAAGATCGTATGCTCAAGCTCTCCATTCCCACCCGTTTCCATCACGGCAGATGCTTCGGCCAGGTTGCCTATGGCGTCGAGGAGTTTGAACCGGACGGTAACGAGCGGGTAGCCCAGAAATGGCTGGCCATTCGATCCGCGGACCAGGAGCGCGCACTGACGGTGATCAATGATCGAACCTATGGATTCGATTTCTGCAATGAGGAGCTGCGCCTGTCGCTGCTCCGGTCGCCGGCTTATGCAGGACACCCTGTAGATGACATCACGCCGATCGTGAGGCAGGATCGCTTTGAAACGCGCATGGACCAGGGGGAGCACAAGTTCACATTCTGGCTCAATTATGGCGGGGCTGAGGATCGCTGCCGGCGCGTAACGCAGGAGTCGCTCTTCAAAAATGAGACCTATCTCGCACTCTGCGTCTTTCCTTCCGGGGAAGGAGCTGCGCCGCTGCCGGGAATCCGCCTTTCCAATCAGGCCGTTCAGCTGGGAGCATGGAAACTGTCCGAAGACGGGAGCCACATCGTCCTTCGCCTCTTCGAAACCACCGGTCAGCCCCAAACCGTGGTTGTTGCCATTCCGGCATTGCAGATCGATCGGGAAGTTTCTTTGGGTGCATTCGAACTGAAATCACTGGCAATCGACAGGATGGCAAGAACTTTATCTGAGATTGATCTGCTGGAGCGCAATCGCACATAAGACCGCATTCCTCCCAGGTCAACGCCGATAAGATGATCGTGAAACGAGTTCACTTCCCTTCCTTGCTCTTGATCCTGATCGCGGCCTTATCCATGTCCGGTTGCGGTAGAAAGAGTCATGTGCGTCCACCGGCAGCTGTCACCGCTCCGGGCATGAAAGAGGAAGGAATTGCCAGCTGGTATGGACGCCCTTATAACGGACGGCCTACGGCAAGCGGCGAGGTTTATAACATGGAGAAGCTAACCGCGGCCCACCGAACGCTGCCCTTCGGAACCCGTGTCAGAGTCGAGAGCCTGGCCAATCATAAGAGCGTTGACGTACGCATCAATGACCGCGGGCCATTCACGGAGAACTGGATCATCGATTTATCGTATGCAGCCGCGCGTTCGCTGGACATGATCGGACCGGGAACAGTTAAGGTCCAGATCGAGGTACTCACAATTCCCGGAACTTCCGGCGGAGAATACTACGCGGTTCAGGTTGGAGCCTTTCAGGACAGGAAGCGGGCCGAGCACCTCCGGAAAGATATGGAAAGGCAATACGGAACCGCCAAGCTGATCGAGAAAGACGGCAATCCCATTCTCTGGCGTGTGCTGGTCGGCAAGATGTCAACCTTGGAAGCCGCCGATACCCTTGCTCGCCGCATCCGGAAAGAAAACAGCGCTCAGGCGGGCGCGGCATTTGTTGTTCACCTCGACTGACCTCCGATCCAAGACACTCCGATCGACCCCGTATGTTCGAATCGGGAAGATCATGGCGCGCAGAGCCTAAATCAATTCATTTCTTTTAGCCATAGGATGATAGTACTCTAATCCAGAAGCTGGATTCTACAGATACGGCCCCGCCGTTCTTACGGTGTCCAACAGAAAGCAGGCGCTTCGGTGGGCAGCTTTGGTGTACTGTACGGAACCGGGGCAGGCGGACGAATTCCGCGCCGTCCGATTCTTTTGGGTGTATACTCGATAGCCATAGGCACCATGGGAACCCTTGAGCGGGCCTCACAGCGGACATGCTGCCAACAACGAGAAAGTGGCCGCAAGCGACATACCCGAGCCTCGACAAGTAAAAGGGCTTGCTCCATCGATCCCCTGAAAGTGTTCTCAAAGATTTTGGAGAGCATCATCCTGTAGGCAAGTAGCGCACGACAATTCGCACCAGGAGGACAGTATGAACATTGTCTGCTGGCGCACCGTGTTTTTTGCCATTCTCATTTTCCAGCCGGAAAATGGAGCCGCCAGGCCCCAAGGTTCGGTCCCCCCAGCTCCCCCTCCAGCAAGCCAGACGGCGGCCGATATGTGGCGAGGCCTCGCGAAAAACGGACGCGACCTGATCGAAAAAGGCAGCGCGCTCGAGAGTCAGGGACGGATCGAAGAAGCATTGGCCATTTATCAAAAAGCCTACACCCTGTATCCGAATCACACTGTAACAAACGCCGCAGTCGGCTCGACCTACCAAAAGATGGGGCGGACCAAGGAGGCGATCCCCTACCTGGAGCGGGCATTGAGTCTCGACAAATCGAATTTTTTCATTTTTGCCAACCTGGTACACGCACGCACTGCACTGGGCGACCGTGTGGGCGCCGCACAATTGGCCGTGGAATGCGCCGGATTTTTTCCCAATCTAGTCTTCACCCAGGGATTGCTGGGTGACGCCCTATATTCGGTGGGGAAATATGATGCGGCCATCGCCGCCTATTCGAAAGCACAAACACTCCCCGGCGGAGACAAAGACCCATCGCTGAACGAAGACCTGGCATGGTGTTATGTGGCCAAGGAGGACTATGCCCGCGCTCTGTCACTGCTCGGAAACTCCGCCAGGATCGGGGTCACCTTCCAGCAAAACGGCCTCATCATCACCGAAGTCCGGAAAAACGGCCCGGCCGACCTTGCCGGCATCCGCGAGGGAGACCAGCCGCTTGCATTGAATGGTGAGAATCTATCGCCTGCTGATACCGCGTCGTTCGTGAAGAAGATTCAGAACACCCCTGTCGGCCAGAAGGTTCACGTCAAGCTGCTCAGGGCCGGCCAGCTGCTGGAAATGGATGTATCTGTCGGCATAACTCCAGATTCCATCATCCAGCATGACGTGCCGGCTGCCAATGCTGCCAACCTGATTGCAGCCCCAGTAGCGCCCGCTGCTGTGACCTCGACGACTCCCGCCGTGATCCCAGCGCCCGTTGCCGCCCCCGATGTGAAGGCTCCCGCAATCACGATCAATCGGGTTGATGTCAAGCCCGCGACCATTCGGCCTGGGGAGACCTTCAGCATCGAAGTTTCCTATACAGCTACGGTGGGCGGGCAGATTGCCCGCACCTTTTCCATCCATGACGGCACTCAAACACTGTTTGAATCCCAACCGCAGACCGTCGAGGCTGTGGTTGGGCGCGCCGGGCTCATTACCATTTCAAAGGTTCCATCCGCGAGCAAACCCGGCAAATACGCCATTCGAGTACACCTCGTGTTGGGCAATGCCAAAGCGGAGGGCGAAGCCGTACTGACCATAACCCAGAAGTAGCTGGTTGAGCTGAATCATGTATTCCCTGGCTCGAGGTAAGGAGGAGCTATGAAAAGGTTCTTGGCTTGGCTGCCGATCATTGGAGCGGGTCTGCTGGCTGCGGAGATTCGAGCCTCCGATGTCTATGTCTCTCCCCGGACAGGCGAGGTCGCATTCACCCAGAAAGATCACGAACTCGCGACTCCTCTTGGACGTGTCCCCGTCACGCGCAGTTATGATGCTAATGAAATGGCGGGAGTCCTCGGCCAGGGCTGGCGGTTGGATCTTCTCTCCGAGATCCGCTTTCTGGATGAGTCCCGCTTCGTTGCCGTCCAGGCCGGAAAACCGGTCTTTTTCCAGAAGGTCAAGAACGGGCAGCGCTTTGAAGGTCCCATGGGCGCCCGGGCGTCACTCGAGGGGAAGGAATGGGTGATTCAGTCGGGTGACGGCGACACCAGCCGGTACGACGAGAAAGGCCGCGAAATCTCGCGCAGCGACACAAACGGAAACAAGATCACCTTTGCCTATGACAGCAATGGAAGGATAGCAGAAATCGTGGCTGTCGCCGGGTATGCGCTCAAGTTCCGATATGGAGCCAACGGGCGGCTTGCTGCGATTGCGGACTCTTCCGAGCGAAGTTGCGAATATCAGTACGATGCGTCACGGCGCCTGTCCCAGGTTCGGGACGCGGACGGCTGGACCACTGGCTACTCCTACGATACCGGATCGAGACTATCAGGAATCCAATTCCCATCCGGCGAAAAAGTCCAGTTTACGTATGACAATTCCAACAGGGTTTCGCAGTACTCTTCCTCGCGTGAGCCCTCATTGAAGTACACCCATGCCCCAGTCTCCCGTGTTACTCGCCAGGACGGCTACTGGTGGGAGATGGTGTTCGACAACCAGGGGCGGCCGACCGAATCACGCGACAGTCTGAAGAGAGTGTCCAGAATGACCTGGAACGATAAGGGGCAGCTGGCATCCCAGCAATTCCCGGATGGGAGCACCACAGCCTATTTCTACGACGACCTGGGCCGGAGCATCAAAGAGGCTAGCGGGCGCGGAGACACTCTGGAAACAACCTACAACGGTGCAAGCAACAGGCCGCTCACCGTCAGTTTCAATGGCGCGCTTATGCGGCTTTCCTACGACGGCAAAGGCAACCTCATTTCGCGCACGACGCCGGCAGGTCGGCGGACGAGCTATGCCTACGATAGCGGCGGCCGTGCGATTTCGGTCACCGATGGCGAAGGCAGGACCGTCCGCATCGAACACGACCAACTCGGGAATCAGGTTCGACAGGTCAATCCGGACAAAGGCGTTATTACCTGGGAATACGACGGCAAAGGCAGCGTTCTACGACGAAAGGATGCCTCCGGCAGCGTCACCCAGTATCAGTATGACAGTCACGGCCATTTGATTGGGACGGAACTGCCCGGCGGAGTCCGGTTTTCCAGGGACTATGACAGCGCCGGCCGGGTGGTCCGGGAGTCCCAGGGCACGCAAGCTCTACAATACACCTACAATGCGCCGGGTAACGTGGCTCGCGTGGATCATTCGGACGGCACATTCGCCGCCTTGGGCTACGACCAATTGGGCAATCTCGCGGCGTTTACCGACGCACTGGGCCTCACCTCCAGAAAGCAATTCGATGCGCTGGGCCGCCAGGTCGCTATGACTTACCCCAGCGGAGCGACAGCTACTACCGCCTATGATGCAGACGGGAAGGTACGCTCTTTGAGCATCGGGCAAAATACCGCCGGCATCAGCACCGAGGATGGTGGGCGGCGAATTCTGTTTCGCGACCCGGCCGGAGGCGAGACCCGCATTCTCCTAGATAAATTGGGGGAAGTGATCGAGCAGGTCACGCCGGCAGGAGGAATCGAACGGCGCACCTACGATCCGGATGGTCTCATTGAGTCTGTCACGCTCCCGCAGGGCGACAGCTGGCGGTTCGCATATGACAATTCCGGCTCACTTAAGGAAGTTGCCTTTCCTGATGGCAGTCTGCAGAAATGGGAGTACGATCCGGCGGGCCGCCTGGGCGCGCTCGTGCTTCCCTGGGGAGCCAGGACCCTGTATCGCTATGACAGCAGCGGCCTTCTGGTGGAAATGACAAATGCCCGGGGAGAGAGGATCTCCTATCAATACGATCAGGCAGGGAGGCTGGCCCGAAAACAGACGGCCCAGGAAACATGGGAATATAAGTATGACGTTCAGGGGAACCTGCTGCAGGCCGGCAATGGTACATTCACAGTTCGCTATTCCTACGATAGCCAATCCAGGCTCCTGGAAATCGACTATCCGGAGTGGCGCAAGGCGATTCGCTATTCCTATGACAAGTTCGGCCGCGTGACCAGCCGTTCCGAGCCTGACGGGCGGCAAACGCTCTACACCTATGACAGCCTGGGCCGGCTCTCCCGGATCGCAAACGAGAGAAATGAGGCTGTGACGCTGACTTACAACCAGGCCGGACGATTGATTGCCAGATCGCTACCAAACGGCACCCGCACCGAATACACCTACGATCGATTTGACCGCATCATCGGCATCGAGCACAAAAACGCATCCGGGCAGGTAATCTCCGCGCAGCGCTATGTCTACGATCTGTCCGGCAACCGAGTCGAGGCGCAGGACGAGCAAGGGCAAAAATCCCGTTACCGGTACGACAACGAGGGGAGGCTGATCGACGAGCAGGGTCCTTCCTGGGAGAAGGCATATGTTTATGGCTCGGGCGGCAATCGCTCCTCTATGAGTGACAATACTGGAAACACATCCTATCGTTATGACCAGGCCGGAAGACTCATTCAGGCAGGTGAGCTCTCCTTCGCCTATGACGCGGACGGGAACCTCGTTTCCCGCCGGGACAAGTCCGGGGCCACGCGTTTTACCTATGACAGCGAAGACCGTCTGGTGAAGGCGGAGCTCCCGGACGGCAAGACGATCGCGTACGGGTACGGCCCTTTTGGCGAAAGGATCTATCGTGAGGAAAATGGCCGCAGGACCAACTATCTGCTCGACGGCAACGGAATTCTTCAGGAGCTTTCGCGGGATTATCAAACGCAGGCTTCATATTTCACTGCCGGCCTCGATCAGCCCCTTTTCATGACCTTTGCAAATGGGAAGCGGTGTTTTTTCCATCAGGACGTGCTAGGCAGCATACTGGCTGTTTCCGATGAGGCTGGGAGGGTTGGCGGAAGATATTTCTATGATGCCTTCGGCAACATCCTTAATCAGCAGGAAAACGGGCTGCACCAGCCTTTGCGCTACACGGGAAGGCCTCTGGATGAGGTGACGGGACTCTATGATTTCCGCGCCCGGTTTTATGACTCCCGGGTGGGGCGCTTTGTTTCCCCGGATCCGATTCCCGGGGATGTGGCCAATCCAGCTTCTTTTGCGCCCTACCTCTATGTGCACGACAACCCGGTCGGCTATACGGATCCGTCCGGGCTGGATTTTTTGGGGAGCCCGGTCTCTCCCGATGCCGACGATTTATTCAAGACATTTCGCAGTTTATTTAAAAATCAAAAGCCCCCCTTTTTCCTGTATCCCGAATGGGTTGCCGGCCCAGTACGAACCAGCCAGCTCGATTCTCCCGAAACCGAGGCCCGACTCAATGAGCACATGAATTGGCTCAGGGAAAACTTCGGCGAAAAGACTGCTCAAGGTTTCTTTGATCGATATCGGGAATACACGCGCCAGCGTCGGATGGCAAATCCGGCAGCCGTAGGTCCAAGTGGTCGCACACCAACCCGAAATGGTGGCTTGCCCGCAGCGAACCCCGAACGGAGCGTCGTGTCGCCGGCGCCCCCTCAACCCGCCCCTACCGGCGCAGCTGCGGCCGCGCCCGCGGAGGTGGCCGCCGGGACCTATGGACGGGCGGCTAGTTTTAAGCCGTTGGGGGTCCCAACCGAGGAAGAAATACAGGCCAATTCCCTGGCGGCGACGGCAGGGGCTTTGACCCTCGGCGTTTCCGCCGCGGACGCGTTTGGAGAGAACTATGACCTCGGAACAAAGCAATGGAAGGAGGATGCTTTCGACAATCTGGACCGTAAAGCTTACAACTACTTGAGCAGTCCAAATACCCTTAAGAAGGCCGGGGTCGCAGGAGGCGTTGGCGCTGTTGGGTATGTGTTTGCAGGAACTGCTACTGGGGCGGCAATCGCCGGCCTTGGCGCCGTGGCAGCTATCGGCACCCTGGGTTATGTCGCTGGCAACAGGATTGGAGTGGCCACTCGAGAAGGTCTCGCTTACGACCAGGCGTTGTTCACTGAAGCCGGCGACGCGTCCCGGGCGGGTATCCAGACGACTAACATCGCGAATAACTTTGCGGATATCCTCGCATCCCTCAAGCGGAAGGCGGCGGAGTTGGACGATCTCCGCCCGAAAGCTCAGGCGGCATTTGATGAGATCGCGGCGCTCGACAGGGAGATCGGCAACGCGAAGAACACCCTGCAAAATAAGAAGGAAAAACTCGATCCGCTGTGGAATGCTGCTCTTCAACTCTATGTTAGCGCGGACCTTGCCAGCACATCGGCTGCCCCCGATCCCGTCATGGTGCAGGTAACGGCATTGTTGGACCAAATCAGGGCAGCGAGTAAGACGGCCTGTGATCTTGCCGATGGCATGCAGAACGCGACTGCTTCCCAGGACCGGCAAGCGGCCATGGGGCAGGCACAAAGCGCTGCCGGCGATGCAGAGGCCAAATCCCGGCAGGTATCGTCCTTGTTTGCGGCCAGCCCGGCCGGCGGCGCGTCCTCGATGCGGGCGATGGTCTCCTCACTTGAGGCGAAGATCGGGGAAATAAACGACCTCGTCGCGGATATGTCGGGAGACAAGACGTCTGTGGATGAGAGGATACAGATTTGCGAAAGTGACCAGCCGCTGATCGAGCGTGCTGCGGCGCTTCAGGCGGACATCCATTCGAACCTTGAGCTCTTAAGCAAATTCAATGATCCCTCCGGTGAACTCGCCGGCATCCGGCAAAGAGCAGCGGCCGCGATTCCAAGCAAGAATGATTCCCTGGCAACCTTGACTTTGGCGAGGCAGAACGTGAGTGAGGCGGCAAAGATTTGCGACTATGCGCAATCCGGCCGCGCTTCCGCACAGAGGTATCTCGAAACTGCTCGGGTTGAGCTGCCCCCTGCCACGGCGCAGGCTGATCCGCAGGCGCTAATAGCAGAGGCGGCTTCCCTGGCCCAGCAGGCCCGGGCTTGCGCCGACCGGTGCAAGCAAGCTGCGTCCTCAGGGCAGGGCACGGCCGGTAACGGGTTTGGAGATGGCCAAACCACCGGCGGCATTGATCCACTCAACGGGAAGAAAAATGACCAGACAGGGACAGACACGGGCAACGCCGACAAAAATGCGGCGGGAGATCAGAAACAGACCGGTGGGTTCGGGGATGGCCAAACCACCGGCGGGATCGATCCCCTCAATGGGAAGAAAAATGACCAGACGGGGACAGACACGGGCAACGCCGATAAAAATGCGGCGGGAGATCAGAAACAGACCGGCGGGTTCGGGGATGGCCAAACCACCAGCGGGATCGATCCTCTCAATGGGAAGAAAAATGATCAGACTGGAACAGACACGGGCAACGCCGACAAAAATGCGGCGGGAGATCAGAAACAGACCGGCGGGTTCGGGGATGGCCAAACCACCAGCGGCACTGATCCCCTCAATGGAAAGAAAAATGACCAGACGGGAACCGACGCGGGGAAGGCGCCTTCACAAACCACCAGCCTCGCTTCCGGGCAGCCGGCCGCGTACCACATCTTTGCGACCGGTTCTCGGCTAGGGTGGGCCGGGGGGTTGTCGCAATACTCGGAAGGCGCATCGGACCAGTCGATCATCGATCATCTCAATGCCGCGGGCGAACACGCGCGCATGGCCAACTACGAGAGCTATCCGCCGGCGAAGGCCTGGCCGGGCTGGAGCCAGATGAAAACCCAGTTTACCTCGTGGGGTCAGCTGGTCACGCGCTATCCCAACGACACCACCCGCAGGCAGATCGCCAATGCGATCAAGGGCGCGGCGGATTCGCTCGAGGTGAATTTGACGGTTCAGACCGCCGCCAACATTGTGGCGACCTCGGCATGCGACCAGGCATACATCCGGCTCGGCTTCCACCTCGCCTACGGGCAACAAGTGATGTCGATCGCGGATGAAGCGGCGCGCAACAGCAGCCCGGCGCTTTCGAGGCGCGCGCAGCAGGATGCCACGGCAAATCTTGAGACCGCCGATCAGGTCCTGCTGAACTACGAGCACGCCATCTATGCAACGGGACGGTGCGCCGAGCTGGGCGATGTGCGTACCATGATCGAACGGCTGCTGCAGGGCGGCGATCTGGGCACGCGCGCCCGCTCGGCGACCGTGGCCTGGGAGCTTGCGCTGGAACGCATCCGCAGCCTGTCGCGCCCAGGCACGACCGCAGCCTCATCAAGCAAGTACGATGAGTGCGTCAAGAAATACTGTCCGATGTGCGCGCAAACCATCACGCTGCTGGGTGCATCCGCATCCAGCGAATGCAACGACTGCAAGGTGAAGAATGCCTACCAGATCAACTCCTGCGTCGGCAGCCCTCAGCCTCAGCCGATCCCAAGGACGCAGTCTGGGCAGCAACCGGGGTCAAGGGTGGGGAAACAATCGGAACCACCCGTAGGCGAACCTGCAATCGACATGTCAAGATTTCCCTATGTGAGTTTTAGGTTCGAGTCAGAGGCTACTATCGACCTGGTCATGGCTTCTGGGCAACATGACCCTGGTCGTAGCGCATACATTAATATCCAAACCACCCCCCATGCCGGTAGCCTTGTCGGAAACACTTTTACCGCGGAATGGAATGAGCCCATCTCATTCAGAGTGAATTCACCGTTTTATACTTTTATGGATATGAGAGACCCGGGCTCACCCGTCCAAAGCAGGGGGAGGATAACCGTGGAATTTGACTCTACCTATCGATTGATACGCAGGATCGCGCTGACGGAGGAGCGCGTCACTCCCGACCGAGGATGGGTTGCGAACATTTCGCTGAATCTGGAGAATGTCCCAGGAAACGCCGACCGCGCCGAATATATAAATCGCTACAGCCAGGTTGGTGCCGGGGATGCGGGCGAAAAGGTGTGCACCTACGTCTCCAACCTGCAAATTCAGGTCCGAGACATCCAGAGCAGCATCCGGCTGGTCAGATTTGGTTGCTCCTCCTCGGCAGGATTACGGATCAATTTCCAGACCACCGCAAAATAGGAATGGAGGGACTGCCCACGATTTCATAAGGATATGTGCAGAAGGTGATGGCTTTAGGCCATAAACGGCGATCTGGCACAGAACTTTGTCGTGTGATTGCTCTTCGCCTTCTCATTAGAAGAATTGGAAGTCGGGATTCTTTCAGACTGGAAATGCTGCGACGTCGGAGGATGTTATGAGGCATTGCTGCTGGCGCATCATATGGATCGCAGTCTTGCTGGTGCAACCGGTGTCAGTGATCACGAGTTCCCAAGGTCAACTGCCGCCGGTCGTGCAGCAGGCCAACGCCGAATATGGGAAAGGGAACTTCAAGGAGGCCGCGGCGCTCTTTCAGGATGCCCTGGACCACCCGCCGGCGGAATATGGCGAAATGCCTCCCCAATTCAAGAGTTACCTGTATAGCCAGATCGGCGCCTGCTACACGCAGCTCGCGCGCTACGAAGAAGCAGTTGCGGCGCTCACGAGGGCCGCTTCCCTCTATCAATATGCCGCGACCTATGGCTGGCTTGGGAGAGCTTACATCATGCTGCCCAATTTCCCGGAGTCGGCCCCCAATTACCAGAAAGCCATCGATCTCGATCCCGGCAGCTGTGTGAATTATGCCGGCCTGGCCATCGCCGGCAGCCGCTCCGGACAGTATGACGTGGCGCAGAAGGCTGTGGAGGGCAGCCGTGGAAAGAAATGTGCCGAAGATGATCAATACGCTCTGCAGAGCGCGCAGCTTCTTCCTTTGCTCGCCGGGCAAAAATACGATGAGGCTCATCAACTGGTCGGCGATCGCAACCAGATCAGCGTGGACCTCAGGGTGGCCACGGGAGTCGTGGGGATCTTGTATCTTTTCCAGGGCGGCCCGGCACAACTGGGGGGCCTCGAGGTCGGCGACGTTTTTGAAGCCGTCAACGATCAGCCGATCCATAGCCCGGAGGCGCTGACGGCGGCTCTCGACGCGGTGCCGTTCGGTTCGACGGTGGCGATTCGCATCAACAGAAACGGCAGCGTCCAGGAGAAATACGTGATCGCCGGCATCCCTCCCAACCTGCCTGAGCTGGCGGCTGCCGCCAATCAGCCCTTTCCTGGGACGGCGCCCGCGCCTCCTTCTGGGAAGCCAGCTGCGAACTCCGTGTCCGGTACCGCCGCGCCTGCTCTTGCAATCAATCGGGTCGACGTGAAGCCGGCAGTCGTAAGGCCGGGAGAGCCATTCACCCTGGAAATCTCGTTCACAGGCATCGCAAAGGGCGTGATTATCTTCAGCTTCAACATCAGTGCCGGAGATATGATCGTGTTCTCATCCAAGCCGGGGATGCTCGAGAGTGGAAGTGGTGTGGCATCGCTGGTGACTAGAAACCTGACTGCGGCTAGCGAACCCGGCAAGTACACATTTCATTTGCAGATGTCCCTCGATGACACCAAGGTCACCGGCGAAACCACCTTGACCGTGGAAAAACACGAGTAATATCGATGGCAGGCTATATGTCACCGTTTCGAAAAGCACTTCTTTCCCGATACCGTTACGGTGATTGGCAAAAGAGGCCTGTATCCTCCTTGCGCACCCGGCCCGTGCGCTTGCGAAGTGATCGGGGTGCCGGCACATAAGGAAGGATGGAAATCGGAATCTTGGTTGGACTCAAACGAATCATTGCAATGGAGAAGATTATGACCCGCTTCTGCATGCGATTGGTAATGGTAGTTTTGCTTCTATTGCAGTTAGGTTCGGCAGCGCAAAAGCCGCCCGTTGTTCAGCAGGCAGATACCGAATTAGGGAAAGGGAACTACGAAGGGGCACTGGCGCTTTATAAGGATGCGGTGGACCATCCGTCTCCCGAATTCAGCGCGTGGACATCTGAAAATAAGGGGATTCTCTACAACTCGATTGGCGCCTGCTTGGTACAACTCAATCGTCTTGACGAGGCGATCCCGGCGTTCATCACGGCTGCATCCCTCTTTCAAAACGCCGCACCGCATTTGTGGCTCGGTCTTGCTTACATTAACCGCCAGAACTTTCAGGAAGCTTCTCGAAGTTTCCAGAAGGCTATCGGTCTCGATCCCAACCTCTGCGACGGTTACGCCGGGCTGGCCCACGCCAGCAGCCGGTTGGGACAGTATGACGTGGCGGAACGGGCGGTCGAGAGCAGTCGAGGCAAGGCATGTTCCGATAACTCTCAGATGGATTTGAACGTGTCGATGGGCCTCGTATATCTGAGCAAGGGCATGTATGACGAAGCAAGCCGCGTAATCGGCAATTCTAATCTGATCGGCGTGGATTTTTACGCTGGTACGGGCGTTCCCTATATCGCGTACGTCTTCCAGGGGGGGCCTGCGCAACTGGCGGGACTTGCGGTCGGCGACACCATCGAATCATTCAACGGACTATCGATCTCTAGCGTGGCTGCATTTAATGCCCTACTCATGTGGGTGCAGTTCGGTTCCAAGGTCGCAATTCGCATCAACAGAAACGGCGCCTCCCAGGACAAATATGTCATTGTGGGCATTCCCCCTAATCTGCCTGAGCTGGCGGCAGCAGCCAATCGATCCTCCTCTGGGACAGAACCTGCGCGCCCTTCCGGGAAGCCCGCAACGGACTCCGTATCCAGCGCCGGCGCGCCTGCTCTCGCGATCAATCGTGTCGACCTCAAGCCCGCGACCATTCGGCCTGGAGGGATCTTCAACATCGAAGTTTCCTACACAGCCACGGTGAGCGGGCAGATTGCCCGCACCTTTTCCATCCAGGACGGTGCTCAAACACTGTTTGAATCCAAACCGCAGAGCGTCGAGGCTGTGGTTGGGCGCGCCGGGCTCGTTACCATTTCAAATATTCCATCCACGAGCAAACCCGGCAAATACACCATTCGAGTACGCCTCTTATTAGGTAATGCCAAGGCGGAGGGCGAATCCGTACTGACCATAACCCAGAAGTAGCCGGTTGAGGTGAATCATGCTTCCATTGCACGGCTCATGGCAAGGAGGAGCTATGAAGAGGTGCTTAGCCTGGCTACCGACGAGGGGATTTTGGGGAATCCGTACTGGACCCGTGGCACCCAAGAAGTGTTTGCGGGCCACCATGTTCCCTTAGGAAGGAGTGTGGCATTTCAGGGTCCCCGAGTCGGGTCAATTTTTGCTGAAATAGAGTATGCAGTGGCGCAATTATGGCACTGCTTCTGGACAACGGGGTCGTATCTGTAGAATCCATTTATCACATTAGAGCGCCTCACCAGGCAGTGTGACTGGACCTACTCTAATCCAGAAGCTGGATTCTACAGATACGGCCCCGCCGTGCCGCGAACCCGCATATTGGGTCGGCTGGAGGGCAATACGATGTGCATTTCCCCTGCGGGGTACAGGGCTGTCATCCTGATGTTGTTTGCGTCAGGTTCGGTGTTTTTTGCCGCCTCCAATGGCGGGGGGAACGTTTCGGCGTCTGTTGCGGGGGCAATGGATGCGGGTTCGGATCCGGCCGCGATGATCTTTCCGCAGATTGCCGATGGCGGGGGCAACAGGACTCATCTACTGCTGACGAATGCCTCCGCGACCGCCACGGTTGCGACCATCTCGTTTTTTTCGGAGAGCGGACTTCCCCTGGAACTGACGATTAACGGTTCCACTTCCAGCACCTTCGATGTGTCGATCCCAGCCTTCGGCTCTGCGAAGATGTCCACGTCAGGCCTGCCGGTTTCCACCCTGGTGGGGTGGGCGAACGTGACCACCAATCCGACCGTCGATTTGAACGGTAATGCCGTGTTTCAGTACTTCAAGGACGCGCAACTGTTTGCCGAGGCCTCCGTCCCCGGCGTGCTGCCCATCTCGACTCTGGACTTCTTCGCGGATGAGGAAGGCGGCTACAAGACCGGCTTCGCCCTGGCGAATGCCGGGACCGTTATCGCATCCGGAACTTTGACGTTACGGCGGAAGGACGGCACCGTCTTCGACACGTTTCCCATCAGCCTCGGCCCCGGAGAGCACATCGCGACCTTTCTCTTCCAGATTTTCGGTGCGGATGCCCCATCCGGTCGCGCGGAACTCAACCTCGTGTCCGGCGCGCTCGCCGCGACGGCGTTGCGTTACCACACTTCGTCGCTTTTCAGCACCCTCCCGGTCGGGCAGCCGGGTTTCGCGATGGCAGGTGCTGCCGCCCTGTTTTCCCCAAAGGGAGGCGTACGCAGCCGGATCATCGCGGAGATCAACAGGGCCCAGTCCACGATTGACATCGCGATCTATTCGTTTACCGGGGATGCGATCCGGGATGCCTTGATCGATGCGCGCGACCGTGGCGTGCAGATCCGAATCATCGCGGATACGAGCCAGGCGAATGGCCAGGGGAGCGAGATTGCGACCCTGGAGGGCCTTGGGTTTCAACTTAAGAGAACGGCCGGCGTATCCGGCGGAATCATGCATAACAAGTTCATGATCATCGACGGGAAAATGCTATTGACGGGGAGCTACAACTGGTCGGCAAGCGCGGAGGACAGCAATTTCGAAAATGCCATTTTTCTCCAGGGATCGACGGTGATCCAAAATTACGCCTTGGAATTCGACCACATCTGGAACAAGTAGACGATCCCGGCGCGATGATGCCTACCAGGCAGCGTAGAGTCGTGGTTTTGCCGGCACCGTTGGAGCCAACCAGGCCTATGACCTCGCCTGCGTGCACCTCAAACGAGAAATCGCTCACGGCAACAGAGGATCCATAAGTTTTCGTTAAGTGGTCAATTTCGATCATAGGGTGCAGGCATTGTCTCAAAGTAATTCTGGTAAGCTAAAAGCAAAAGCAGCGTGCGTATAAGTCGCCTGGCTTGCGAGCGTCTCCCCGGCAGGAACAAGCAGTTGCTTATTCATTCGGCTCGGCGAGGGCAACAGGGAAGTCGACTCGCCACATTTGCTCGCAAGAAAGCCACAAGACCGCTTGATATCCCAATAGGGCTGTGCAATACAAGGATCCGACTACACTGAAAGGGGTGTGTTACGGTGTCGAATAGAATCCTGATCTGCAGCCTAACCCTCCTGATTGCCGTAAGCTCTTGCTCAAAGCCAAAACGGGCGCAAGTCCCCGCACCGGAACCCAAGACGGCCGCGCCGGCCAGGGAGGAGAGAATCACGCTGGTGCTCTCCGTCGGGGGAAGCAGGGGGCTTGCCCATATCGGAGCCATTGACGCCCTCAAGCAAAAAGGCATCAAAATACACTCTGTTTTCGGAAACAGCATGGGTGCGGTAGTCGGAGGCCTCTACGTCACCGCCCCCAACTCTGATCTGATTGCGCGCTATCGCGCCCTAATCTCCGCCTATCAAATAAGGACCGAGCAGAATACGCCTCTGTATCGAAAAGTAGCCATCTGGCTGAGGCTCACGGAACCCGAGTTCGAAAACAGGCAGTTCGAGGCCGCAATGGGAGATTTGTTCGGCCACGCAAAAATCGAGAACCTCCCAATCAAATTCGCCACCAGCTACAAAGCCCGGGTGGGCAACACAATAAGAGATGTGGACCGGCTCAGCGGAGATCTGGCCGAGGCCATTGCACGAAGCGCTAATAATCCGTTCATTTTTAAAAAGGCAGAGTTGACCTTTATTGATCCGGGGATAGACCGGATTTCCGCTGTGCCGGTGGAAGACGCATTCCGAGTATTCAATCCGGATAGAATCATCGCCGTCAATGTCACCGGAGATTCGATGTTTCAATCGAAGGACGTCACCTGCAGCGTCGACGAAGTGAAACTCAACATCCCGCAGTTCAAGCCCGAGGAAGAATTAAGCGGCGCCGGCAAAAACTTCGATTGGTTGTACAAAATAGGTTTTGCCGGGATGACAGAAGCACTGTCCAAAATCACCCGAAAATAGCGGCTAACTGCTCTTCCCGGAATGGCCCCTTGTTGGTGCGAAAAAAATTATCGGCCCACAGCTAAGAATCCCTGTAAAATATGACAGAGTGGCAGAGATGGGATTGCTGCAGCAGGCGAATGAGTTGATATTATTCAGATATATTGGAAGCACGAGCTGCCTTTGTATTGGAGCCTGATTGAAACTGCAGCCCGTTGTTCTCATCCCCGCCGGCAACTCCATGTGTGAAATTATTCGATTCTAAGCTGAAAGGAGCAGACCATGAAACGTGTTGGCACGGCAATGCTGACCTTTGCGGTGTTCTGCATATCATCAGGTATCGCTGCGGCCCAATCGCAGCAGAGCGCACCCCCCTCGAGCCTCATCAGCAAGTCCACCAAGGCGATCGGCTATCAGGTCGGGGGCGGCTCAACCAAGATCGACCTGAAGGGTACAAAATTGATGCCTCAAGCCATCGGGGAATCCAAAGTCGAGGCGCAAAAGGGTATCACCAAAATTGAGATAAAAATCATGGGCCTGGGCCAGCCCTTGAAACTGGGCACGGAGTTTCTGACTTATGTGCTCTGGGTCGTGTCTCCGGACGGACGCACCGTCAATATCGGGGAACTGTTGGTCGACAAGAATGGACAGGGCAATCTGCGAGCCACCACCCAATTGCAGACATTTTCACTGATTGTCACGGCCGAGCCATACTTCGCGGTGCGCCAGCCCAGTGAACTGGTGGTTCTGGAGAATGAGGTCCGGAAGGAGACGAAAGGGAAGATTTTTGAGGTCAACGACTACAAGCTGATGAAGCGAAGCCAGTACGAGAAAATGGGGAATCCTCTGGCGCTGTCACTGGATCTAAAGAACGTTCCCTTGGAGATATATGAGGCCCGCAATGCAGTGGAGATCGCCAAAACACGACGGGTTGAGCAATATGCCACTGAGATTTTTGCCAAGGCCGAAGCCAGCCTGAAGATGGCAGAGAATGCTCAGGCCAAAAAGGCCAACAAGAAGGAGATCATCTCAAGGGCCCGCGAGGCGATTCAATTCTCGGAAGATGCTCGAGCGCTGGCGGTCGAACGACAGGACGCGGAGCGGATAACACAGGAGCGAGTGGCGGCGGCGGCCAAAGCCAAAGCCGAGGCAGAAGCCAAGGCGGCGGCTGAAGCTGCTGCAGCCAAACGGAGAGCCGACGAAGAGGCCCGCCGCCAGGCTGAGCTGGGGGCAGCGCGGGAAGCGCAGATGAAAGCAGAATCAGAGGCGGCAGCTCTAAGAACCAAAGTCGCAGCGGATGCTGCAGCGACCAAAGCCAAAGCTGAGGCAGATGCTGCTGCGGCCAAAGCCAAGGCCGAAGCAGACGCTGCAGCGGCCAAAGCCAAGGCAGTGCAGGACGCTCTCAGGGCCAAGGAAGAGGCCGCCAAGGCCGATGCGGAACGAGCCCGCCAGGAGGCCGAGAAATCCGAACGAGAGAAACAGGAACTCCGCGCTCGCCTGCTGGAGCAATTCAATCGCATCCTGGAGACGCGCGATACGCCGCGAGGGCTGGTGGTTACCATGGCGGACGTTCTGTTCGATACCGGCAAGTACGATCTTCGCCCCGCAACGCGCGAAAAACTAGCCCGGCTTTCCGGCATAGTGCTGGCTCACCCGGGATTGATTCTGCAAGTGGAGGGGCATACGGACAGCACCGGCAGCGACGAATTAAACCAGAAACTCTCGGAGCAACGGGCCGGCACCACTCGCGATTATCTGATCCAACAGGGTTTGGCCGCAGGCAGCATCACTGCCAAGGGATTCGGCAAAACCATGCCTGTGGCAGACAACAGCACGGCCGATGGACGGCAGAAGAACCGGCGTGTCGAGATTATAGTTTCGGGAGAGGTGATTGGAGCAAAAATCGGTAAATAGAGGCCCAAAAACCGGGGTCAGGCCTGAATGGCGCTTAGTTAGTTTCTGTCGCGAAACTCTGCGGCAGATCGGCTCGCTGAGCCCCAGAGGGGCGGCAAGAGAATAGCCGGGGGCAAGCGCGAAGCGCGCGGCCCCCGGTTATGAGAACCACCGTAAGAGCCCCGGCAGGGGCGAGAGGCTTTTATTCACAGTGTTTTTCTGTCGCCCCTTCAGGGCTCTCGACGGTTTTTGCGGGCTTCCGGGGGCTGCGCTGCGCTTGCCCCCGGCTATTGTCTTTTCGCCCCTCCGGGGCTCACGAAAGAAGCGCCATTCGGGTCAGGCATGGAAGATTCACTTTGGGAAT
>Ga0315284_10002271_pt1 | contig 27602 bp, 46 predicted proteins | sample YL17G09_16_MG_FD_203696 | JGI IMG/M metagenome (GOLD analysis project Ga0315284, IMG submission 203696) | Sediment microbial communities from Yellowstone Lake, YNP, Wyoming, USA - YL17G09_16 | ecosystem: Environmental > Aquatic > Freshwater > Lake > Sediment | place: USA: Wyoming | collected...
AGAAACCAGGGGAGAATGTGGAGGAGGTTCCAGCCCAATGGATGAAACAGAAAGATGCCAGTCCGGGAACGGAGAAGTGGAGGCCAAAAGGCTCTAGGAAAGTCAGAGTAGAGAAGAAGGGTTCTAGAGATCCATTGGCCTTGTTTGCCAGGAACATGAAGTATGGAAAGACATTCGTTCTTTCTGTGAGGAAACCCATATCTATTGAGGAGATCCAGTTCAGAATTCATCAGGTTTTGGGAAAGGGGGATTGGTGATCTGGGCCTAGTTGCTCAACTCTTCAGAGAAGTTAAACGTCAATTCTCCAGGCTCTTTAACAGATTCAGAAAGAAACCAGGGGAGAATGTGGAGGAGGTTCCAGCCCAATGGATGAAACAGAAAGATGCCAGTCCGGGAACGGAGAAGTGGAGGCCAAAAGGCTCTAGGAAAGTCAGAGTAGAGAAGAAGGGTTCTAGGTTTCTAATTGTGAAACCCACTAGGAGGTTGTATCATTGGCGATGGTTGAGACAAATCAAAAGGCTCATAGCTGGGCTCCTCTTATGCGTAAATTTCTTCATAGCTGAATTCATCCTGGGAACTACTCCTGGAGCTCTGATCCTGTTCTTTCTCTTCTTCCTCAACAGTTTCATTCTAGTGGATTATCTCTGGAAAACAATGAAGAGGAAAGAAGAATGAATGACATGGCACTTTGGAATGTTGTGGCCATGGTTTGCCTGGCAACGCCATCTTATGTTCTGATCAGAGCCTGTATTGAGATGATGAGCACTCCAGGAACCACTCAGCCCTATCTCTATCTGGGAATCATCACTCTCATTGCCCTGGCGTATTGTGTTCTCATCTGCAATGTCATTTACTTCAGAGAAGAGAGGAAGAAAGATTGACACGATTAGGCCCAAAAGAGAAAGGAAAGCCTAGGCCCCATCAGAGAAAAGAGAAAGAGGATCCTAAACCTATGGAGTTCACTAAAATGAGAGGATTCCTGTGGGCTCTGACAAAACAGTTGAAACTTCACAAACTCTATGAAAGCATCTGGAATCCTGTGAACTATGCCATCATTGGAGGAATTGGCATGGGAATCAATTATCTGATCTGGGCTCTGACTATTGGGAGCATGCCCTGGTATCTCAGCAACTTTGTGGCCATTCTTTGTGCATGGAGCTGGAACTGGGCCAACAGTGTGGGCCCACTGGGTTTCCTCTGGGGATTTCCAAAGAAAGAGGGAAAGAAATGAAGAAAGAAATAGATAAGTTGGAAAGGAAACTGATTCTCAACACCTTCATCACGTTCTTTCTGGCTATCGTGATCTTTCTGATCGAATCAGTTTTAATGAACCTCAGTCCTTTTCTATCCAGAAATCCCTGGGCTCTCTTCATCATCTCCTGGGATGTTTCCGTATTCTATAATGCCAGGGAATATCTGAAACAGTGGGATGAGGCATGGAGGATGAGGAGGCTGTGAATGATCAGTGTAGTGGTTCCAAACCTCAATGAGGAGAAACATCTCCCTCAGTTTCTAGAGAGCCTGAACCAGCAAACATGCTCTTACTTTCAGTTGATTGTTGTGGATGGAGGATCCACAGATGAAAGCTCCAGAATCCTGATGCAGTTCCAAAACAGGTTTCCAATGACTATTCATGTAGATGGAACCAGAAACATAGGCTATATCAGAAACCTGGGCTCCAAACTGGCTGCTGGAGATATCCTGTTGCATACAAACAGTGACTGTTATTTGCCTTCAACACTCCTGGAGGATATCTCCAGGATCTATGATCGAGATCCCTCTCTAGTCAGTCTTTGTGGGAGAACCAGGCCACTCAACTGCTCAACCTTCTGCAGTCTCTCATACATCTCTTATGATTTCCTCAGATGGTTCTTCACTAGGTTGAGGAGATTTAGGCCTGGAGGATCCTTCTTCAGCATAAGAGTTCAACAGTTCTGGGAACTGGGAGGTTTTCCTGAAGTGGGCATTAATGAGGATGGCCATCTGGGGAGGCTCATTGATAGACAGAACTGGAAATGCGTATTCAATACGCAACTCTGGATAGGCCACTCTCCAGCCAAAAGATGGAAAGATTCAGGGCTCAGAGGTTTCAGTCACTATACCTATGTGTTTGGAAACTTTCTCAACCTGAGAGTTTTCCAGAGCCTGGAGGAGCATGCAGCTCACAGGTTTCAGCAAAAGAGAGAATTGACATGAATGTGAGAGATGCCACTGTAATTATTGCCCATGATGGAAAGAGGGGAGATGTAATGCTGAACAGATGCCTCCTTTCTATTCCCTCAGTTTGTCAGGTGTTTGTTGCCACTGAGGGAGATGTGAGCCAGGCTAGGAATCAGGCATGTGAGAAAGCTGATGGAAAGATCCTGGTGTTTCTGGATGATGATGCTGAAGTAAGAGATGGTTGTTTTGAAGAGCTCCTAGCTCCTTTTGAGGATCCTCAGATTGGAGTTGTGGGAGGAGTGAATTTGCCTTTTGAAGGCATCAGCCTGGAGGAGAAAGTTGGAGCCACTCTTTTAGCATCTCCTCTGACCATGTTCAAGAGTGCAGCCAGATATGAACGAAAGGGAAACATCAGGGAAACAGATGAGAGTGAAATTGTTGGATGTGTGATGGCTGTGAGAACTTTGGCTTTCAACCAGGTTGGAGGTTTTCCGACTGATATCATTCCATGTGAGGAGAATGTGCTGATCAATAGGATCCAACAGCTGGGTTGGAAAGTGGTCTATAATCCTTTTGCAGTTGTGTATCATAGGAGGCCAAAAGTGTTCCTGGAATACTCCAGGGCCATCTTTCATTATGGAAAGGGGAGAGGGATGATGATGAGAAAGCATGCTGGAGCTCCCAGAATGTTCTGGAGCCCAAACAGGAAGTGGCTCTACTATGTGGCTGGCTTTATCATTCATTATCTTTCTTATATTGCTGGAGTGATCTGGGGATGGTTCAAAGGTGAATGATTTGAGGATCCTCTGGTGTATGCCTTCATCAAAATATCCAGGGGAAATTCCAATGGTGAGCCAGAACAGATGGTTCAAATACATGCCATCCAGAACCAATTTCATCTATCCAGTCCTGGTTAGTTATGGAGTAACAATGCTGAAACAGGCTGGGTTCAAAGTGGATTTCCTAGATGCTCCAGTTGAGAATGTTTCTTCTGAAGATGTGGAGAAGAAGATGGCTCATTATGATCTGCTGATTCTGGAGGGGAGAACAGCTGTGATGCCCAGGCTCTGGGAGAGAGTGAAAGCATACAAAGAAATGAATCCTGGCCTAGAGGTTGCAGTATATGGAGATCATGCAATGAACAGGGCCAGGGAGGCTTTGGAACATGGCTTTGATTACGTCATTGACTGTGGAGATTGGGATTGGGGAATTCTGAATCTGGCCAGAGAGCTCAGGCGTGTTGGGTTTGCTGATCCCATATTCTCCTGGACTAGGATGAAAGATCTGAACCATCTCCCACTTCTGGATAGAGATGCAGTGAACTGGAAAAACTATCACGAAACCTGGAGGCATAGAGAACAGTTCAGCTGGATTCAGTCAGGGAGAGGTTGCTATGGGAGATGCACATACTGTTCCTGGAACTACACCTATTATAATTGCCAGATGAGAACCACAAAGTCAGAGCTAGTGTTCAAAGAGATCCAGCATGCCCATGAAAAATATGGCATCAGAGAATTCCTGGATGATGCTGACACATTCATCACTGAGCCTTTGGGAGTAGAGTTGGCCTCCAGGCTCCTGGATGAGAATCTAGATGTATTTTGGAACATTCAAACCAGAGCTGATGTTATCGCAAATACTTCTTTCACAGGTCTAGAAGTAATGAAGGCCAGTGGGCTCCATGTTGTCAAAATAGGAGCTGATGGAGGCAATGACTTTACTCTTCAGAAGATCCAGAAAGGAACTACTGTGGCTCAGATTAGAAAGGCTGTTGAAAAACTGAAAGCAGCTGGCCTGGAGGTTCACATCAATATGATCCTGGGTTATCCCTGGGAAACAAAGAAAGAGGCTTATGATGTGATCAGGTTTGTACAATCACTCCAGCCTAATCAGGCTCAGTTTGGCTTGATCCAACCATTCATAGGCACTCCAATCTATGAAGAGGCTCTGAGAAAGGGCTGGTTTGTTCAGAGCCCAGATGCCTATTCAGAATGGGATATGAAGTATCCTCTTCTGATGGGAGAAATGAATTCCCTGGAGATTTCTCAGCTGTACAAAGACGCCTGGAGCCAGTTCTATTTCTCTCCCAGATACATGGCTGGCCAACTGTTCAAAGCCACTAGACTGGCTTTCACAGAAGGAAACCTGGATGCCTTCAAACATCTCTGGAGAGGATACAAAGCTGTGAAAGATGGCCATCTGAGGGCTGTTGAATGAACCTCTATGATTTCATGTACTGGATCAGTACTCTCCAACTCTATGGAAACAGGCTGAACATTCTAGGATTCATCTGGTTATGCTCTCTCACATTCTACACTTATTTGCAGATCAGGAAACCTATCAGTGACCTGAGAGCTGAGAAAGGCTGGAAACACCTGGGAATCTTCAGGATGTTGTGTGTGGCTCTGATTCCTGTGATGCTCCTTCACTTCATCTCAGATGAAACATTTACCTTTCTAGTCATTGGATTTGGCCACTGGGATGGCCCTTTCACCATTCAAAGGCTCTGGGCCATGAAATTTGATGTGTATCTATCAATCATTGCCTTGAGCCTTATGTTCATCCAGCTGGATATTTACACCAGGTTCAGGAGAAATTGGAAATTTGTTTTGTTTGGTGGACTATGGCTGGCCCTTCACGTTTTTACCTCTTACAACAACATCATAGATTATTCTGGACTTGAGAACTGGGAAAGGTTCTGGAAATTCTGGATTTTCTATCCTCTGAGCAAAGGGCTCCTGGCCCTAACCTATCTGTCTATATTGAAAAGGAGCTCAGGGCCTTTCTCCCTCACCAGAGGCATCTCGATCTCTGGGATCAGGATCACGATCTCTCTCTGGCTGGCCAATGTGAGAGCTCTACAATACAAACCTGGAACTACCTCTCTGTTCAACTCCTTAAACCCATTTCAACTTGAGATCTTTCCTGAGCTGATCAGAAAGACTCTGAGCCACTTTGGGTTACATTTCTATAAATTCCAGGATCATCCAGCCTTTAAAATTGACAGCTACATGATGATTGATGGAAAACCCATCGTGTTCGATTGGGAGGATAGAGCTGAGGTTGTTGTGGCCATAAAGGAAATATTCAGAGATCAATATTATGGGCCTCCACATCCAGGGCTCACAATAGATGTGGGAGCCAATGTTGGAATATACTCTTTGTTTGCATGTGAAACCAGCAGAGTGATAGCCATTGAACCTCTGGAGAGAACCTGGGAAACTCTACGATCGAATTCACGTTCAAAGAATATTTTGCCTCTGAAACTGGCAATAGGAAAGGCGCCTGGATATCGCAAGCTATTCCTGAGTGAGGTTACAGCTGCATGTTCTCTCAGATCTCAGGGATTGAGCTCCAGTTATGTTTGGGTTGAAACTAAAAGACTGGATGGGCTCTTTCAGGAACTGAGCATCAATGAGGTTGATACTTTGAAAGTTGATTGTGAAGGAGCTGAGATGGAGATTCTAGAGAGTGCTGGCCAGTTTCTGAGGGAGAGAAAGATTAAACGCCTTATCATAGCCTCTTATCATTATCCCTCAGAAGTTCAGGAGGTTGTGGATCTGCTCCATTCATGTGGATATAGAACAGCGATACAACGTAGTTCAGAAGTGATTGTGTTTGGATTGGCTCTGGTTGATTAAGCAGCCCTGGTTTGATGTTTCACCAAACCTGTGGAGCATGACTTTCTATCTGATCTGTGGAATTCTGGGAGGGAGGATCCTTCTGGCAAAAGGAGTTCAATATAAAAGATGGCCTGTTCTTATCGCTTTTACTGATGGGCTCTTTCTCATCCTCATCATAGTGTTGATCCAGGATACTTTCTGGTTGCTCTTCAACTCTCTGAAATGGGTTGGCCAATACGGATCCTTTATGACCTTCACAGGATACTGGATCAGGTTTCCACAGAACCTCATTGGGCTCTGTTTCCTATTCCTCTGCACTTATGGAGTGTGGAAAGCCAAAGTTGTTTCCTTCACCAGAACCACAACCTTCTGGCTGGGTGTGATCATCTTTATGATGTTCGTCAATTTCGTTCTGGCGCCAGATCCCAGCTGGACTGACTACACCTATGCAGTAAGAGTTCTCTCCCCGGACTGGCATATTCTCTTCTCCTTCATTCTCAGCCATGTAGTACTCAAAGTTCTGATGGCTCTGGCTTTCCTGGGATTGTTCAAAGAGCCCAGATCAGAACTGGAGATTCCTCTTGTTGGATATCCTTCAGATGCAGTTGATATTGTCAGGTGAGCCAGAATTTTGTTCTAGAACGCTGTTCCATGTGATCTTTTAAACTCTCAAGTTGATATTCTCATCCTCTATGGAGGAGCTGAGAACATAGGCAATGTAGAAAGAGAGTGGAAACGAGCAGCCAGGATCCCAGGATTCAAACATGGGCATAGAAAGTTCTGTACAGCCAAAGGCGATAAGAATGTTCCCAAAGCATGCCCTAGTAAGAAAATTGCTAGATCAAAGAAAGGAAAGAGAGGACTGTACTATGTGTTTTGCCTGGCTGGCCATGGATGCAGTTGCCAAAGTATATATCCCAAAACCTTAAAGATTCCAATGAAGAAAACAAAAGGAGGCGATATCGTTGGATAAGAAATTGATGATGCGGATCTCGATTCTCTTTCTGATCTTCATTGCTTTCTGGGGAACAGTTTATGCAGCCTATGTGATTTACAGCAATACTGCAATTACTCAGGTTGGAGCCTATGCACTGATATTGAGTACTCCAGCCAAAGCTCCTTTGTACAGCAACATTATTCTGACAGCCACTTTGACGAAAGACGGAACTGGCCTTTCAGATGAAACTGTGAGATTCTATCAGGATCTAGGCTCCTTTCAGTTAATAGGCTCAGATATAACAGATGCTTCAGGAATAGCCACAATGGAATGGAATGTGACTACAAACGGAGCACTTTCTTTCCAGGCTCAGTATTCAATTCCATAGGTGAGCAGCTCATGGATCTCCCCACAACCATCCTTTTTATTGTTCTAGGAGTAGCAACAGTGATCTACGTTATTGCCATGATTGAGGCTGTCACTAGGAAACCAGATGAGAAAGCTGGGAGCCAGTTTAACAAACCAAAGAAAGGTAAATTGGAGAAGCAGCCAGCGAAGGAGAAAGAGAAAACCTGGCCTCCAAAGGAGGAGAGCTGATGCCTGATCGAATTTTGAAACCTGATGAACTGTTGAGATTTCTCAGGGAATATCAAACAAGGGATCTGTTTTTGGCTTTGAATCAACTGAACAAAGAAGGAACTGAGCCCAGCCTCTATGATCTATGTTTCCATGAACTGAGTGGTATTGCTGATGCTCAAAAGAACTTCATTGTTCAACATGGAAAAGACATCTTCATGTTAAAAGAGGATGCTGACAATAAGGATGTAGTTCTTCAAACCCAGAATGATGTTCTGCAAAAACTCCTGAAGAGAATCAAAGTTCTGGAGAAGAAAAATAAGGAGAAACCTAAATGACTAGAATTTATGATTCCTGGGCTGGGAATCCAAAAGGAACACCAGAAGATCCAACCAGATGTATTGCTGAAGTGAGAGATTTCACAGGATGGCACTATCTTCAATGCTCTCGCAAACGTGGGTATGGCCCAAACGGATTATTCTGTAAGCAACATGCAAAGAAAGGATCCAGTTCTGGGCTCTAGGTTTGTATGGTTTCTTTGACATATTCATCTGGGCCTCCAGGCGTCTTTCCAGGGATTGTTCAGTTTCGGATCTTTGGGAACGAACTCAGCTCCACAGGTGTTGCATAGATAGGAATCTAGCACTCTGTTGATGCTGGTGTGTTCACAGATTGTTGGATCTTCTTTCAAAGGCATCGCCTCCTAGATTATTCCATAGACTTTGAGGAACCAAACCACTAGGAATCCCACATAGATTCCAATGATAGCCAGAATCATCAGGGCCTCTTTCACTTTGTTGCTCATCTTTCAACCTCCTGGATCTCCACTTTATCTTTAGCTCTTAATTCCAGGCGTTTCCTGATCTGTTCTTCTTGATTGACGTAGAACACAGCATTTCCTTTCAGTGTCAGTGGATAGTCCTTTCCAGCGGTTTGTTGAATTATCACTTTCATGTTTTCTCGACCTCCATCATTCTTTTCTCCCTGGCATGTTTCAATCTGAGATCCAGGTTCTCCAGGGTTTGCCTGTTTCTCAATATGTCCTTAAAGAACAGGATTTCTTTCCTCAACTTCTTCTGGGCTCTTTCATGGATTTCAATCATGTATTTGAGCAGTGCCATTTCCTGGTTGAGGATGCCTGTGAGCTCCAGCTTTTGTTTGTCAGTCACATCTTTCAGAAAAGTCATTAGAGGCCTCCAAAGCATTTCAGCCAGAAGAGGATCCAGCGGAAAAGGGGATAGGGGAGCCCTATCTTTCTCAGGTTTCTCCAGATCACAAAGTCTAGGTAGAGTCCATAGGAAATTTGCAGATACTTTCCAGGAGCTCTGGTTATGATGCTTTTAGTGAACTTCTCCATGATCAATCCATCCTGTAAAGTTTGTTGCACACAGTCTTTCCTCTTCGACATCCATGAATTTGCATCTCTCTTTGGGTGAGGACTTTCTGATACTTTCTGCAAAACCATTTCCTCCTCACAGGTTCCTGGTGTGACATTTCGGACATCTCTGTTGTCTTTCTTTGGATCCCTTTCTCTGGGCTCTGGGTTTCCAAGTGTTGCCACAGTTGGAGCATTGTTTGAGATGTGGAGCCTTCTCCAGTTTCTCCTCAAAAGATCCCTCAGTGACTTTACACTGACAACATCCAACTTCTCTCCCCAATGGATTCACTCCTTTGTGAAAGGTTCTGACTGTTCTATGCCCACATTCCAGTTCAATGTTATAGTCAATGTTGTCGTGATAGCTTAGCTTTCCCTTCTCCAGGATCCTCACAATCTTTCTGAATTTCATCAGGGCTCCTCCATTCTGAAGGCAAAACTCAGATAGTAGTACAGGTATTTTGGGAGCACACCTTTGGTGGGCATGTTGGGAGTTTCAGTTGGATCAGCTCATCCAGGATCTTCATAATGGGCTCTTCTAGATCTGAAACAAACTCTTCCATTAGAACCTCCAGCCAATCTCCCCTTTCATTCTGAGTTTTAAAAGATCTGAAGAGTTCTGTGGCCTTCTCCTTCTCCCCAGTCATTTCAGATATACCTCCAGTTGCTTTCTCAGGAGCTCATCTTCATCAATCATGGCAACAACTATCTGGAATCTCATTGCCCTGAGCTCTGGTTTGGGGATCTCAACAAAATTCTTCAGGCATGCCTTTCCATCCTCACAAAAAACATGGCAAACTTGATCTATTTCAACTCCATACTTTGGACATTTCAATATTCTCAACCTCCATCTGTGGTAATAAGGAATTGGTAATAAGCATATAAATGTTATTACCAGCCTGTACAACACAAAAACAGCAAAACTACATCTTTCCGATCTGTTTGCTCCATTGTTTTAGATGATAAGTCTTAAATGCTGTACAACAGAAAACAGAAAGCTCACCTGGAGGTTGCTGTTCAATGAGTGAGCCAGAGGACAGTTTCAAGGAAAGAGTGACCATCAGAGTACAGAAAAGCAAACAGTATGTTTATCCTGAATTCTATAAGCTGGTGAAGGCTCAGGGATCAGATATCTGCTATGTCACTGTGAGCCTCTGGGAGGCCTTCAATCAGGCTATCAAAAATGCTCCCAACCCAGCAGATCCAATCACATTGAAATTTCTGAGGCAACACATCCAGCTGAACATAGGCTGCAACTTCAACTATAACGTGAAGAAAGCCAGAAGGCTCCCTCCAGGATCAGGGCTCCCAGAGATCCAACTGGATAGAAACCACATTCTCCCAGGGCTCATAGAAATGTGGCCAACACTCAAACCTGAATCAAAAGCATACTGGAGGAAAGCTCTCAAAGACGCTGGAGTGCTCCCAGAAACCAGAAGAAGGCCCAGGAAACCAAAGCCTCCCCCCCCAGTTTCCACTGGAGCTCCAGGAGACATCATCACAAAAACTGTGAAGAGAATGGAGCTGGGTATGACATTTGACGCAACTGAGAGTGTCGGAAGTGTCGGAGCTATGGAGAGGAGGGAGAGAGAGGAATACTTGGCTGGGAGAGGGGAATTTTGAAAGGCAGTAGAGAGAGGAGAAAATAGGGAGTGACACTGGCGATCGGAGGTTTACGAGTAATTATCGTGCAGTATGGTTACAGGTAACTGGGTTCGAGTGTGGTTACAGGTAAGTTTAAGAGAGCTCTCACCTTTACAGGTAATTGGAGGATCCACGAATTACGAGTAATTCTCTAGAGAAAGGAGGTTGATGGTTTTGGGAGGGAGAAAACAGGAGGAGCTGAAGAACGTCATTGAACTGCTCAATAAACTGGGGAAATTGCCAGCTGTTAAAGAGCTCAAAGGGATTGATACCGCTGTGACATACAGGGAGCCTGAGAACTTGTTTGAGCAGCTGACTGGCTATTCCTGGAAATGGAATGGTGTGTATTGGGTTGAATCTCTGGAGGAGATCCTGAAGAAGTATCAGGCTGAAAGCAAACGTGTCACTGAGGCTCTGGCTAAAAAGAGGGGATACTGATGAGGCAATGGCCAGCCATGACCTTCAGAAACTACATAAGAAAGTTTGCACTGGAAACCAGGGGGGGAGAATTCTTCTGTCAGATCTGTCAGTCCTGGATCAATAAACAGAGATGGATCCATTTCAAAAGGTTTCACAGGTTCAAAACTTAAACATTGTATAGGCTGAGAATGACTAGAGTGAAGATGAAGAGTATTATGATTCCTAGAACTATCCAGAGTATGTGATGGTTGCCTTCAGTAGATTTGAGAGCTGCAATGATTAGAACGATACTGAATAGGCCAAACACTCCAGCTATGGCTGAGATGGTTGTATCGAAAGGTTTGACTACGATAGGATCTGGCCAGGATACTGTCAAACGAAGGCTCTTTTTAAGATAGATGAATGGAAAATCATTGTTGTTTATCGAGATTGGGAGATTTACACCATCTAGGGGGTTGCTGCTGATGTTTGTCACTAAATATGTGACTTCTGACCAATAGGCTGTGGCTTTGTGATAGCCTTCATAGAGGATAGAGTAGTTGCCAGTTGTTCCATATCTCCAAAGATAGTGCCTATCTCCATTTTGATCAATCGTACATATTGCTGGGCCTGACGATTGAAAAGTTGTCATTTTATGACGATTAGTGCTCCAGGATCCAGCTGTTCTGGTTTGGGCATATAGATAGTTGTCACTCCCATTGGTATATACCATGTGAATGGTTCCAGTTTCATTCAATACAGAAAACTGGCTCCCAACAGTGTTGATGACTTCTTCATCTCCAATGTTTGTGTCATTGCATGCTCTCCCATAGAGCCCATAGGGAGAATAATAGTGGGAGTAGATAACATAGAAATCTCCAGCTGTTTGAAGAGGAATAGGAGCTATTCTTATGAGAGCTGAAGTTCCTGTGGTGTTGAGCCATTGAGGACTTTCCCAGGTCGTGCCCAGAGTGTTTGAGGCTCTACACAATATTGGATATCCAGCTCCATAACTGTTTGACCAGCAGATCACAGGTTTTCCATTAGGCCTCACTGTTATCGTGATGTATTCTAGATCTGAGGATCCCAGAACGGCACTGATTCCAACATAATTAGTGACGATGCTCAAGGTTATTCCTGAAGGAGTACATCTCAAATAATGCAAATACAATGTTGATCCAGTTAAGTTCACTGCTGCAACATGAAAGAGGGAACCATCATAGTAGCTGTCTATCTGATATCCATTGACTTCTGCTGCTGATCCATGAATCAATGAAGTGTAGTTGGCCCAGGTTACACAATCTGGAGATGTCGAATAGCCAAAATCAGTGGTGTTCATTTTGCTGAAAAGCCAAAAGTAACCATTATGTTTCCAGATTTGTCTCTTGGGAACTGAAACAATCTGAGAGAAAGAAACTGTTGGTGTATCACCTGAGCTCTGAATTGTGATTGTGAAATCGTCAACCGCATTGACAATAATGACCATGCCTAACAGAATCAGAATAAGAATGAGGAATAGTCTAGAGGATCTCACAAACAGGCCTCACGATCTTTTAGGAGCTCTGAGAATTTAAGATTTAGTGTCTAGTCTTTCATGGGTTCAAAGCGATTAAGTGAGGTTCTCTGGCATCTTTTGAGCTGATTAGTACAGGCTAGTGGGCTCATAAAAGCCAAAGATGGTTATGGATTCTCATACTGTTCATATTCATGCCCATGTAGTGTTGTGTGCACAATCCTTATAATGTGTGGAGATACTATTGTGGTATCCAGGGATATGAGCATGGTTGAGAAATGGGCTTTTGAAGAGAATGATGTGAAATTCCTTCAAGATGTGGCTACTATGGAGATGGGTTTGGTAGCTCAGAAATGGGGAAAGATGTTGAAGTGGGAGCCTGAGAAAGCTGAGAATAATGCTAGAGGCTGGTTGCATAGAATCAGAGTGCGAATAGTCAGATGCCAAAACTATGTAAATAAGATGAGAGCTTTACAGAAGAGGAGCCCTAGAATAAGAAAACTCTCAACTGTTGGAGAAGTGCCAGAGGAGGAGTTTGTTTTTGATGAACAGGAAAACCCAAAGGATTAAGCATGCTGTAGCTTTTCTCTGTTCGCCAGGAGTGCTGTTTCTTTTGGGGATAGGCTGTTTTCTCTATGTGACTCAGGATGGGAAACCTGGGAGGCTCGAGATCTGGCTGAGAAAACTGGCCAAAGGCAGCTGGTGAGTTTCTTTGAAACCAGAAAATGAGACTAACTATCTGGCCCTGGCGACATTGCTAAGTGCTGAGTCAATCGCAAAAATGAGGGAGCAGGTCATCAGAATTCTGGCTCAACACATGACTCGAGACATCTCAAATATTGAGTGCACAGCCATTAAGGATCTGTTCGATGTGGGAGCTCAGTATATCCTGGAGGTAAAAGAGATCCTGGAGGGAAAGCCAGAATGACTAGGCTGAGGAAAGCACTGTTTTCTTTCTGTGGCATCCTGGTGAGTTTTGGCTCTGGATATGGGCTCTACTGGCTGCTCACTACAGGCTGGGCAGCTGCCAATTCTGGGAGCTGGGGAGTGCTCTTTCTGGCTCTGGCTCTATTGATTGTCTTTGGCTCTGCTCTTGTTTCCACTTTCATAGCTGGCCTCTATCTGTTCTATTTGGGCTGGAGTGATTGAGATGAACCTGAAAGAGTGGCTGCATTGGTTCAAACTGCATCTCCAGGGGAAACACGTTGAGGCTAGGATCTATGCTCTTGATCATGATGATCAGTGCCAGTGCCCATGTGGATGTAAAAGTCAGAGAGATGGTTTGGAGGATCTCTGTCACTACTGTTTGGAATACCATGAAGATTTGAGGAGATCTGATGAATAGTGAAACAATGCCCAAAATGTGGATATCAGGATCCACAGTGTTGGAGGCAAAATCGCTGGATCAGTTCCGTCGACTACACTAGAGTTGAAGATTTCATAGCGGAATATCCAGATCTGAGGGAGATCCAGCCAGGTCAAGAGTGTTCTGACAAATACAACTACTATTATAGAGGCAAGAGAAATCCGTATTTTGTCTATCGCTGGCCAAAGTTTCTAGGGCCGCAATACTACACCAGAACACGACATCTGACTGAAAGACATGTGCCCAGGGGAATACCAAAGAAAGGCCAGCAGCTCCTCACTCTGAAGAAGGGATCAGAATGAACAGGTATGATCGGATCTTTTGGAAAACTCAGCAGCTAACTGAATGTATCTTTTGGGTTGAAGGTGAACTGGCCAAAATGAGGAGGCTTCTGGAGGAGCTTCTGAAAGATCAGGAGGAATTGAAGAGGCTTTCACATGGAATTGAAACCTAATGTTTGCCAGTGGCGTGGTTGTCATAAAAGACTAGGTGTTCATCGGACACGTTCAAAAGGAAAACAGAGAACTATGGGCTGCTCCAAACATTGGAGAAAGCTGAAGAAACGTGCTGAAGAGAAGAAATGCCCAGCCGGGGATTGAGAGTTTTTGGCTGATCTGGGATCGAGAGTTCATCAATCTACTCTGGCTCCTAAGATCCGCACTACTTATGGAAAACCTCAATACAACTATGTGAAAGGGAATCGTCAAAGAATAGAGCTCCACAGGGGATGCCCACATGGCCATGAATATTGCTATGAGCCTCAGATCAATGAGGATTTCCCTGTTCCTGAATTGGTGAAGAATTATGTGGAGATTCTTGATATGAGTCTCCTAGCTAGGAAAAATTCTCTGGCTGTGATCAACCAGCTGGGCCAGATCAAAGTGAACAAAAAACAGGTGAAATATGAGGCTGTTTGTGGTTTTGACTTCAGATTTCTTACTCAGGAAATTGCAGATGCTTTGAAGAGAGCCCATTTCATAAAGCCTAGACTAGCCTGGGATGGGCCTTTCCTGGATCAGATTCTGATCTGTGATGCAGTGGAGAAACTGTTGAGAACTGGATACAGAGCCCTGGAGATCTCCATGTTTATGATAGTGAACTGGAGGATCCCTTATTACGAGTGCCTCAGAAAACTGGATCTCCTGAAAGTGTGGAACATCAAAGTATGTGATTGTTGTTATGATGGAGGATACAGGTTTGCCACTCCAACCTTCTGGACTGGAGAGCAACTGAAAAGATTCAGAAGAATTTGCAGAAAACACAATCAGCTCATTGTTTTTAGAATAGATCCTCAATCAACGATTGATCCCAGGGAATGATAAAAAAAGGGGAATTGGTTAGGTTCAGTGGAGTTTGAGAACGAAACGCCTGTATGAAAGATAGCCGATGTATGTGATGGCTCCAATCATCCAGAGGCTCAATAGGATTGGCATTGTGAGAGGAAAGATTGATATCGTGTAGAGGAGCCCTATTGCTCCTGTCATAGCTAGAATGGGAGCAAAAGCCAAAATCAGCTGTATCAGGAGCTGGTTTTGGATCTGTTTTTTTGGTTTCCTCCCAGGCATCCATGCCTCAGCAATAGCCATCTGATCTGTCATGCAGTGGATCTCCTTAGATTAAGTCTTGCCAGGCAAACCATATCCAGAGGCTTTGAGCCACTAAAAAGGCTGAGCTCAACAGCAATGCTATTCTGGTTTTCACGTTGTCTCCTTTCCTTTTTTAGTGAGCCCAGAAATGATGCTTCGCCAGATCAACTGGCCAGAAGATCACGTTTGGGGAGAGCTCCTGGCTGATATTATTGGAGAACCACTCCTGAGCTCACCATTAGGGCTCTGGGTTCTTGTTGTATTAAAAACTATATGGAGGCTGAGCCTAGAGGATGATTCTACCTGAAGGGCCAGAAAACTGGGCCTCCAGATTGTTGATAATTGTTGATGGCCATCCAGCCAATGACAATGGCCACAAAAATTATGAGGCCCAGGACAACATAGAATTTTGTTTCACTATCCATACTAGTTCCCCTCTTCTGGTTTGATGTGTTTATCCATCCAGGCTAATGATTCTTTCTGTTCTCTTCTACTAACTCCCAGATAACTTTGAAGGGCATCCAGGCTTTTGATTCCTGTAAAACTCTTCAACCTGGAAAGACTGAAATTTGGATCTCCACAGAGCTCAGTAATTCTATTAAGCCTCAGAAAGTGGGGATAGTATCTGGGGCCCAGAGTTCTCTTCACTATTCTCCAGGCCACTGTGCTCTGGATGTTTGGAAAGAGCCATTGATTCTTTTCAATCCTGGATTTCCTCTCCTGCTTCTCATAATAAAAGAGCATCTTTGTGAGTGGCTTTCTAGCAGCTGCAATCTTTGTGACCTGAATTAACTCCTCTACTCCTGGCCATTTCCTAGGGAGCTCCAGAGGAGGCACTGTGGATCCGTTCTTTTTTCTCTGATGAAAATCTATGATGAAGAACTCCGGAGTGATCTGAATGTCACTGAAAACTCTCTCAAACCCTTCTGACTTTCTAACTCCACAATAATAGAGGAGCCAGATATAGGCCTCCTGTTCTAGTGGGAGGTTTGCTTTGGCCACATGCTGTAGGAATTCTGAGAACTCCATTGCCTCCACAACCTTTCCCAGCTTATAGTTTGGCATCAGGTTTTCCCCAGGATGTTCAAAGGTTCACTCCACAAAATTGGATGGAACACTAGCTAGGTAATATCCCAATGATGGATAAAAGACCTTCTCTCTCTCTTCTCCATGCGATTTTTGGATGGTTCTATTATAGTAACATATAAGAATACTCACACACACGTTAAGAGGAATGTTCAAACAGTTCAGGATGAGAGATCTCCAGAAGCTTCTTGAGGTTGTACGCTTTCCATGTGCTCAGGAAAACCTGGTGTTTCTCTCTGAGATGCTCCTTCACCTTGTACATATCTATCTGGCCTTTCCTGTTTCTGAGTTCTTCAACAGAAGGGAGAATCATCTCCATAAGTTGCTGTTCGGTGAGTTCCTGGCTTTCTTTCCTGGCTGCTGTGGTTCTAGCCTGTTCATATCTCTCTAGTTGGATGCCTCTCTTCTTACGTTCATACTGAGCTCTGAACAGAGTGCAACTGTCAGCTTTCTTACAACCCAGGCATGTATCCTTTGAGCATAGATCCGAATCAAAGAGCTTGTATATCAGTTCGCATACCTGGTAGTGATAGATTTTCTCCTGATGCTGGCTGGCTTTGATCCTATACACCAGAGCATGGCCTCTCCCTATGACATGGATCCTATATTGAATGAGATAGCTCCTGATGGTTTTATCCAGAAGAGCCTGATTGATGATTGGGATCAGAAGAGGATGAACCAGGAATCTTTGGCTCTCTATTGTTTGAACCAGGACTTTGTTGAGATCCTTATACCAATCCCTCTTTCCCATGGCGTAGCTGGGCTCATCAAAGACAATAGCCTTTCCCATCTTCAGCTTAGTGATCGTATCCATATAGGCTGAATAGAAGTACACAACCTGATCCACTGTGAACCTTTCCTTTCCTGAGCCCAGGATGATTCCCTCAATCACTCTGGCTATATCAGTGGCCATGTAGCTTTTGCCAATCCCAGGCTCTCCTGAAATCACAATGTTGCATGCCAGTTTGTGGTTTGTTCTGTACTGAAGCATGCTGGAGAAATAAGGGCCTACTGAGATCTCTTTACATTGCAGACTTTCCCAGCCATGAAAGTTCACCAGTTTAAGGCTCATCGAACATTTCCTCTGCTTCAAAAGGTTCCATGCCTGGAATAGCTCTCTTTCCAGTCATAATTTCTTTATACTGAGGTTTCAGAAGCATGTGCCTTCTGTTCAGGAGATTGACCACTGCATTAAACACTTTGAAATAGTCAAAGGTTCTCACCAATCTTTCTGTTGGAATTCCATTCTGTGCACAGTATTCTCTGTCAGCTGGAACTCCACAGAACACTGGCCTCAGATCTTCATAGATTAGCTGCTGAGCCTTCTGGAGCTCTTCTTTGAACACATCATCTCTCCAGAGAACAGGGATGTGATTGACGAAACCTTCAATGGCCTCTCTGAGTTCTTCAGCTGAGTATTGTATGTTCAATATGGCTTTCTGAAAGGTGAGGAACATCTGAGTTAAAATGAAATGATATGGGAGCCTATCCCTCATTGTGAGCTGAGCTTCTGGAAACTGATCCAACAATGGAATCTCTGACTCAGGGCTACTCATCCAAACTCCTCCTCAAACTCTTCCTCTCCATCCTCTTCTTCCTCTTCAAAGTCACATTCTTCACATCGTTTGGGATCAGCCATTAAACAGAGCCGACAATAAGAGCCTGAAGGCATGTATGTCATGTTCAATCCTCAATCACAGTTTTGCCTGATGCCTCTGCTTTCCCTTTCCAATCTCGTTTCCAGATGTTTCTAGCCAGGACATTGGGTTTGCTGGCTATATCAGTTGTTTGAAGGCCTGAAATGTTGGCCAATGCGGTGAGTATGTCTCTTCTCCCTCTCCCATCAATAGCCTGAGAGCTCACCAGCTCCCAACCAACCAGGTGATTCCAGAATCTCTGCTTATCCACTGATCCTCTATAACTGAAATATCCTAGAGCAGTGGCCACATACTCATTGAGAACAGCTGTTTTCCTTTCATCTATCAGTTGCTGGGCCAGATGCCTGGGATCAGAGCCCAACTGACTGGCCAATGCTTTTGCCACAATCACTGAGCCTGTTTCCTGAGCTCCCTTCAGAGGAGATGGCCTGGAATATGGAATGATGGGGATGCTTTCCAGGTTTGTGGGTTGGGCTCCTGGTTGAGCCTGGGGAGAACTTTGGCCTGAGATATCGGGATCCACTCCCTCCACTTTCTGCTCTGTTCCCGGACTGGGAACTTTCTTTTCTTCTTTACTCATTCTACATCAACCTTTGAAGAGCCCAGATCAGCCAGGAGATGGCTGTTGTAGTTTGGTTGCCTGTTGGAGGAGTGGGTGTGGTTGTTGTGGATCCTATCCTGAGAATTCCCAGGATCTGAAGTGTAGCTGCAACTCCAAAGCCAGCGACAAAAATGAAAACCCATTGGATCCATTGGCCTTTCTCCACAGTTTTCTTTCCTTGCCAGAAGGTTTCAGCTGCTTTCCTATCTTCTTCAGATTTGATATCTTCTTCAGATACCACTTTGTATCCAGTTGGAGTTAATGGGCCCTGATCGAGATCCACAGTGAAACTGATCTGGCTTTCCTCCAGGAGTTTCCTTTGTTTCTCTGGCACTGTATCATAGAAGGCATTTCCCCAAACAGTCTTTACGGCGTCACAGAGTTTGCCTAGCTTTGTTTCCTTTCCTTCTTCTCCCTTCTTTGTTCCCATTGCCCAGGTGTATGCAGTGCCTTCTTTCCCGAAGAACCTGGTGACTGGTTTCTTCAGAAACTTTCCCAGTATGCCAGTGTATCCAGGTTTCCATTTATAGAATCTTTGAGGAGGCATGCCCTTCTTATTTTTGCACTCTATGGATACCGCTGTTTCCTCCTCAATATCCAGATCCACAAACCTATACTCCCTGTCAATGAGCTTGATCACCTGGTTCCCAAACCAGGGCCTCAGAAAGATGCCAATGAGGAGCCCAGTCAAAAGAAATACGATCACAAAAATATCGTTGAAGATGTTTCCAAAGAAATCTAGAAAGATGCTTTCTATTCCCAAACTCAGAGCCTCCTTCTGATTTTTTCAGCTATCTGTTTTTTGGCTCTTTCTTTCCTAGCTGCTGTTTTCTGTTTCGCATATTCCAAAGCAGCATAGGTTTTCTCAACATATTCTGACAATCATCCAACCTCCAACGGACTGAAAATCCCTAGATCATTAATGGCATGGAGCCTAGATATAAAATTTTATATACTTCACTCCATTAATCTAGACTACTAGGCTGGTATGGATCTGAATCCAATTTATCTTCAGCAAACCTCCATCATAGACGATACTGCTTTTTCTCCCACTGGGATCCAGCCAGCCCAACCGTCACTCTGGAGGTATGAACAGAATGGGTAAAGGTAGCTCAACTGCAGGAGGCATAGTTTCCGCAATCAAGACTCCTCTAGGCATTGTGTTGATGCTTGTTATCGTGCTGGTTCTTGCTGGGCTCAGCATTGCCAGTGCGATTTCGGGAGCATTGACTACAGCGGCCGTTAGTGCTGCTGGCCTTTTGGTTGTCGTTCTCCTGGTTGCCATGCTCAATGCGGTTGGAAAGTAAGATTCCAACATCAAGATTCTCCTGTAAAAGGGCCAGAGTTCCCCTCTGGCCCAACTATGTCACACCAGGAATTCCCCTTTTATAGATCCGACATCTCAGCTTTAATGGAGAAACACATGGCTGGAAAGGATTTCACACCTGATCCTAATATTGATCCAAAGAAAGTGAACAAAGCTGAAATCGTGCACAGCATTATCTCTGAAGAAGCTGAAGAGCAGAAGTATCGGGAAAGTCATAAGGAGGATTGAACAATGCCAGAGAAATGCAAAACTCACCATGGCCCTAAAGGAGGCAAATACAGAATGGTGAGAAAGAAGGGCGGCGGCACTAGGAGAGAATACATCTAGGATGGGCCTGAAGGATAGTTTGAGATCCTACAAACAGGATCCCTTTTCTTTCTTTGATAATCTTTCTCTTGTTGTTTATGGCAACAATCTTAATTTCTTTCAGAAGTACAAGAGAGCCCAGCAAACAGCTTTATGGATGGCTGTGATCTGTGGAGTTCTCTGGTTGCTCCTGGGATTTGATTCCACTCCCCTCCAATTCATTCATGTCCTCATTGAAGGGATCCCTGGGCTCATCCTGGGCCAAAAGTCCTGGGGAGACGTCACCACTATCTATAACAACTTCTATGGAAAGGAGATGCACTACTCAGCCTTTGTGATTTATCTCTTGATGTTCTATGGACTCAGCAAAAACTGGGAGGCAAGGGGAATCGTCAAAAGCAAAAACATGGCTTACAGTTTCTCATTCATGTTTCTGGCTGTTGGATTGTTTGAGTGGTTTTGGATCAGCAGCTTTGGAATCTTTCAGAATCAGCCCTGGGTTTATACCTGGGCCATGCCTCAGCTGAGGATCCTCCTCCAGAACTCAGCCTTCACTTTTGTCGGGATCCTAGGCCTAGTGTACATCTGGGTTGATAGTTACATTCTCGATGAGAACAAGCAGGTGATCGGGAGAAACTGGAGATACAATTTCAACTGGCTTTCGTGGGTTCTGATAGGGCTCTCCATTGGCTCAGCCCTTTTGTGGATCTATTATCCAGGGCCAATTCAACAGATCAGTGTGCAACTGACTAATGGCCAGGTGTGGAGCAGCTCCAGATTGTTTCCTCAAACCTTGTACACCATCAAAGTGGATCCAACCTCTCCCATTAATGCTGGAGATTGGTGTTGGGTTGAGGACAACTGGATCCATGGCCTGAATACTCTAGTAAAAGTTATTTGGGCTCTCACACTATACTGGATTGGAAAGGTGAAATCTGTTTATGCTCCTCAGAAACTCTAGAAAGCGCGCGCGCGTTAATTTACTTGTAACGAGTCTCGTGTTCCTCTTTCTGGTTGGAATCTTCTCCTCAATCTTTATGCCCAGCCGGGGATTGGCAACAATTATCTGGCAAGATGGCCTTGAATCTGGAAACACCAATGCCTGGGATTATGTGGCTGGCACTGTTGATGTTGGAACAGGCTATGTTTTTACTGGCATCTACTCAGCAAACCTCACATCAACTCTGGCTGTTCAGAACCACTATCTGCTTCACAATTTGCCCACACCTTATCCCACATTGCAGTTCTTCTGTTGCCAGTATTATGTTGATGCTCTCAGTTTGCCCACAGAATCCTATCCTGATGTTGCCAGAATAGACGTCATGGAATTGGGAACTGATGGGCCCAAAGGGCTAAAGGTTTCTATTCAGAAAACTCCTTTCTCAGGAACAGGTTATGCCTGGCATATCGAATACATTGATGCTGGGAGTTACACCTGGGATGATGATGAACCAGGATACAGTGCTGCTTTGGAGCCAGCTGCTGGCCATTGGTATGGCATAGAGATGTCCTGGAACCACACCAGCGGAAACACTGGAACAGCTGTATGGATTGAAGGAACAAACATCTGGAATGACATTTCTTCTGATGTGTACAGTACAGAAGTTCAATATGGCATGGTTGGAGCCTATGGCTATGATGGATCTCTCTCGTACACTTTCAAAGCCAGCATTGATGATTGTTCTTTTGGAGATGCTTACATGGGATGTCCAGCTGTCACAGGAGCTGGAGGAGATACAACTCTCCCAGAATTCCTGGATGGAAATCCATATCTGGAAACCAACACTCTGAGCTGGAACACCAGCCTGGCTGGTGAGCTCTGCACTATATCAGTCAATGCAACTGACAACGTGGGCCTCTCAGGATATTTCCTCAGCTACACCACTGACATCAATGGAACAGTTTGGCATAACAACACCTGGGCATCTACTTCTGGAAAGAACACAAAGATTTCTGACAACTTCACTGTTCCGATTCCAACAGTTGAAGGCTGGCTTATCTATGCAGTATTTTATGCCAATGACACTTCTGACAACTGGGGAGTCAGCCTGGGATTGTGGCCAGCAACTAACCTGGCAATAGGCCCAGCTATGAACGGAACTCAGATCAACACTTTGATTCCAGCTGGCTATGGTTCAGGAAACAAAGCTGGATCCAGAAGAGTTTTTCACAGTACAAACTACTGGGTTGCTTTCTATGAATGTGATCAGAGGATCTATTCTGCATCCAGCCCAGATGGAAATACATGGACTGAACAGGGAGAAGTGAACAGTGGTGTTTTAGACGATATGCTTGCTGACAATGATACAACGGCGTGGGCTCCTTTTGTTTGGGGAACCAATCTTTACTGCATGTATGCCACTGGTTTCTATGATGTTGGTTCAAACCAAACAACTGCTTTCATCAGAGCAGGAACTATTGATGCTGTTGGAACCATAAGCTGGACAGGGGGATTGAATCTCACCACTGAATTCAGAACACTTATTGCAGCAGCATTTCCAGGCCCAGGTGAAACAAACATCATCTTTGGTTATTGGAGTTTCAGTTGGACTATCTCCCTGGATAGAACCTGTTTATGGTTTGGTTTCAGAGTAACTGGATCTTTCAGTGGAGAATATTCCAGGATCTTCATAGGGAGGATTCCAGCTGTTGGAGGCACTCTGGCCAAACTTTCAATGGGCACTGATTCTGGAACCTATTATGACATGGAGCAATTCTCCATAGTAACTGATCCCAGCCATAACACTGGATTCCTTTTGGTCTATCGTTCACATGACACTGGTTATGTGTATTATGTCAGATACACTGGGAGCAGCTGGGAACAGGTGAAGTATCCTGAGATCTCAGCATATTATTGTGCATTGGGCTCCACTACTGACTGGAGCACTGTTTATGTTCCCAGTCTAGCCAGAACCTATTGGAGTGGAAAGAATGTTGGAACCTATTACTTCTATGATGATCCCGATCGGACTGGGAGATTCATTGAAGGAGGCCCAACAATCACTGATTATGATCAGATCAACATTGGCCATACGGATCAAGATGTGTACATTGTTTGCACTGATGAAACCTGGATCTATGTGTATAGCAAACATGGCCCAACTATTGGAATGGTTGAAGGCGCCAGCTGGAGTTCAGCAACAGTAAAAGCAAAAGCTCTCAACCAATTCACTGGATTATCCTGTACTGAGGATGGAGGCCTTTCCCAGAAGGTTGGGCTCTTATGGGGAAACATCAGTGAGTATTGGTCGAGCTATGACGTATTGTTTTCTGAATGGGGATCAGCCAGATTCCAGATGAGCCTGAATGTAGATTTTGAGGGCTGTGGCAACTGGGTGTTTGTTAATGAACGCTATTATAACTTCAATCTGACAGTGATCATGGAAACTAGCAATGTATCTCTGATTGATGCAGTTATGTTAAAATTTACTTCTCTCACTAGAAATGGCTATGTAGCAAACACTTTCCAATATCAAGATGGCAACTGGACTGTTTCTTTCTCTCCAACCAACACCACAATGATTCCAACCAGGATCCAGGATGGAGAAGAAACTCTGGCTGGCTGGAGTACGGCCTATTTCAACTTCAGAATCTATTTTGCCTCAGATAGCGTGGACATCTGGAAAGATGATTGTGTTGATGTAGAAAGTTTTGTCAATGACACTGAAGGCTATTCCACAGGCTGGCAACTCATAGCTCCTAATCTGTTCAGAGTTTATGCTCAGGGAGGATTCATTCTCAACAATACAGTCACAGGGGATGCTGGAATACTGGATACTGGAACACCTTTCTCTTTCTATGCTGAAAACGATAGCTATGTGTACAGAGATCTCATCTATCGTGACCTGGTTCACATAAAGATGCTTCCTCAGATCTCAGGCATTATTGGGAGGCAAACATTCTATGTTCAGTTTGGCGTGGATTATTGCCTCAAAGACTACGATTGGGTTGAAGGCTGGAAAGTCATTCTGGGAGCAAACTCAATCACCACTGGATCCATAATATACTTCAACTGGACTGTTTCTTTCTGGAACAGAGGATCCTGGATCACCACAGAATATCTCAGCACTTTTGTTCACACCAATGTTCCCAGAGGCTACTATATGACTGATAGGGAATATGGTTTCACAACTTCTCTCTGGATAGACTTCTGGTTTGACCGAACCAATGCCAGCAGTGTTGGAGGAGTAAGAGTTAATTCCTATGAATATCCAATGAGAGATGGTGTTGAGGCCTGGTTGGCCCTCCTCACTAGCAACTGGGGCCCAATAGAAAACTGTACAAAAGAACTTCAACAGATGGTTCCCTTATTGGATGGAGATGATGTAACGGTCATTCCAGCCAGTCAAATTAAACTGATGAAGGTGTGGAGCAGCCTGGAGGTTCCAGCTTATACGACAAACCAAACCATTCTGATGTCAGATTATCCAGTTTGGGATCTCACATTCTCTCAACCATTTCCTCCATTGACAGGAATTCAAACACCAATATTTGACGCAACAACCTATCCCAACATGCCAGGAGGAGGAATCATGGGAGCTCTGTTCTCATCTTTGAGTGCATTGTTCAGCTGGATGGGAGAAAACATCCTTTATGGAGGATTGAGGATCTGGCCAGCTCTAGTGGGTTTCCTGGATACTATTGCAGCGTGGATGGGATTTCCAGGAGGATTCAGTGCCATTATGGCCTGGTTACAGGGAGGTTGGAGCCAGCTGGTTCTATCATGGTCATATATTGCAGCATTGCTACTGCAGTTCTTCATATTCCTGGGCTCCATCATGGGATATCTGGTTTCTCTTCTGACCATGGCCATCACTCAGTTTGTGAACATCATCACAATGACAGCTGGGTTCTTTCAGGGAGGCTATGGAACAGGAGTGGATATCTGGAACGCTTATGGGCTCACAACCTGGCTGACTTTGGCCTGTATCTGCTATCCCATTTACCTGGTGATCCTATGGGATGAGGAAGGATTTGATGCACTGATAAACCATCTGATGTTTGTATTCAACGTGCTCAGCCTTCTGGCTCACTTCTTCATTTCAGTGATCCAGATGATCTTCAACGGAATTCACACATTGATTGAGGCCATCCCAGTTGTGGAATAGAAAGACTTTCAGAACTTCTATTCTGGTTCTATTGCTCATCACTGCATTTCTCCCTCTATTATTGAATTCCATGATGCCTGTGAAAGCCACTGGAGACAACTGGCTCACAGGATGGCTATATCGAAAGAGCCATGTGATTGTCAATGCCAGCGGTTCTGGAGCTGGTTATCAGGTTATGGTGATTGTTAAAAACAGCAGCGGTTCTAGTTCTGGAAATACGGTTTGTGAAGATGGAAAGGCCAAAGCTGATTTTAGCGATTTGCGTTTCACTGGCTCTGATGGAAATACATTGTTGTATGCCTGGAATGAAAGCATGTTTTCTCAGGCCAACATCACTTTATGGGTGAAGATCGCTGAGGATCTTTCGAGTTCTAGTGTAACGATTTATCTCTATTATGGAAAGAGCGATGCTTCTGCTTATTGGGATGGTGATGCTACGTTTGTATTTTTTGATGATTTTAGTGGATCGAGTGTGAATAGGACTAAGTGGGAGAATGTTTATGGTAGTCCTGTTGTTAGTGGTGGGTTGTTGGATATTACCTCCATTGGCAATAATGAGGGTTTGATGAGTAATTGGACTACTTACGGTAATTTTAGTTATAAAGCGTTTCGTATGCGTCAGAGTGTGGTGGCTTGGAAAACTGCGATTATTGGTGGTTTTTCGAGTGATCTGAATGGTGGTGTTGGGAGTGGTGTGTGGTGGATTGGTTATTCATTAAATGTTTCTAGGGTTTTGTCAGCAAATACTACGAGTTACAGTTTAACGAGGGTTAGTGATTCTGTTGCTGGTGGGTGGCATAATTATGATATTTTGTGGAATAGTACGCGGGCTGAGTATTATAATGATGGGAATTTGACGGCTTTTACTTATCCTAGTGGGTATATTTGTAATGTTGCGAAGCCTTTGATGTTGTATTGGTATTATTCTGTGGCGGGTGGTTCGTTTTTGACGGATTGGTGTTTTGTTCGTAATTATGTTGGTCCTGAGCCTTCTCACAATAGTTGGGGAGCGGAATCGAGTCAACTCTACTATGATCTTTCCAAGACGGGAACAAATTCAACGAACAGCGTTTCCACTTGGCTCTTCTATTCTTTTTGGTATTCGATTGCTAACAACTTGTCGGGATTCATCTTCTCATTCAATGGGAGTTCAAGTCCTGTCAACGATACATGGATTCCCTTTCCAGATGTGAACAATTCATGGTCAAACGTCACGAAATCTATCACTATTCATGTTGGAAACGTGATTTCATGGTTAGTCTATGCCAATAGTTCCACTGGTATCTGGACTACATTGCCCATGCAGAATGTAACGATCACAGCGAACATAACTTTCTATGTGAGAGGGAGTGGTCAGATAGAGGCAAACGGAACTCTCTTAACTAATGGAACCTCCATAATTTATGATCAGCTCACTATTGGAATACAGCTCTCTGCTCTACCAGAAACTGGGTTCAGTTATCTGAATTTCACCTGTTCCTATACATCATCCACTCTCAACCCATTCAATTTCTCAGTGGTGAACAGCACAACGATCTGGTGTTATTTGTTGACAAGTGATGGAGTTGCTCCTGGAGGAGGAGGATCCCTGGGCTGGGGAGCCATCCTAGTAGTTTTATTAATCCCTATCCTCATAGTGGTTCTAGTATTTATCGGGAGGAAGAGATGAGTGAGAGATCGGTTTGATGGTATTGTGGGAATTCTTCTTCTCCTTCTGGGAGTGTTCATTGTTCTCCTGGTAATTCTGGCATGGGCTCAGATCTATGGAGGAGGATGGCAAACAGTAGCTCAGGGATTGGCCAGTTACATCATCTATATCGTGGCCTTTGGTGTTGTTCTGAGTGGCCTGTTCCTGTTAATCAGGAGGAAGTGAAATGGATAAAAATGTCAGTAGAGGCCTCATAGTTGTTTTCTTTGGGTTGCTAGGCCTGATCCTGGCTGGGATAGAAGGCTTGATGTACACTCAGGGAAACGTGATCAATGAATTCATCACTGGCTCTGTGACCATTGAAGGAGTACAGATCCTCACTATCCTGGTTTCTCTCCTCTCAGGAATGGTTGTGGCTGTGTATGTCAAAGGTTGAGGTGAATGAACAAAAAAATTGATCCCTGGAAACTGAAAGAGCTTTCCCAGAGGCCCACAAAAGATGAGGTTCGAAGCACTATCGAGAGAGCTCAGATGGAAGAGAATAGTAAAGAACCTTACAGCCTCAATGCCATGAATGTGGAGGAGGTTCCAGCCCAATGGATGAAACAGAAAGATGCCAGTCCGGGAACGGAGAAGTGGAGGCCAAAAGGCTCTAGGAAAGTCAGAGTAGAGAAGAAGGGTTCTAGAGA
>Ga0315284_10002272_pt1 | contig 27583 bp, 20 predicted proteins | sample YL17G09_16_MG_FD_203696 | JGI IMG/M metagenome (GOLD analysis project Ga0315284, IMG submission 203696) | Sediment microbial communities from Yellowstone Lake, YNP, Wyoming, USA - YL17G09_16 | ecosystem: Environmental > Aquatic > Freshwater > Lake > Sediment | place: USA: Wyoming | collected...
GGGAGGGGGCGGGGGCGGCGACCCGGCGCCCGGCAGCGGCGGCGGCGGCGGAGGGGGGGGCGGCGGAGGCGGAGGCGCCGACCACCCGGGCGCCTGCACCGTGTACGTGGCAACCAGGATGGGGCCCGCCGTCGCCGTGCGGCACGTGGCGACACCCGCGCCTGACGAGTCGAACGGTTCGAGCGCCCACCCCGCGCCGCCCAGCCGCACGCACACCAGGGTGGCGCCCGCGTCGAAAGCGGGCAGCGTGGGAATCGAGACGAGGGCGGGCGACGCGGCGGGCGGGAGCGCCGCGCGCGGCGCGCCGGTCGCGACGTCGGTCAGGCCCCAGTCCACGACGCCCGTCACAGCGGTCAGCGCTTGGCCGGCGCCGCCGGGCAGGACAAATGGCTGGTTGGCGGCGGTGAGGAGGGCGGGGTCGGCCGTCGCTGTGAACGCGGCGGCGAGGCCGCCCCCGCACTCGCCCGCGGCCGCGCACGCGGCCGCCAGGTCGGCGGGCAGGGTGACAGAGGCTGTGGGGGTGGGCGAGAGCAACGTCCGGCGGGAGCGCCCGGCCGCGGCGTCGACCGCGCCGCGGCCGGCGGCGAACCGGCGCACGCGCAGCGGCACGCCGCCAAAGGGGGCGGGCGCGTTCGGGCCGCCGCCCAGGGTGGCGCCCGACAGGGCGGCGGGTGTCTCTTTGACGATGAACGCCAGGAGCTGCAGAAGGAGGGGGGGGGGAGGGAAGGGGTTGGTGGCCGCCGCACACGCGAGTCGCCCGCCCTCGTCCCTCTCGTCCTCACCCCGGCCGCCGCCATCTCCACGGCCGGCTCCCCCACTGACAGCCCCGCGTACGCCAGACCCAAGATAGTGGACGCCAGGGCGTCGACCGAGGCTTGGGCGGCGGCCGCGCCGGCCGCGGTCGGCGGCCCGCGCGCGGCGACGACAGACGCCGCGACGGCCAGCGCGTCTGCCAAATCCGCGGGGGCCACATCCGCGCCGCCCGCCGCCGCCGCCGCCAGGGCAGCCGCGGTCGCGGTCAGGGCGGCGTTGGCGGCGGCGGGGGGGAGGGGGGCGCCGGCGGTCAAGTCGCGGAGCTGGGGAGGGGGACAGCGTGGGGGGGCATCGGCGCGCGCGCGCGCGACCGCGACCCTCGACCGCGCCCCACCCACCCCTCGCTCTCCCTCTTTTCTTACCGCGGCCACCAACGCCAGCGCGTCCTCGGGCGCCAGCGCCGCCCCGCTGCCGGCGGCGGCCGCCAGGGCGGCGACCGCGCCCGCGCGCGCGGCGTCGAGCGCGGCGCCGCCGCCGCCCTCCGCGGCGGCCGCCGTGATGGCCTGCGCCGCGGCCAGCGCGGCGTCCGCGTCGCCGGACGCGGCGGCGGCCGTGGCGGCGGCGGCCAGGGCGGCGGCGTCGACGGCAAAGTCAGGCGGCGGCGGCCCGACCGCGACGCGCGCGGTCGCACACGCGCTGCCGCCGGCCGCGTCGGTCGCGCACGCGTAGACTGTAGTCATGGCGCCGCCGACCGAGGGCGGAAGCGTGCCGAGGGAAAAGGTGCGGTCCGCGACGCCGCGCGCGGTCGCCGCGCGCGAGCCGTCGGCGCGCACCACCCCGAACTCGTGCCCCGCCACGCCCCCGTCCGCCAGCCACGGCCCGGTGGTGAGCACAAAAGACGTGGTCATCCCGTCGCCCGCGGGCGGGGACGCCACGAGGCAGGCCGCGGGGTCGGCGCACGCGGGGCGCCGCGCAAACGCGACGGCCGCGCTCGCGGTGGCGTTCGCGCCGCCGCCCGCGGGCGCCACGGTCACCGAAAACGTGAGCGTGCCCCCGTCGGGCAAGGCCGGGGCGCCGGCGGCGTCGGTGGCGGGGACCAGGAGGACGCGCGCGGCCGCCGCGACGCGCGGCGCTGCGAGGGAGGGGCAGGCGCCCGCGCCGCCGTCGTCGCAGGTCCAGGAGTAGATCAAAGTGCCCGCGGCCGCCGCCATGGTCGTGGCGGCGTCGCCGGGGGCGTACTCGAGGCGGAGCGGGGCCGAGGGGTTGGCGCGCTCCCTGCACGCGCGCGCGGGGCCGCACACGCGCGCGACCGAGCCCGCCGGCAGGATCGTGCCGGCGGGTACGTCCTTGGGGAGGATGTCCACGGTCGCGACCGCGGTCCTGCCCGCGCCGCGGGTGGCGGCCGCCTCGATCCGATAGCGGCCGCCGCCGCCGAGAGGGGCGAGCGCGCCCGGCGCCAGCGAGAAGCGACCCGCGCCATCGTCTTCCAGAGAGATTGGGTCGATGGAGCAGGGCACCAAGGGGGAGGAGGGCGTCGCGGCGACGAGGCAGCGCCACGCAAACGCGACCGGAAAGCGCGCCGCGACCGGCACCGCGCCCTCGTCCGGGTCGCGCACCGTCGCCCGCCACGCCAGGGCGGACGCCGCGTTGACGTCGCCGGCGGGGCCGGCGATGGTCAGGGTCAACGGGGAGGCGGTGGCCACCAGGCGGAGGGAGAGGGTCGCAGCCGTGTCGCCGCCCGCGTAGCTGGCGGTGAGCGCGAGGCCGTACGCCTCCCCGGTAATCGCACCCACGACGCCATCGACCCCGCCCAGGACCAAATCTCGGGTCGCGGCCGGCAGCGCGAGGCCCGGCGGGGCCGGCGCGCCGCACGCCGCGCACGCTCCCCAGCCCCACACGACCGCCGCCCCGGGGCAGCCGCCAGGCGCCAGCGTGGGGCGAAGGCGCAGGGGGGCGCCGACAAGGAAGGAGAGGGCGCCGTCGGTCGCGCCGGGGAGGGCGAGGGCGGGGACGGCGGCGGCCGCGCGCGCGACCGAAAACTCGGCGCTCGCCTCGTCCCCGCCCGGCCCGCGCACCGTGACGCGCAGCACGTGCGTTCCCACGGGCAGGGACGCAATGGTGGCGGCCGACAGCCTCAGCACGGGGGAGGAGCCGGCGGCGTCCGCCGCGGCGGCGAGGCCGGCCGCGTCGGCCGCCCACCCGGCGACCGCCGCCGCGCGCACGCCCGCGCGCGACCCCGACGCGTCGAACGCCGCGCCGCCGACCGACACGGAGCCGCCGGGGCAGACACCGCCGACGGTGGAGGGGCCAGCGATGGTGGCGGTGGGGGGGGGGGTGCCGGGCGACGCCGCGACGGCCGCGAGCGCGCCGTTCGCAAAAGGCGCCCCGCTCGCCGCGTCGACCAGGGCGGGCGCCCCCGGACGTTGGGCCACGATCAGGACGTCGCCGGGGGCCAGCGAGGAGCGCGGGGAGAGAGAGATGGAGAGGAGGCCGTCCGCGAGGGCGAGCACCGCGCCGGGGCCGAGCCGCGCGGCAGACGCGTCGTCGAAGAGCGCCCCCGCCGCCGGCACCAGCAACCGCCCGGGGTACGCCAGGCGCAGGGTGAGGGTGCCGTAGTCGGGCGAGAGGGTCGGGGGGGCGTCGGCGAGGGGGGGCGTCGGCTAGGGAAAGAATGTTGGGAGGTAAGCCAAGAGTGCGAAAGAAGGACGCGCTCTTCGTCCCCGCCCGAAAACCCCTCCTCCTCCTCTCTCTCCTCACCGCGCAGCGCCCGTAACACGCGTCGTACTGGATGACGCCGCCCTCGCAACCGACGGCCGCGACGCAGCCCGGCGCGCGGACGCACGCCGCGCCGGGGCCGCAAACGTCGTCGCCCGGACCGTCGCACGCGCCCGCCGTCGCCACCACCGCGTCCAGATAGTCGGCCCCCTGGCAGTAGGGCGTGCAGATGCCGCCGCACAGGGTGGCGGTCGCGCCCGTCTCGGCGTCGCAGCGGTCGACACGCGCGCACGACGACGCGTTGCGCGCGCACACCAGGCCGCCACCGCCGCACTCGGCGGACGCCAGGCACGAGTTGGGGGTATCGGCCAGCAAGGAGCGGCGACGGGAGGGGGGCGGCCAGGCGGGCACGGGCGCGGCGGCGGGCGCGGCGGCGCGCGCGCGCCGCGCCGCGCGCGCGCGCAGCACCTCCCCCGACCGCCGCCGCGCCAGCGGGCGGGCGCCGCCCGCGGACGCCGCGTTGCTGGCGGCCAGGGGGCCGGCGCCGGGCGCGGGCGCGGGGGGGGCGGACGGCGGCGGGGGCGGCACGCCTGTCGGCGCGCACAGGTCGACGCCCGCGCACCCGGCGCAGCCGCCGCCGCCCCCCATCACCCCACAGAGCGCCCCAGGGCGGCCAGCCAGCGCCGGGTCGGCCTCGACGGCGGCGGCGACAGCGGGGCAGGCGGCGGGCGAGACGCCGGGCGTCGGCGCGCCGGCAAGCGCGCGGCACGCCGCGGCCGCGACGGCGCCGAGAGCGCCGACCTCGGTCGCGTTGCCGCCCGCGAGCACAGTGGCGAAACCCGGTACAAACCGGGTCGCCACCGCCGCCGCGCACGCCCCACAGTCGGCGCAGCGCGCGGCGCAGCGCCGGTCGACCGAACACAGCGGCCGCCCCGCCGCGTCGGCCGGGCTCCCGCACGCGGGCGCGCCGGCGCAGGTGGCCAGCGCGGCGGGGTCGACGCAGCGGGCGCCCCAGGACACGCAGCCCAGGGCGGCGCACGGCGTGTCGGGCGCAGAGGGGGGGGGGTCGCAGTCGGCGGCTGGGACGCACGCGTCGGCGGGCGCGCACCCGCCGCCCAGCGCGGCGCACGCGCCGCCCCGGGGCGCGACCGCCGTGATGCCGAGGGCGAGGAGGGCGGGGGTGGACGCTGGCACGGGGGCGCAGCAGCCGGCGGCGGGCGCGCACGCGCCGAACGCCGCGCGGACCGCCGCGCGGCCGCCGAGCGAGGCCGCCACGCACGCCCCGGCCGCGCCCGCGGTGCCGGGGGTGGCCGATCCCAGGGCGACGGCCTCTGCCCAGGCGGCCATGGTGGCGGGGCAGGCGTCGGCGGGGCCGCACGCGTCGGCGGGCGACGGCCCGCACGCGCCCGCGCGCGCGCACGCGGCCGCCGCGTCGCCCGGTGCCTCGGCCAACCCCGCCGCCAGCGCGTCGCACCCGACCGACACGGCGCGCGCGACGATGAGCGCTTGCGCGGTCACGCCGGCGGCGGCGCGGCCGGCGAGCGGGGGGGAGAGGGTGGAGAGCGGGCCGCGCGCGGCGCGCAGAAACGACGCGACCGCCGCCATGCACGCCGCGCAGTGCGGCCCGGGGTCGGCGCGCCCGTCGCAGTCGCCCCACGCGACGCAGGCGTCCACGACGGCGGCGCGGCCCGTGGCGCCGCCGGCGAGCGACTCTGCGAGCGCGGCGCCGCCCGCGGCCGCCGCCGCCGCCTGCGCGCACGCCGCCGCGGCCGCGGGCGGCGCGTCCGGCGCCCACGTGCACGCGCGCTTGGCGCACGCGCCGATGGAGGCGCACTGAGGGTCGGCGGCGCAGGTCAGCTGGAGGGGGGGAGAGAGAGAAGAGGGAAAGGGTGAGCGCGCGCGCGGCCCCCGTCTCTTCCCAACCCTCTCCTCTCCTCTCCTTTTACTCACTGGGTTGCCGTTGTGCGCGGCGCACTCCACCCGGGCGATCGGCACACAGACGCCGGGCCCGGCGGCCGCCGCGAGGCGGCGCAGCGCGCGCGGCGCGCGCGGCGCGTCGGTACCGGCGGGCGGCGCGGCGGGCGCCGACTCGGCGGCCCCGCCCTCGATCCAGCGCAGCAAGTACTTGAGCTCGGCCGGGGGAGGGGAGGGCGCGGCGGTGGCGCCGCGGCCAGGGCCGTCGGCCGCGGGCTCGCCGCCGCCGCTGCCCCCGACGCCGAGCGCCCCCGCGCCACCACCCACCCCCACCCCGGGCAGGTACACGTCCAGCATGGGCGGCCCGAAAGGGGCGGGCAGGGCGCCGGAGAGGGCGGGGGCGAGCAGGGGGAGCCACCACGGCGCGGCCGGCTCGCCCGCGGCGGGCGCCGGCCCCGGCGCGGGCGCGGGCCCGCCCGCGCCAAACAGGGGCGCGTCCTCCGCGGGCGCGGGCGCCCAGGTGCAGTCGGGGGCGGCGCCGCACGCCTCGGCGCCGCGCGCGGCGGCGCACGCGGGCTCGCCGCCGCCTTCAGGGCCGCACTGGTCCGTCCACGCGCAGCCAGCGACCGCCGTGCCGCGCTCGCACGCCACAAACGTGTCGAGCGTGGTGCAAGGGTCGAGGGGAGGGGGAGTGGGCAGGCCGCACGGCAGCCCACCATAGCCGCCGCCATAACTCCCGCCGCACCCGTACCCGCCGTACCCGCCGTAGCCGCCGTAGCCGCCGTAGCCGCCGTAGCCGCCCGCCGGCGGGGGCGCGTCCGCGGCCGCGACCGCGAGCAGGGCGCAGAGCTGGGCGCAAGGGGGGTGGAGGGGGGAGGCGTTATCCCACCCGCCCCTTGTAACGCCCCCCTCCCCCCCGCGCCCGCGCCGCGCCCGCGCCCGCGGCGACGCGGCGGGCCGCGCGCGGCGCCGCGGGCGAGCGCGGCGCGCCCGCGCCCGCGCGTGCGCACCACCAGGGCGGCGACCGCCGCGCCGCCGCGCCGCGCGCGCGGCGCTGCGCCGCCGCGGCGCCGGGCCGGCGCGCCCATGCGACGAATGAAAGGCGGCGGCCAGGGAGAAGGGGGGGTCGGGAGGGGAGCGGCGGCGGGCGCGGGTTTCGCAGAGAGTGCGCGGGGAGAGGGATAGCCGCGCGCGCCGCGCGCCCGCCGAGACGCCACACGCCCCTCGCCTCCCCGTGTCCCTCCCGCCATCACACCCATTTCTGCCGCAACGCCTCCCGCCGCGCCGCCCGGCGCAGCCAGGCCGCGCCCCCCGCGGTGGCCGCGACCGCCGCCGCGAGCGCGCCTTTCGGAAAGTCGTCCGGCAGGCGGTCGAACGCGCCCGCGGGCGCCACCCGGGTGCCGAACGCGTCGTGGCCGAGGGCAAGGACGAGGGTGGCAGACTCCAGGGCGGCGGGGGAGACGGCAAAGGCGCGCACGCGCGCGACGCGCGCGCCGCGCGTCAGGGCTTGGCCGGGCGCGAGCGGCACGTCGGGGTGGTAGGGAGCCAGCCCTTCCGCGGCGGCCGCCGCCGCGCCGGGCGCGCCGGGTGCGGGGCGGCGGGGGTCGAGCGCGGCGCGGGGGACCGCGTACGCTTGGCCGTCGCGCGCCGCCCACAGCAGCGCCGCCGGCGTCACCCCGCCCGCCGTGCGCGTCATGGCCAGGGCGATCGGGGGGGATGGGGCGGCGAACGTGGCTCGAACGACGTCGGGAGGGGGTGGGCGGAAGGCCGACTGCACCCCGTCGCGCGGCGGCCGCGCGCCGAGCGCCAGGCGCGCGGCCGTCAGGTTGGCGCCGCGCACCGCGTCGTACAGGTCCAGGGAGCCGACCAGGGTGGTGGGGAGGGGGGGGGGGGAGCCCGGGGGGCGGTCGAGGGCCGCCGCGGGCGCGGCGGCAAAACTGTACACCGCCGCCGCCCCTGCCCACGCGCCCGCCGCGTCCCCGGCCGCCGCCGCGCCCGCGTGCGCCTGGCGAAACACAAATTGGCCGGACGCGGCGTCCAGAATCGACGCCGCGGGGCCGCCGCGCGCGTCGGAGGTGAGGACGAGGATCGCGGCCGACGCGTCGAGCCGCAGCGCCATCGACCGGTCGCCCAGAACGCGGGCGGCGGCGGGAACGGGGGCGGTGGGGTCGGGCGCGGCGGCGGCCAAGAGGCGGCCGGGGCCGAACGCGTGGCGCCAGGCGAGCGTCGCGGCGGGCGCGCGCGCGGACGCCGCCACGAAACCAGACACCGTGCCCGCCTCCCGGTCCGCCACCCAGAACCGGACCGGGCCGGGGGGCGGGGCCGCGTCGGCGGGCCAGAGCGCGATGCGGGGGCCGTCGGGCGCGGCGCAGGTGGCGCACGTGCGCGCGCCCGCGCCGTCGCCCACCAGCAAGTACGCCGGCCCGCCGCCCCCGCCGCCCGGCAGCGGCACCACGGCGGCCGCCGGTAGCGGCAGGCCACCCTCGGCCAGGACGGTCCCGGTGAACGCGTCGACGGCGGCGAACCCGGAGCGCCAGACGACCGCGAGCGCGGGCGCGGCGCCGCCGCGGCCGCCACCCGCGCCCCACGGCACGACTGTCGCGCGCGCCCCCGCCGGCGCGACCGCGGGCGCGCGCCACAGGGCGCGGCCGTCGCCCGAGTGGAGGGCGACGAGGGCGCCCGACCGGGTCAGGACGGCGGCCGCCTGCCGGAAGCCGCGCGCGTCGGCGGTGGGGGCCGACCGGCCCGCGGCCGCGGCGCGTAAGGCGCGCAGAGCGGAGGTTTCTTCGGGCGTCAGACCGGAGGGGAGGCGGGATTTGAGGGCGAGCCATTCCAAGCGCGCGAGCGACCGCGCGGAGAGCGCGTCGGCGCGGAAGCCCGCCGGCGGCGGCAGCGGCACGAACACAGCACTCACGGGGTCGGCCAAATCCTCGTCCCGGGTCCAGGCGGGGAGGGCGGGCGTGGGCGACGGGGACGGGGCGAGAAACGCGAGCGCGCCGTCAGTCGACCGCGCGAGCGCGGCGGGCGCGCCGTCGGCGCCGGCACCCAGCCAGACGGCGTCGACGGTGGCCGGCTCGGCGGCGCGGCCGCCTGCCCGGGTCCAGGTGGGGAGGAGGGTGGTGGGCGGGAGGGCGGCGGCGGCGCCGGTGGACGCCAGCTGGAGGTCTCCCTCGTCGCCGATGCCGACCCCGACTGCGCTCCCCGCCCCGTCCGTCGCGCCCGCGGTGCCGGCCAGAGGGGCGCCAGCGACCGGGGCGGCGTTGGGGGACAGGGAGAACGGAACGACGGCGCCGCGCGCGCACGCAGCGGCGCCGCCGGGCGAGAGCGCCGCACACCCGGGCGCCGCCACGCAGCGCAGCGCCTCGCCCGAGAGCGAGCAGATCATGTTGCCGTCGTCGGTCAGGGCAGCGGCGACGCCGGCGGGCGTGAGCGCGGGGGCAGAGGCCGCGAGGCGGGCGGGGGGGGGGCGCTCGCTGGCCGACTCCAGGCCGCCCGCACCCACGTGCGCGACGCCCAGCGCGGCGGGCGACGCCCAGGCGACAAAAGCGTTATCGCCTGACGACGCGGCGGTCGTGGCCGCGTTCGCGGCGCCGGGCGGCAGCAGCGCGGGCGGCCAAGCGTCGGCGCCCGTCGCCGCGGCCAGCCCGCGCACCTCGCCCCCGCACGCGACGACCACGGTGTCGCCCGCGATGGCAATGGAGCTCAGCCCCGGGTTGGCGCACGGCATCGGCGCTGTCTCCCACACGAGCCCGCCGTCGCGCGCGCGCAAGCGCCGCGCGACCGCGCCGCCCGCGCCCGCCGACAGCGCCACCGCGCCGCCGTCGGGGGTCGGGATAACGTCGATGACGGCGTCGCCCTCGTCGTACATCTGGAGGAGAGGAGTGGGAGGGTTGGGTACGGCGGTCGGGGGCGTTGGCGCGAGACGCCCGCCGCGCCTCCCTCTCGACTCGAACACCGCGCCACGCAACACATTGCCACCCTCCCACTCCACCCCTCTCACCTGGCGCCAGAGCACGGCCCCGTCGGCCGCCGCGAGCACTGCGACCGCGGCACGCGACGCGACGAGGACGCCCCCTCCCACAAAGTGCACGCGCGTCACAACGCCGACGTGCGTCCGGTGCCAGTCGACCGCGTCGGCCTGCTCGCGCGTGACGGCGGAGACGGCGCGCGCGGCAAGGAGCACCACCATAGCGGCCGCCACCGCGGCGCGGGCGCGCGCCATGGCGGCGCGGCGATCGGCGGCGGGCGCGCGAGTGGGATTGAGGGGTGGGAGGAGGGGTGGATCGCAGAGTGCCGGCGGCACCGAATCAGTCTGCGCCGTGACCCCTCTAATGGAGCCGCCGCCGCCCAAGGCACCGGCGCCGCCGGCGCCGCCCGTCAGGCCGCCAGCCGACCCTGTGCGCGCTCGCGCGCTGGCGGCCGCGGCCGCCGCCGCGGCCGCGGCCGCGGCGGGCGCGACGCCGGCCCAGGGCGAGCGCCTGGCGGGCGAGGCAGCGGGCGTGTTTGTCGAGGCGCTGGCGGCGGAGAGAAGCTTGGAAGCGGAGGTTAAAGCGTCGAGGGCGGCGGGCGGGGAGGCGCCGGGGTCGGCACACGCCCTTCTCCCCTCCTGGGCCGGCCCGCCGCCGCCGGGCGCCCCTGCGCACACGCTGGAGATCCTCAAGGCCGGCGTCCAAGTGTCACCGCCAACGGAGCTGGCGCCCGGCCCCGGCGCCTCCATCACCCTCGGCCGGTCACCCGACGCGGCCTTGACTCTAGACCACCCGTCCGCCTCCCGCCACCACGCGTCCCTATTCTGGCGCGCGACCGACGGCGCCCTGTTCGTCGCCGACGCGGGGTCGGCGCACGGGTCGTGGGTGAATCGCGCGCGGCTGCCGCCCCGCGCGCCGGTGCGCCTCTTCGAAGGAGACTTTCTCCGCTTCGGCGCCTCCACCCGCACGTACGTCGTCGGGGGCGGCTTCGAGCGGCCCGAGCCGGGGGCGGAGCCGCGCGCCGGCGGCGACGCGGCCGCGCTCGCGGCCGCGCTCGCGCGGCGTGGCGACGCGCCGGCCCCTCTCGACCCGGCTTCCCTGGACTGGCGTGCCGCGCGGGCGGCCGGCACGCTCACCGAGCGCCAGCGGGGGCTGGCGGCGCGCATAAAAAAGCGGGAGGCGCGCGCGGCGGCGTTGAGGCGGGAGAGCGAAAACATTCGCGCCAAAACCGCGTCCGCGGACGACGCGACGCCCGGCCAGCAAGCCGTGCTGGCGCGCAACGATGCGGCGGCGGACGATGCGGACGCAGAGGCGGAGGCGCTCGAGGGCGAGCTCGAGGCGTCGCTCGCCGACGCGGCGGCCGCGCGGGCCGGCGGGCCCGCCTCCCTCGCCGCCAAGCGCCCCCGCCGCCCGCCCGCGTTCGACGGGGGCGACGACTCGGACGACGACGCGTTCTACGACCGGACGGCGGGGGCGGCCGCGGTGCGGCGGGCGGGAGGCAAGAAAAAAGGGGGGGGCGCGGCGGCCGCGGCCGGCGGCGACGGCGATGACGTGCTCGACGCCGCGTCCCTGGTGGCGCGCCGGGCGGCGCTGGCGGCGGAGAAGGAGGCGCTGCTGGCGCGCGTCGCTGCGGAGACAGAGAGCGCCGCGCCCGCCGCCGTCCCGCCTCCTTCGGACGACGCCGACGCGCTGGACGCTTACATGGCCACCGTGGCGTCGGCCGCGGCGTCGGGCGACGCGGCGTCCTTGACGGCGCGCGTCGCCGCCGTCGAAAAAGAAATCGCCGACGTTGCCTCTCTCCTCGCCGTCGCCGACCCCGACGGCTGGTTCGCGGACGGCACGCCCGCGGCCGCGGCCGCGCTGGCGGCCGCGGCGGGCAAGGGGTAGGAGAGAAGTCGGCTCCGCACTGTGTGAATCCTCCGCGCTTGCACGCTCCCCTCCTCCCGCGTCCTCACGCCGCCGCCACCGCGGCCTCCGCGCGCGCCAGCGCGGGCGCCAGCGCAGCGTCCACGGCCGCGGGGTCGAGGGCGTAGAGGGCGCCATATTTTTTTGCGACCCCCCGTAAAAAGGGGACCGCGGTCAACGGAGACCCCGTGGCTGCGACGAGCAGCGCGTCCAACGATTCGTCCTTGGCGCCGCGCGCGTGCACGTTGGTGTTGAGCCAGGCTTTGATGCGCGAGAAGTCGCCCTTTTTAATGTCGGCGGCGACGGCCACGCCACCGCCCAGCTCTGCTTCCGCCTTCTCGTACAGCTGGGCGGCCGCCACCGCGCCCAGGGTGTACGTCGGAAAGTAGCCCACGACGGACGACCTGGCGGGATGGGGAGAGGAGGGGCGGAAGGGAGGGAAGGGTGGGCGCGCGGCGGCGCGCTGCGCGCGGTGCGCGTCGCGCGTTGACCCCCCCCCCACCTTCACCCCCACTCCCCTCCCTGCCTCCCCACCAGTGCATGTCCTGCAGGCACCCCACCCGGTCCGACGTCGGCGTCACGCCCAGCAGCTCCTGCGACAGTTCAGCCCAGCGGGCGGGGATGTCGGCGACTGAAAGGTTGCCATCGATGACCCCTTTCTCGATCGTGTAGCGCAGCACGATGTGCAGAGGGTACTGCAACTCGTCCGCTTCCACCCTGATGAAGCTCGGATGCTTGACCCGGTTGAACGCGGCGTACAGAGAGGCCGCCGGGATCGCCGGCGCGTCCGGAAACGCGGCGGCGGCCGCCTTGGCCAGGTACTCGCAGAACGCCTCCGACAGCCCCACGCACCGCTCCCAGAAGAGGGACTGCGACTCGTGCGCGCCCAGGGAGAGGGCACGGGCGACGGGGAGGCCGGCGAGGGGGGCAGGGAGGCCTGGAGAAGGGACGGCGGTCGGCGCGCTGCCGGCGGCCGCCGCCACGCCCGCCCTCCGACCCCACACTCTGGCGCGGGCTCCCGCGGCGCCCACCGCGACCCCGGCCCCGCCAGCCCCGCACCTTGCTCGTAGAGGGCGTGGCCTGCTTCATGCACCGCACCCGTCACGCCCTCGGCCAGTTCGTCCAGCGAAGCGCCCTCCTTGAAGCGGGTGGTCATGCGCACGTCGAACGGGCCGGTGCCGCCGGTGAACGGGTGCGGGGAGACGTCCAGGCGCCCCGCGTTGACGTCGAACCCGACGGCTTTGACGACCGCGTCGCACAGCGCCGCCTGGGCCGCGACCGGGTAGGGCGCGGGCGCGTCCGGCGCCATCGGTGGCGGCGTGCCGGCGTCCTTGATCAGGCGGAGAAGGGGGACGAGGCCCGCCTGGAGCGTGGCGAACAGGGTCTCCACGCGCGCGCCCGTCATCCCGATCTCGTATTCGTCCAGCAGGACGTCGTACGGGTTGGGGTTGGAGGGGTCGATGAGAGCGGCGCACTCCTTGGCCATGGAGAACGTTTCGCCGAGCGCCGGCGCAAACAGAGAAAAATCGTCCGCCGCCCGCGCCGCCGCCCACGCGGCGTAGGCCCGAGATTCGAGCTCGGCTTTGGCGCGCACGAGGGAAGCGGGGAGGGCGGACGCGCGGCGGTAGTCGCGGGACGCGAGGCGGACGGTGGCAGACTGCCACTCGTCCAAGCCGGCAGACGAGTCACTCGACAGCTCTTGCAAAGCCGTGCCGAGCGCGGGATCCGTCTCCCGGGCGTGGACGACAGCGGCCAGGGCCGATTTTTGCGACGCGCGCAGCGCCGCAGCCGCGTCGCCGGGGGGCAGCATCGTCATCTCGTCCCACCCCAATAAGTTGGCAATGGATGCGAGGGCCGCCGTCTCCTTGAGGCGGGCCTCCAAGGCGGCCCAGGCAGGGGATGGGGCGGCGGTCGCCGCCATCTGCGCGGCGCGGGGGCGACTCAGGGGGTGGCGGGCGGTCGGGAGGCGGCGCAGGGAGGCCGCGACGCGCATCAAGGGAGGGGGAGGAGGTGTGGCGGGGGAGAGAGCGCCGGGCGCCGCCGTGGCCCGCCGCCCGCTTCCCTCTCTACAGTCGCCCGCGCCCCACAAGCCAAATCAGTCACCCCGTGCGCGCCTTCTTGCGGGCCAGGTACCGCTCCCGGGCGGCGGCCGCCCGCTCTTCGGCAGTCGGCTGAGGCGGTGGCGGGGGCTCGACCGCGGGCTCGGCTGCGGGCTCGGCGGGCGGCTCGGCAGAAGCCGAGGGCGCTTCCTCGGGCGCTGCCGGCGCGACAGGATCCGGCGCCGGAGCGGCCGCCGGCGGCGGCGGCCGGGCGGCGGGCGCCGGCGGCGGCGGCGCCGCGGCGACCGGCGCCGCCACGGCAGAGGCCGCCGCCGCCACCCCCGTGCCCATCGCCACGTTGTCTGTCAGCAGGTTTTTGTAGAAATCGCCCATGTGCCCCTTGGCCCGGGCCGAGTCCGCGGCCTCGGCCGCTTCCGCGTCGGCCTCCCCCGCCCTGCGCGCCGCGTCGGCCGCCACCTTCTCCCGGTACGCCGCCGTGACAAAAACTTCCTTGTCACCGTACAGGTGGTCGTCCACGGCGCGCTCCCGGGCCAGGCTGGTGGGGGGGGAGGAGGGGGAGGGTGGTCGGCGCGGACCGCGCGACGCTCCTCACCCACCCCACCCCACCCCCTCTCTCTGCTCCCTCACCGGCGCTCTTTGGCCGCCTCCTCCTCAAATTCCCGCGCTTTGGCCTGGGCGAGGAGGGAGGAGACATAGCGCGGCGCGCGGTCTGCGCGCGACGCTTCCACCGCGCCGCGCGCCGCGGCCGCGTTGTCGTCGTACACCTCGTCGTACTGGAACGCGGTCGCGTCCTGGGCCAGGGCGGCGGCGTGGGCGGCGGCGACCTGAAAGAGAGGGCGAGGGGGGGGGTGTCGGACGCGCGCGCGCGCGAGGCAGTCCCCCACACCCTGTGCCCCCTCTCCACCTCCTGCCTTGGCGTCCGCCGCTTTCTGCGCCGCCTGCCGCGCCACCGCGCGCGCGACGCCGGCGTCGCCGTCCGAGTCGGACGAGTCGCCGCCAGCGAAGGCGGCGAGCGGCGGCCGCGGCGGCGGCGGGCCGCGCCCGCGCCCGCGGCCGGCGGGCAGGTTGAGGCCGTACTTGAGAGTGGGGCGGGAGCCGGACATTGGAGAGAGGGGCACGCCGCGGCCGCGGGTGTGCGCGGGCGCAGCTCACCGGCAAACCGCTCCCATCCCCTCGTCGTCTTCTCTCTGATGCTCCTGCTCGACCCCCCACCCCTCTCCCGCTACCTTGCCGGCCTGGCCGCCCTCGCCCTGCTGGTCGGTGCGCCGATCGCGTGGGCGCTGGCCGCCGCGCGGCGCGCGCCCACGCTCAAGCGGCGGCCGAGCGGCGGTGGGCGGTGAGAGGTGGGCGGGCGGCGAGGTCGGGTCGCTCGCCGCGTCTTTGATTTCTGTCTCGCTGTTTTTCCGTTGGCCGGCGCCGCCGGCACGCACTGTGAACGCTGCCACACCACTCCACGCTCGAGGGAGAGGCGAGCGGCGGGGGTCCGAGGGCGCGGGGGAGGCAGGCCAGAAAGCAACACGCGCGCGCGCGCCACGCCCGCCCTCTCGCTCACCCGCTCATGCCGATCAGGTCCCCCGCGCCGCCCGCCTCCCCGCCGGCTTTCGAGGGGTCGGCGTTCGGGGGCGCGGCGTGGGGGTCGATGACGCGGAAGTGGGTGAGAAACTCTTTGAGCGCGTCGGCCAACATCGCCGGCTCGTCTTCGTGGATCGCGTACCCCGCCTGCGGCAGCGCGAGCACCTGCAGCTTGCCCTGCGCCTGGGCCACGGCCAGCGACTTCTCCAGGGGGCGGCGGTGGGAGAGCAGGAGGAGCTTGGGCGCGCGCAGCGCGAGGAACGCGGCGTCGAGGCCGGCGTACCACCCGTCCCAGTGGTCGCGCGCCGCGCCCTCGAGCGGCGTGCGCCACACCCACCGGGAGCCGGCGGCGTCGGTCGTCTCCCTGAGCATCGACACAAAGGAGACGAGGACCGCTTCCGGGTTGCGGCAGCGGCCCGAGCGCGTCGCGAATTCCAGGGCGGCCCCGTACGACGCAAACTCGGGTGGGCGCCCGCCGAGGACGGACAGGATGTGGGGCTGGGTGGGCGCGCCGGCGTCCCACAGGGTGACGTCGACGAGGGCGACGCCGGCGAGAGCGGGACCAAACGCGCCGCCGGCGGCCGCGCGCACGGCGACGGAGCCGCCCATGCCGTGGCCCAAAAGAACCACCGGGGGTGGGGCGGGGCATTCGGCGACGAGCGCGGCCCACAGCGCCCCCGCGTCGGCGGCCAGGGTGGCGGCGGACAGGTCGCCGTCGTCGCGCGTCGCCGTCTCCCCGTGCCCGCGCGCGTCGAACGCGAGCACGCGCACCGGCGCCGCCCCGCTCAGCCGGCGGGCGACCAGGGCCCAGGACAGGGCGGTGTAGCCGGCGCCGTGGAAGCAGAGGACGACGGGCAGAGGGGGGGAGGGGGGCGCTGTGGTCGCGCTCGCGACCCCGGCCGCCGCTGCCGCCGCCCCGACAGCCTCGTACACGACAAACGAGCCCCGCCCCGGCACGGGAATGGCCCGCTTCCGCGTGAAGTACGCGTCCCAGCGCGCGGGCGGCGCGTGCGGCGCGGGCGGCCCCGCGGGCGCGGGCGTCCCGGCGCCCGAGCGCGCGCCGGGGTCGCCGCCCGACCGGTCGGACGCGGCCGCCGACTCGGCGTCGGCAAAATCGGCCATGTAGTCGTCGTCGGGGATGGAGCCTGGGTGGGAGAGGGGGGCGGGTGCGTGTGGGCGGGGCGCGCCCGTCCGGTCGGCGACCGCCCGCGCCGCCGCGCCGCCACCGCCGCGGCCGCCGCCCGCCCAGACTGTGAGCGCACAACCAGAGAGCCCCATCGTCGGGCGCCGCGGGCGGGATTTCCCCTCCCCCCCCCCGCCATTCCCGCGCCGCTCACCGAGCCGCCCGCCCCAGCTCGGCGCGCGGCGCCCGGAGTTGGTGCGCGTGCTCGACGGGCGTGACGGTTGGGACTCCATGCCGCGTCCAGAGGGAGGCGGGCGCGGCGGGCGGGAGTGCGCGCGCGCCTGGCCGTCGCCCGGCCTCTCGCTCGTCTCTGTGTGGCCTCTCTCGTCTCTCTTCACATCACCCAGATCACCGCGCCAGCCCCAACCGCCGCGCGATCCGCGTCAACGGATTCTCGACATACTCTTTCTCGACGCGACCAAGAAAGCGGGCAACGTCGGACGCCTCGCTCTCGATCTCCGCGAGCTCCTCCGCCGCCGCCGCCGACACCCGCCCCGGCACGCGCGCCGCGGCGCGCCCCAGGTCGGACGTGCGGGCGGCCAGCGCTCTGGCGGCGGCGAGGGCTTCGTCCTCGAGGATGAGGGCGTCCTCGGCCAGAATGCTCTCGGCCGCGGTCAAGTCCCGCGCCAGCTCGCCCTCGACCGCGGTGATGTCTTTGACGATCTCGCCTTCCACGGCGACGGCATTCGCCGCCAGCTCCTGGGTGAGGCTCGGCGGCGGCGGCGGCTGCGCCTTGCACGCGTTGTCGGTCAGCGTCATGTCCTTCCAATCAACGCCCGCGCCTTTCAAAGCCTCGGCGATCTCGCCCTGGTACCGAGTCGGGAATTTGGGGTCCCGAGTGTAGATGACGGCCCCGCCGTACCCGTCCCACGCGTCATTTTTTCCTTTGTAGTAGACCGCCACGTACGCGTCTTTCTTGCTTGCCAGGATGTACCAATCGTCCTCATAGTGCAGGTACTCGTTGCCGTGGTTGAGCAGGATCGACGGGGATGCGGGCGACGGGACGAAGGTTTGGACCGTCGAGCGGGGGGAGAAGCGGCCGGCGGCGTCCAGGGGGACGCGCCAATTAATCTTGGCGGCGAGGGTGCCTGAGGGAAGGAGAGAGGGTGGTGTGGGGTGTGTGCGGGCGGGCAAGAGCTCTGAAGGGCGGGCAAGAGCTCTGAAGGGCGGTCTCTCCCCGACCCTCTCCCCTCTCTGCACCTGGCTGCGGGGCCCCGAAAAAGTGCTCCTGGCAGGGGAACGTGTCGAACAAAGGGTTCAGGCCCGCGGTGATGTACCAGCGGCCGGTGAAGGCGGCGAGGTCGAACGCGGGGTCCAACGCGTCCATCGGCGGCACCGGGTACGCGCCATCGTCCGCCCGCTGCGGCACGCACCCCGCACCCGACACGGCGCACGCGTTGAAGGCGTCGATGACGGGGGAGGCGAACGCGTCGCCGCAGCGCACCTGGCACGCGGTTTCGTCCGGGCGGCCCGCGCAGGTGTTCAAACAGACCAACGACCGCGCGCAGGTCCCGTCAGCCACGCAGCGCGCCAGCGCGGACTGGCACCGGGTGAGGAGGCACTTGCCGACGGCCGCGGCGTCGGCGGCGGACGAGGCGCCGGGGTGGGCGGTCGCGAGGGCGGCCGCGAGGGCCGCCGCGGTCGCGGCTTTGGCCAGGGTCAAAGCCAGCGTCTCGAGCGGTGACGTGGGAGACGGCGGCGGGCGAGGCGCGGCGCACACGGGCCGGGGCCGGCGCGCGGCGCCCATGCCGCGGCGCCCGCGCGGCGCGGGCGCGCGCATTATGGCGGCGCGGCCGGGGCGGCAGGCAGGCGTCGGCTCGTGGCACGCACGCAGGGAGGAAGGGGGGTCGGCCGGGGCGGTGTGGCCGGCGCCGACAGCCGTCTCGCGCGGCTTGGCCTCGGCGCTCTCTCGCTCGGTTGCCGCGTGCCACCCCCCCGCCTCCCTTCCCGCCGCCACACCGCCATCCATGGCGACCGCCACCGCCGCCCCTACCACCACCGCGACCCGCGTCGCGCACGCGGGCGGCGCCGCGCTCGGCGAGGGCCCGCTGTACGACCCCCGCACCCGCACGCTCTACTATGTCGACATCGATGGATGCGCGGTGTGGTCGGTGGGCGACGGAGGGGCGGGCGACGCGCGGCGCGTCGCGGTCGCGCCCGAGAAAGTGGGCTGCGCCGCGCTCACCACGGATCCCGGCACGCTGCTCATCTGCACCGCGCGCGACGTGCGGCCCGTGAGCGTGCGGGACGGGGCGGTTGGGGAGCCGCTGGCCACCCTGCCAGAGTCGGAGGGGCCGGGGTTGCCCGCCATGCGGTTCAACGACGGCAAAGCGTCGCCCCAAGGGTGCCTGGTTGCCGGCCGCCTGCATTCCGGGTGGCGGGACGGGCACACGGGGGCGGTGTACGTTTTGGAGAGGCAACACAATCCCTCCCCCACCCCCCCCTCGTTCGCCTGGGCGCGCTGCCTCGACGGCGACGATTGCGCCATGCCCAACGGCCTCGCCTGGGCGGAGCGCGGAGGGCGGCAGGTGTGCTTCCTCGTGGACAGCGCGCGCGGGTCGGTGTCGGCGTACGACACGGCCCCCGCCACGGGCGCCCCCGTCACCCGCACCGGCCGCGTCGTGTTGGGCGCGCGCGCGTTGGGCGGGGCCACGCCGGACGGGCTGGACGTGGACGCGTGTGGCAGGCTGTGGGTCGCCCTCGCAGAGACCGGCCGCGTCGCGTGCTTCGACCCCGGCAGCGGCGCCCGCCTCGCCACCCTGGACACGCGCCCCACGCTCACCCGGGTGACGTCGTGCGGGTTCGGGGGGGACGGGCTGGCGACGCTGTTCGTGTCGTCGCGCGCCGAGAGCGGCGCGTCCGCGTCGGCGCTCGCGGGCGCGCTGCTGGCGGCCGACGTGGGAGTCGCGGGCGGCGGCGAGCGCGGCGTCGTGGCTCTGTGATCGACGCGTGGAGGCGGGGCGCGGCTCGGGGCAGGGCGCGGCTTGGTGTGGGGCGCCGAGCCGTCGGTGGCGGCCACACCACCGCAGCCGCCATGGCCTCGTCCGCGCTGCGCGCCGCCCCCCCGGCCGCCAGCGCGTGCCGCGCCCCCCGGGCGGCGCCGCCCGCGCCGCGCGCGGCCGCGCCGCGGCCCGCCGCGCGCCCGCGCGCGCCGCCGTCGCGCGCGGCGGCCACGCTGCAGGTGCAGGCGACGGCCGCGTCCGAGACCAGTTTGCCGGAGGGATACGCCAGGTCCGTGGCTGGGAAGGGTGGCAATGGGGGCGGGGGCGGCTCTGGGCGGTGGGCGGCGGCGGGCGGCGGGGGGGCGCGCGGGGCGCTGGCGCCCCGCCCGCCGCCCGCGCCCCTCGCCGGCTGCCGTTTGACGAAGAATGCGCGTGCCGGAAGGGTTGGCGGCCGCCGTGGCGCGAGGCCGGCGCGACCGCGGCGCCGGCCGGCGCCGCGCCGGCGACGCGTCGCAGTCGCCGCCCGCCCGCGCTCCCGCTCCCCCCCATGGCGCACCCGCGGCTTGCCGGGGCACCGGCGCGGCCCGCGGGCACGGGCCCGAGGCGCGCCCGCGGCACGTGCGGGCCGGCGGCTGCGCCGCCGGCCGCCGCCGCGCCCGTGGCGGCCCGGCGGCCTCGCGCGGCACGCCGCCGCCCACCCCCCCGCCCCCCCCGCCCCCCGCCTCCAGCTACGAGACCATGATCGTGCTGCGCCCCGACATGACGGAGGAGGAGCGCGACGGCGAGCTCGCCAAATTCGAGGCCTTTTTGAAGCGCGAGGCCGCACACGACATCTCGGCCCTCGTCCGCGGCTCCCCGCAACGCCTCGCCTACCCCATCAAAGGCTACTGGGAAGGGGTGTACGTCCTGTACCGCTACGGCGCCAAGCGGGCGACGTCCCAGGCCGTGCAGCGGCTGCTGTCGGCGCCGCCGGTGGGGGCGGAGACCAACGTGCTGCGCCACATGACGTTTGTCGCGTGAGGGGTGGGAGGGCGGGCGCGCTGCGGCGGGCGCGTTTTTGCGGTGGGCGCGTGTCGCGGGATGCAAATTTTCGTTTCACCGTTTCCACACGCGAGCGTGGCGATGGTTGCGGTGCACGCCCACCACCGCGCACCCCACCCCCCTCTTGTCTCCTCACGCCCGGCTGCTCACCGCCGCGAGCGCCTCAAAGTACGTCGGGAACGTTTTGCGCGTGCACCCCGGGTCCAGGATCGTGACGGCGGCCCCCCCCGCGGCGACGAGCGCAAACGCCATCGCCATGCGGTGGTCGTCGTACGTCTCGATCTCGACATTCTCGTTGACGACGCCGCGAGCCGGCGGCGTGATGACGCAGTAATCAGAGCCTTCCTCGACCGCCGCCCCCAGCTTGGTGCACTCCGCCACGATGGCCGCCATCCGCTCGGTCTCCTTGACGCGCCACGACCCGACGTTGCGGATCGTGGTCGGCCCCCGCGCGAACAGGGCGACGACCGCGAGCGTCATGGCCGCGTCCGGGATGTCGGCGCAGTCGGCGTCGACGCCGACGAGGGTGCCGCGCGGCGGGCCCGTGAGCGTGACCGACGTCGGCGCCCACGCGAGCGTCGCGCCCATCCGTTCGAGCACCGACGCGAACGCGACGTCGCCCTGCAGCGACTCGGTGCCGCACCCGTGCACCGTGATCGTGCCCCCGGTCAACGCCGCGCCCGCGAGGAAGTACGAGGCGGAGGACGCGTCGCCCTCGACGTGCGCGTCGCCGGGCGAGCGGTACGTCTGCCCCGCCGGGACGCGCAAATGGGTCAACCCCTCGACGCGCTCCACCGCGCCCCCGAACCGGGCCATGAGCTTGACCGTCATGTCGACGTAGGGCTGCGAAATGAGGGCGCCGCCCGCGACGACAATGTCCGTCGCGGTCGCGCCGTCGGCCGCCAGCTCCGCCCTGGCCAGCGGCGCCGCCATCAGCAGGGCGGTCAAGTATTGGGACGACACGGTGCCGGCGAGGTCGACCTGGGGAGGGGGGGGGGGCGGGGCGGTGAGCGCGCCGCGCCCCGACCCCGGCCTCGACCCCGGCCTCGACCCCTTGTTCCCCCCTCTCCCTCCTCGCACCCGCCCCGGCGCCATCCCCGCCGCCCGCACGCGCACGGGCGGGCACCCGGTGCCCGCCGTGCACTCGGCGTCGACCCCGAGCTGCTTCAAGCCGGCGACCAGGTCCGCGATCGGGCGCTCGCGCATGCGCGCGACGCCGTCCAGCACAAACTCCCCCCTCCCCGCCGCCGCCACCGCCGCGGTCAGCGGGCGCATGGCGGTGCCGGCATTACCCAGGAAGAGGGCCGCGCCCGGCGCGGGGAACTCGCCGCCGACGCCGACGACGCGCGCGTCGCCGGTCGCCCAGTCGACCTCCACGCCCACGCCGAGCGCCTGCAGGGCGGCGACCATGTACCGAATGTCCTCGGAATCGAGCAGGTTGTGGACGCGGGTCGTGCCTTCAGCAAGGGCGGCCAGGAGCAGCACCCGGTTCGACAGAGATTTGGAGCCGGGCAGCCTCACGTCGCCGGCCACGACGGCGATGGGGGCGACGGCGAGCGAGGCGGCTGGGGGGGGGAGGGAGGGGGGGGTCGTCGCCGGGCGTCTGGCCGCCGCGGGCGCGGCGGTCGCCGCGGCCGCCCGTTGCGCGGCCGCCGCCCGCCCTCACGCGCACTATACCCTCCTCTCCCCTCACCTGTGGCGGCCGACGCGGCGGCGACGGCGCGCACCGCCCGCGGGCGGCGCGGCGCCGCGACCGCGACCGCGCGCGGCGCGGCCGCGGCAGCCGGCGGCCGTCGCGCGACGGCACGCGGCGCCGCCGGGCGGGCGCACGGGGCGGGCCGCAGCGGGAGCATCGAGGGGCCAGGGGGAGTGGTGCGTCGGCCGGTGTCGCCGCTGGGGGCCTGCACTCCCACCACCCCTCCCAACCCCCCAATGCCGGTCCGCGCGGCCGCCGCCGCTCCCGGCGGCGCGGCCGCGCCCCCCCGCGGGCGCCGGCGACGGGCGCCCGCGCGCGTGCCGCGCGCCGTGGCCGCGCCCGCGCCCCGGGCGGGGCGCCGGCTGTGGCCTTGGCAGCTCGCAGCGCCTCCTCCACTCCCGACGCCGATCACGGCCGACGTGGTGGCTGCCGCGGGAGCGGGGTGCGCGCGCGATGTGCAGGTGCGAGGGGGAAGGGCCTTGTGGAGAGGATTGGCGCCGCAAATGCGTGGCAGGCTTGATGGCGGCTTGATGGTCGGCGGCGGCGGGGTCGGCCGGCGGCTGCGGGCGCGAGGGCACGCCCCCGCGCGCGCACCTTCCGCCGGGGCGACCCACCGCCGTTTCCGGCTTTGCCTGCGCGCGCCTGCCCCCCCGATCGAAGCCGACACTCACTCCCTGCCCCTGGCCGGCGGGCGGGCATCGAGGGCGGTCGCCAGCGAGCGAACCGCCGACCGAACGACGACCGCACGCCCCACCCCCCTCCCCCCCCTCTGCAGGACGCCGCCATCTGCCTCGTCCTGTGCGAGGCCGTGTACAAAGCCGCCGACGTCGACGCCGGCGGCGCGACGGCGGCCATCTGCCGGCTCGCGGCGTCGTTCCCGGCCGGGGCGGTGCCGCCGCTGCGCCTGGCCTGGTCCAGGCCCGGGGCGGCGGGGAACGCGATGGTGGTGGCCGAGTGCGAGGCGACGGGGGCGGTCTACGCGGCGTTCCGCGGGACCAAGGACGCGGCCGACCTGGCCACACTGGCCGACGCCGCCCCCGCCCCCGCCTGGCCCCGCGGGTCGACGCCCGGCGGCGCCGCCCCGGGCGCGCCGCCGCCCGCGGGCGCCGCCCACCGCGGCTTTGCGCGCCGCGCGGCGGGCGTCCCTGGCGAAGCGCTGGCCGCGCACGCCGCGGCCCGCGGCAAGCGCCTCGTGCTCACCGGCCACTCGCTCGGCGGCGCCGTCGCCCAGATGGTGGGGCTGCGGCTGCTGGCCGGCGCGGCGGCCGGCGGGTGGGCGCCGTTTGAGGTTGAAGGGCGCGCGCGCGCGGGGCGCTGCGCCGCCGCCGACGCGCCGGTGTCGGTCCTGACTTTTGCCACGCCCGCGGTGGCCGACGCGCGGCTGGCGCGCGCGGCGGCGCGGCTGGGGGCGGGGCGCGCGTTTAGGAATTACGCGCTGCCGGAGGACCCCATCCCCACCCTCCTCACCCGCCCCGGCGGCCTGCCCGCCGTCGCAGACGCGGTCAAAGGGGGTGGGGACGGGGTCGAGCTGGCGGCGAGCGTGGCGGCCGCCGCGGCGGCCGCCGCGGCGGCCGGCGCGCTCCCGACCGCGGCCGAGGCGGCCGCGGCCGAGGCCGAGGCCGAGGCGGCGGCGGCGGCCGCGACGTGGGGCGACGTGGAGGACGGGGCAGGGGGCTGGGACTCGGCGGCGCCGGTGGCGGCGGCGCCGAAGGCGCCGCCGCCCAGGCCGCCGCCGCCGCCGCCCGGCGCCGCCCCCTCGCCGCGGCCGCCGCCGCGGCGCGCGCCGCCTCCCCAGCGGTCGACCGTCGTCCCCTTTGCGCCGGCCCACGCGCGCCGCCCGGCGCCCGGCTCCACCCGGCGCGACGCGGCGGTCGCCGCGCGGCGGACCGCCGCGCGCGCGGCGGCGCGCGCGGCCGCCGGCCCGCCGGCGCCTGCCCCGGTCCCACCACCCCCACGCGCCCGCCGCATCGTCCTCGCCCTCGGCGCGGCTGCCGACGCGGCCGCGCACGCCGCCGCCGGCGCGGGCGCGGCCGCCGCGCGCGCGGCCGCGGCCCCCCTCGCCGCCGCGCGCGACAGATTCGTGGCGCGCTACGCCCCCATCGGCGCCCAACTCTATCTGTGCGAGGACGGGTTGCGCGGGGGGGCGGTGCCGCCGGGGGCGCCGGTCGGGCGGCCGCCGACGGCGCCGGGGCGAGGCGCGCGCGCGGCGTTGCCGCGGGCGGCGCTGGCGTCGTTCTTGCCTGGGGAAGTCGATTTCTCGACCGACGGCGCCGCCCTGGCGCGTCGCGCGCCCTTTGCCGTCCACCGCTGCGCGTTTCACCGCGCGCGCCTCGCCGGCCTCCTCCACCGCGCGGCCGGCGACGCCGGCGGCGCCACCGCGCGCGGGTCGGCGCTGCTCGACCCGCGCGCCGCGCCGCGCGTCTCCGTGCGGTCGGCCGAGGGCGTGCCGCCGCCGGGCGTCGGCGCGGCGCGCGCCGGCGACGACGGCGCGGCCTCCACCCCCGCCCCCTCTGAAACCGTAGACCTGGACGTCGTCGTGCGCGGCGGCGGCCTGTGCCTCGTGTCGGCGGCGTGGGTGGGGTTGCCGGGGGTGAAGGGGAGGACGAGGGCGGCGGTGCTGGCCGCGCCTCCACCCCCGACCGCCCGCCCGCCCGGCGGCGCCCTGGCCGGCGCCCTGACCTCCCTGTTGGGCGGCCTGGCGCGCGGCGGCGCGGACGCGGCGCTGCTGCGCGCGCGCGTGCCCGCGGCCGCGGTCGCCGCGGCGGCGGCCGTCGGGGGGGCGTCGCTCACGCTCGAGTCGGCGTTTGATCGGACGACCGTGCCGCTGCGCATGGTGGGCGCGCCGTCGCCGGCTGCGGCGGCTGCGGCGGCGCGGGGGTGGGTGCGGCGCGCGCGGAACGGGGGGTAGGGAGGGGGAAGAGGGGCCGCGGCCCCGGGGCGGGCGATTTCTGTTGCAGCGCACTGAGGTGGGGGTCCCGGGCACGCGAGGAGGGGGTCCCGGGCACGCGAGGAGGGGGTCCCGGCCACGCGCGGCGCCTCCCAGCGCGCGGCGGGCGCGCCCTAGAGACAGTGCCGCGGCGAGGGCGCCTGCCGGCGAGACCACCATCCCACCGCACTCTCCCCTTTTTGCCGCCCCGCCTCGAGTCGCCGCTGCCGCCAGCGCGCCCTCGCAGGTGCGTCCGCCCGATGGCGGCGGCGCGTGCGGGGCGGGCGGCGGCGCGTGCCGGCGTTCAGCGCGGCGCCCGGCGGGCCGCGCGAGCCGCGCGAGCCGCGCGAGGCGCGCCCCGCCGCCGCCGCCCGCCGCCGCCCCCGCTGCGCGGGCGGTGCGTGCCATCGCCGCCGTGCGGGGGCGGCGGCGGCGCCCGGGCGCGCCGCGCACGCCCCCCGCGGCCCTCGACCCCGTTGCCCTAGCGAGGGCGTCCTTCCCGCGCCCCGTGCCGGCCCGCCCGCCGGCCCTTCCTCCCGCCCAGCTACCGGGCGTGCCCCGATCGCGGCATCGGGGGCGGGAACGGGCTGCGGGCGGGCCAGGGGAGGCGGCGGCCGCTTTCTAGGGCGCGCGCGCGGGCGGTTGCCGCGTGGCCCCTTTTTTTCTTTCTATAACCCCTCCCCCCTTTCGCCCCTCCCAGCCATGGCCGCCCCCGCCCCCGCGCCCGTCCCCGGCATGGAGGAGTCCCTGTTCCCCGCGGGCGGCGTCGACGCCAACGCCTTGGACGCGGCCTTCACCCTGCAGTCGGGGTACCTCGTCTTCTTCATGCACTGCGGGTGAGGGGCGGGAGAGGGAGGGCGGGTGGTGGGTGGGGTGCGGCGCACGGGGGGCGCGCGGCGACCCCCCCCCCCCCCCCCCCCCCCCCCCCCCCCCCCCCCCCCCCCCCCCCCCCCCCCCCCCGTCGGCTGCGTGCGCGCCCGCTTCTCCAAGCACATCTGCATCCTCATCCTCCTGGACGCCTGCGCGTCCGCCATCGGCTTCTACCTGTTCGGGTACGCGTTCGCGTACGGCGACCGCGCGACGTCCAACGCGTTCATCGGGTCGCAATTTTTCGGAATGTCGAACCTCCCCTCGGGCGGCGCCGCGGGCGCGCCCCAGTACTACCAATGGTTTTTCCAGTGGTCGTTCGCCGCGACGGCGTGCACGATCGTGTCGGGGGCCATTGCCGAGGTGCGCGGGGGGGGCGCGGTGGAAAAAACTGGGCCCCACAAACCCCGCACTAACCCCGGCCCCGACCCCCACCCCCACCCCCGCAGCGCACCCGGTTCGAGGCCTACTTCCTCTACTCGTTCTTCATGGCCGCCTGGGTCTACCCCATCGTCGTGCACTCGGTGTGGTCGACCGCCGGGTGGGCCAACATGAACCGGGTGAGAAGACGGGAGACGGCGAGGGGGCGGCGCGGCCGGGGCGGGGCCGGCCGCGCGCGCCGACCTCGCCGCCTCCCCCTCTCCCCTCTCCAGGCCAACGGCCCCCTCCTCTTCCAACGCGGCGCCATCGACTTTGCCGGCTCCGGCGCGGTCCACATGGTCGGCGGCTTTGCGGCGGCCGCGGGCGCGCTCGTCGTCGGCCCGCGCATCGGCCGCTTCCTGCCCGACGGCACAGTCGTCGACATGCCCGGCCACAACTCGTCCCTCTTCATTCTCGGGGTCATGATCCTCTGGTTTGGGTGGTACGGCTTCAACCCGGGGTCGCAGCAGGTGGGTGGGGGGGCGGCGGGGCGGGGCGGGGCGCGGTGCGGTGCGGCAGAAATGGCGCGCGCGCGCGGCGGAAACGCGCGCGCGGCCAGGCACGGCGGAAACGCGCGCGCGGCCCCACGCGCGCTCGCCCCCCGTCTCCCCACCCCAGGCCCTCGCCGGGACGACCAACTACCTCACCATCGCCAACGCGGCCGTGACCACGACGCTCGCCCCCGCCGCCGCCGGCCTGACGGCGCTCGTCATCGGCGCGATCGAGTCCAAGGTGGCCACCGGCAAAGCCATGTACGGCGTGGAAAACATGGGCAACGGGTGCCTGGCGGGGCTGGCCGCGATCACCGCGTCGTGCAACGTGGTGCGCCCGTGGGCCGCGATTGTGATTGGCGCCGTCGCGGGCGCGCTCTACCTTTTTGCGTCCAAGGTCTCGATCAAGATGCGCCTGGACGATCCCCTGGACGCGGTCGCCGTGCACGCCTGGAACGGGCTCTGGGGCGTGATCGCGGCGGGCCTCTTCTCCGACGTCGCCCTCGTCGGCAACTCGTACCTGACGAACGACCCCGCCGGCGTCCCCTTCCCCCGGGGCGGCGGCCTCTTCTACTCGGGCGGGCCCGGCCGCGGGCGCCAGCTGGCGGCGCAGGTCGTCTACGCGCTCTGGGTCGCGGCGTGGGTGCTCGGCAACATGGTCCCCTTCTGGCTGATCCTCAAGGTCACCGGCCTCCTGCGCGTGCCGTCGGACGAAGAGATCGTGGGCCTGGACCACTCGTACCACGGCGGGTCGGCGTACCCGGGCGGCCCGGAGGAGGCCGAGGACAAGTCGCTCAAGGGGCCCGCGCCGTCGGCGGGCGACCTCGCGTCGCTCAAGTCGGAGCTAGCGTCGCTCAAGGCGGCGGTCGCCAAGATCGCGTGAAGAGAGAGCGGGGAGCGGCGCGAGGAGGGGCGCGCGCGGGCTCCCGAGCGAAGTTGGTTGGGCACACCCACCCCACACCCCGCCCCCACCCTACCCCCACCCCCCCACCAAGAACGCGTAGCACCGATCCGCGCCCGCCGCGCGCGGCCGGGCGCGGGCCGCCGCGCGGCCCGGCCCCCGCCCCCCCCCCCCCGCCCCCCCCCCCCCCCCGCGCGGGGGGGGGGGGGGGGGGGTAGGAGGGGCTGCC
>Ga0315284_10002273_pt1 | contig 27582 bp, 29 predicted proteins | sample YL17G09_16_MG_FD_203696 | JGI IMG/M metagenome (GOLD analysis project Ga0315284, IMG submission 203696) | Sediment microbial communities from Yellowstone Lake, YNP, Wyoming, USA - YL17G09_16 | ecosystem: Environmental > Aquatic > Freshwater > Lake > Sediment | place: USA: Wyoming | collected...
AATAATAATCAAAGAAATTAAATAAATATGAATTTTTTGTGAACGGGGAGTAAAATGGATTCAATGAGTGGTGGTAAAAGGGAGGGGAGTGAGAAAATAGCAGTGGGGTGACATTCTGAGATAGTATGTTGTTCTAAATATTTCTGTGTAGATTTTATTTTATTCCAAGCCATTCTAGAACGTTTTGATAAATATTTTTTAGAATAGTGATATAAATTAATTTGATCTCTTGGGCCTAATACACCATCTCCGTGTGATTTATCTTTTTCTTGTTTTGTCCATTCATCAGGAATATCATCTGGAAAATATTTCTCATAAAATTCCTCCATCTTCTCCTCTGATTCCCATTCAATCTCCTTTATCTCCTTTATCTCTTTTATCTCTTTTTCTTTCTCTATTATCCTCCCATATTCCACTATCTCTTCTTCCCAAAATGGACAACCTAATAAATAATTCTCTACTTGATATAATTGATTTTTATTATTTTGAGACCATTGACTACATCCTCTTGATGTAGTACCATATAGACAAAGAATAGGAATAGTGTACTTACGATAAGTAGAATAACCAATATGAGGAGAAAGTTCTTTTAAGAATATAGAGGAAGAGGGTGATAATTCTAAGGGTAAGGATTGAAAGCTATTTTTTTTGTTATTGTTGGATAAACAGACTGACATAATTGCAAGACACAACATCACCTTATCATACGAATCCGAACGATACCCAAGTAACCTCTCATAGTTTTGAAATATTTCAAAACACTCCTTATAATAAGTAGAATATTCGGCACATAATTCTGTATAATACCATTTAAGTAAGTACCATACTTGTTCTGAGTGGATATAATGTGAGATCCAGTAGGCGGATTGTGTTTTTCCTTGAAAGATGGATCGTATAAAGTATATTTCTTTTGGGTCATTTGATGGAAATTGTGGAGGAGATTTGCGGGTAACACGATCTGGGATGGTAGGATCTTTGATATGATGTACGAGAATATTCCAAAGAGAATGATCGCGAGACGTAGAGGAAGACAATTGATAGGCAGAAAGAAGAATATCGTCTATAGAGAGTTCAGAGGATGATAATGTTTTCGAAGCGTGAAGGAGCCAATTAAGATGAAATGGTCCTGTATTCCAAATCCAAGACTCGAATAATGTGGAAATGGTTTCTCCAATACAGCCACTCAAAAGTAATTCCTGACACCAAAATAACGTTTCATTTGATTGTGACCGAGATGAAGTATAATATAATGAAGATTGAACTTCATCGAGAGAATAAAAGTGTCTTGATAAAGGCATATCAATAATTACCCCTTTCCTTTTAATATTACTTTATTATTTTCAATTTTATTAAAATAATATAATTAGAGTGTGATATAATTAATATTTAAAAGTAGAATCATATCGTTCTTTGTCATCTAGTTTAGTTCTTTTTCCTAAGAATTCAAAATATTTTTTGGATAAAGAATATTGTTGAGGTTTTATCTTTTTTAATACTTCTAATCGAACTTTCATAATCATTCCCACTTTCCAAATTCGTGTATGAGGATATTTCTTTGTTTTATATAATTTTTCTAATTTATTAATTGTATCTTTTACATCTTGAACGGTTGTATATTTAATAGGAATTGTATTTTGTGGATTTTTATTGATATATACATCAAATGATTTATTAGGATTATTTGGATGATATAAAAAATGTTTTTTCGTTTTGTTATTGACAGGATTACGTCTTTTGTATTTTTTTTGTGTTTTATTTTTATGAACAGACATACTATTATAAAATATAATTTAATATTTAGTGCAATAATAAATTATATAGAGAGAGAATAGAAGAATGGAGATTAAAATAGATGAAAGTTTGTTAGATACGGGAGATATAGTATTATTTAAAGGTACAACTTGGTTATCGCGTATAATAGAATATTTTGGAGTAAGTCGTTATAGTCACGTAGGAATTGTAGTAAAGAATCCTAAATTTTTGAATGAAGAATTAGAGGATGGTTTATATATATTAGAATCATCAATAAATGATACACCTGATTCGGAAGATCATCTTTATAAAATAGGTGTACAAATTCATCGTTTAGAAGATATCTTAAAAGAATTTACACCAGGTTCCGTATTTGTACGACATATTGATATAGAACGTAATGAAACTTTTTATAAAAAATTATCCGATATTCATAAAGAAATTCATAATAAACCTTATGATCTGGATATAAATGATTGGTTATTTGCAAAAATTAATTTATTATTTCCTCTTCCTGTAGAAACGGATTTTCGTAAAACGAAGTCATTTTGGTGTTCGGCATTGGTTTCGTATGTCTATTGTGAATTAGGATGGATTGAAAATGATATAAATTGGACAATTATAGCTCCAAGAGAATTTAGTTCAGATGAGGGGAACATAATAAAATTTAAATGTAAAATAGATTGTGAAAAACAACTTTATTGAATTAAAATAGATTATAAGATACGTGGAGGTCCAGATTTAAGCATATCTACTAAATTGGTTAATATATCTTTTTGATCGGAATCAATAATATCAAAGTAATTATATTTAAGATCATCATAATACGGAGCAGGTACATCTGCTTTTGATAAAATAGTTAATAAAGATTGATATGTATTATAAACCTTTCTATCTTTTGTTTCACGAGTTAATGATTTATCATAGATAGAATAAATAGAAATAGAAATATTCCATTTTTCAGTATAAAGATGTTCATCACTAAAAGGCCAAGTATGTTTAATTAATTTATAAAATCCAATAGAAAAATGAAAAGTTTGTTCAATATTTTTATATTGGACATTTATTCTTTTCATTAACGTATCAATCTTAGATAAAACATTTTTTTCTAATATAGGATCATCAATCGATGTATAACTAAGTAATTCAAATGCAGAACAGAGAACATCTTTGGGTTTAATTGCTTTATAAATCATACGATGAAATAAAATGGTATGTAGAATACACTCTAACATATTTTTGAGTTGAAAAGAATCAATTTGAAAGACAGGAACAGTATAATCTAAACAATTCATTATTTAACAATACTAATAAAATATTTAAATGATGAGTTTAAAAGAAGAAATGAAAGACCGATGAAAAGAGGAGAATGAATAGGGGTGATAATGCAAATGAAATTATATCCAGATTATGGCTTGGTAATTCAAAATCCTCACAAGATCAAGATTTTTTAAGAAAACATAATATAACGGTTGTATTTAATTGTACAAAGAATTTAGCCTTCTCTCCGATCGTACCTATAAAATATCGTGTTCCAGTGGATGATAATTTAAAAGAGGAAGAAATACGAAATATGGAATTATGGTCGGGTGAAATAGCATTTCGGATAATAAAGCATTATATGAATGGAGAAACGATATTAGTTCATTGTGCTGCAGGAATGCAACGATCTGCGGCATCTGTTGCATTTATGTTAATAAGTTATTTACGTATACGTGGATCAGAAGCAATCGAATATATAAAAGAAAGACGACCCATTGCTTTTTATCCACGTGCTAATTTTGGAAGATCAATCGATTACTTTGACAGACGATTTCATAGTGAAATCTTACCAGAAATGAAAAAACTTCCCAGTCCATTTTAAAATATCTATAAGTAGAAATGAATCCATCATTATCTGTACTATATAGTGAATTAGTATTATCATTATATCCAATACTTATAAAAACAGTAGATACGAATTTATTTTCACAATTATTAGCAAGATTTTTTGTATTTCCAGCATTAGCCTTAGTATTTGGTTCATTAAAGGATTTTTATTTGGTATGGTCTAATCCATATGAAAGTTTTGTAGGAGTATTGAATGGATTAATGAATTTAGGTCATATTGCAGTGAGTTATATATCTTTTAAGAATTTACCTGTAGGTACAGCAATATCATTATTTTATTTGTATCCTATTTTTAATATTATAGCGGGAACAATATTATTTGGAGAGAAATTGACACTTCAAATGATATTATTAATAGGAGTAGCTTTTTTGGGTGTATATTTAATAGCAACATCAAAAAATAAAAAAGAAGGATTTGAGGAGGATACAAAAGAGAATGAGAAAGAGAAATATAATATGGGTGTGGTAATGGGTATAATGGCTGCATTAACGGAAACAATGATATTTGTATTTGTTCGTTGGAATAAGGAGGCAACAAAGTCGCCATTTTATACAGTGAATCATTTATATCCAGCGGGATTATTATTATTGGGAGGATATGCGTTAGCAAATAAGAGTATAGTGGATACATCAAAATTAAATTGGATAAAATTATTGGGATTTAATGGATTATTGGGATTTACAGGATATATAGCGAGATTTTATGCAATTCCAAAGGTACCAACAATAGTATTTTCATTGTTATCTTTTATAGGAGTAGCATTTGGATATATGTGGGGTATGATATTTACAGATGATCAACCAACAGGTAGGGCAATAATAGGAGGAGGATTAATAGCAAGTGCAATTGCAATTTTACGATATTTTCAATTCGAATAAAATCCAATAAAAAAATTGAAAATAGAATGATATAAAGGATAGATAGTACGCTTTACACATAGTAGAAGAGACACATAACAATGAAGCAGATGACAACGAATCAATATTCATATGACGGTCACGAAATGTCATATTTACTTCCTTTTGATTATAAAGAACAATCCGAAAAAGATTTGTTAGAACAATCAAAAGAATTATTTAATACAAAATCATTTTATAGAGTAGAACAACAAAGTAATATTATTGATAAATATAATAATTTAGTATTGGAATATTTATATGAGGGTTATGGAGAATATCATTGTTTTCAATTACGATTTGAGATAGTATATTTAACGGACATTAAGAGATTAGTATTATCAGGAAGTGTAGAGCAAGGGGTTCACGATTTATTTGATGTGATTATTCACGATACTATTTTACCAGAATTTTCAAAAGTATATAATTTAAAAGAATATAACTATTATGATTTTAATAAATATAATGGATGATAATAAACAAGAAGAATTTGAATGTTATTATTGTTATAAGAAATTTAAATCGCAATTTATGAGAAAAGAGCATATATCATATGGTCATAAGGGAATAATGGAACTTCAGTCATTAAAAATATTTAAAAATTTATTTGAAAAAATAAAGAAATTAGAGGAGGATGTGAATGAATTAAAAAAAGGGAAGATGGATAGGGAAGATTAGGAAGAGAAGCGTTTTATCCAGGATTCTCTAATTTTTTGTTGGCGTTCATAAAAGGTATCTTGTGTATCATATTTTTGATCGGTGTGTGAAGATAAGGAAAAGGGTTGTGTATCGGGAGATGCAGAGAAGGAAGGGAGTAAAGGTGTATTAGGAGGGACTTGAATGGTACTAAGAGGACTAGAACTAGATGTAACTGGAGGGCTTAAAGACGATAAAGTGGAAAGGGACTCTTCGGTTATTGAAATAAATTCCACCTCTACATCTCCTGTTACAATTCTAGAACATACAACTGGTTCTACTGTATCAATATATGCTAATATATTTTCATTGCATTCTTCCATATAAATGGGTAAGGTTAATCCTTCTTGAATTGAATGTAAATTCATTAACGCTCTTTCAAAATATGGACATACATCCATATCCCCATCTAATAGATCTTTATTTATTATTTTTATTCGTATCTTATTTGCAACAGGCAGATCCATTGTAGCTTTCTCTAAATAAAATTCAGGTCCACTCGTATATGAACATCCTAAATAATCCATTATCCATTCAGGTATAAATACAATATTCTCATCATCATTATGTGGTGATCCTAATGTTACTAAATAGGATACTTGTGTTGTTTTATTAATTAAATTCATAAATAATACACTTTCATTATCAAACTCTTGAAGTAATTGATTAAAGACTCTATGATTCACAATAATCTGATCAGATAACTCATGAGGATTATATAGCGTATCGTTACGATTTGAATGAAAAATAATCGGATATCCAATTACATTTATTCTCATATTTTTAATTAAAATAATATTATAAAAAAGTTTTATACTCATTTATAATATTATTTTAACTATAGATGAATCCCGCTGAATATATACAGGATCAAAAAGAAGATCAAAAAGAAGATCAAAAAGAAGATCAAAAAGAAGATCAAAATGTAGTAACGGTGTATGAGCCATATACGAGTTGGTTATGTTGCACTACCTATAAAGATCGTAGTAAATTCCAAAATATTTTACAATATTTACCATTATCTGATGTGCAAAAAAGAATTATTCAATCGCGGTATTTATATATTTTAGAGAATTTACAAAAAAGAGTTCGTAATCATTCTATTATTTTTTTTATTGGACATTTTATTATTACTGTAGGATCTCTTCTTGTTCCAGCATTATTATCTATTCAAAATTCTGATAAAACATATACTTTTTCAGGGGTTGATTTTAATGTACAAGTATATTGGATAACTTTTATTATTTCATTACTTGTGACTATGTGGAATGGTATATTAACATTATTTAAGATTGATAAAAAATATTATTTTTTGAATACGACATTGGAGAGATTAAGAAGTGAGGGTTGGCAGTTTTTTGGATTAACAGGGCGTTATTCAGGGCATCTCACTGGAAATGTTAAACCCACTCACGATAACCAATTTATCTTTTTCACACACTATATTGAAAAAATTAAAATGAAACAAGTTGAAGAAGAATATTATAAAACAGATGAAAAAACATCACATACACCAAATACAGTGAATGCATCATCTACTACAATAAATACATCATCTGAGTTATATCCACCCTCTCCAGATAAACCAATTACATCAATGATACAAAATATACCAGAATCAATAAAAGATACATTATATTCAATTATTAAATCACAAAATGTAATAGAAGTTCCACAAACAATTGATGTAATACCATCATCCACAGAACAATCACATACAAATAATGAGATTATTATCCCTATCTCTTCAGAAATAAATCATAATGATTCTGATAAAAAGGATTCTAATAAAGTACTTGATACAAGTAAAATAAATTATAGTAATATTCCAAAGAGTATGAAATTATTTAGGAATATATTACATAAGGATATAGATGGGATGAAGTCGGTAGTGGGAAATGGATTAGAAACGGATAAAAAGGATAATAAATAAAAGAACTTACTAGAAGAATGATAAAACAAACAAAGAAGAAAAGGGATACAAAATTAAGGTGTCAATGTAGTCCAACTTGTAGAAATAAGCCATTAGATAATTCTCCTTTTTGTAAAGAGCATCTTCGTTATTGTCCAAGAAAGTCGCCAATGACGGGGTATGAGCCTGAATTTAATCCAGATCGTTTTAATAAATATAAGGGTGTAAAAGAGGCTCATAATTGTTTTGCGTATGCATTTGATTATATAAATTTACCAAAAAAAAGGGATTGTACAAAGGAATCGTGTCCGTTATCATTTCCACAACCCGGACGAGCAAGTGGTTATCCAAAGTGGTCAAATACAAAAGGAAAACGTTGTCCTGATTTAATTTCACGATTAATAGGTGATGTTCCAGGAATTAAAGTATCATCATTTGAAGAGAAATGTCCAAAAAGAATGCGTAAAATTGCATTAGTTGCAGATGAAGATGAAGATTATCATTTTTATCGTCAAGATAAAAATGGATATTGGTCTCATAAACCTGGTGCAACAAATGTAATTCGTTTAGATGCAACAAAGCGTCCCATTTATGATCCAGAATTAGCATCACGTTATTATCCTGATTCAGGATTACATTATGATGAGTTTTGTAGTTATTTATGTGTTCCAACAGGAAAGAAATTTAAATTAAAACGTGGTGGTGGTAAAACAAAAAAGAGAAAATTAAGAAGATGAAAATGGGTGTGAGAAATCACCAACAATAGAAAGCCATTGTTTTCCGTATTTACGAATAATAAAATGATTTGGATCTAAATAATGCAATGCTTGTACGCAATCTACTCTTTCTAATGGGCTAACGGCACACATTTTTTTAAGTAATGGAAATAACTTAGATTTATGTTTTTGTAAAATATGTGAGAAGGATGGCCATAAACTCATTTTACGAATTAAATCAACAATCGTAATACCAATTGCCCAGCTATCAATTGTTCTATAATATAATTTAAACCATCTTACTAAATCACCCTCCTTTACAGATTTACTTTTACGATAAAAATTATACAAGCTATTATACATTTCTTTACTTGTAATGCCTAAAACGGTTGTTATTTTTTTAATAATTGGTTTTTTATAACAGATGGATTGTATGACATCGTGTGGTTTATGGTTGTGAGCGATAGCATTAACAAGGGTGGAATCTGGTGGTTCTTGTGATATTTTATAATCATATGTATGTGAGATCATAGATGTATCTAAATTAATAAATCGTGTAGGAATGGATAAATTAAAATCAATGATACGAGGTATATTATGTGAATCGATAAGGATATTGCCTTGGTGAAGATCACGGTGTACGATACCAAATAGGTTAAGTAGGGTCCCAGCGGAGATGAGATGTGTAATAAAATTCATAAAATCAAAGTGTCGAAGATCAAAGTGTGCATCATTGAGTTGTTTTCCAGCAAACGGCATAATTAAGAGGCGTGTGTGTGATATGGGTGTTTCTTTAAGGAGAGAGCAATGATGTATATCTTTATCTTTTTGTTCACGCATAGGTTCACAGATCGTTTCCGATACAGCAAAATAATTTGTATAAAGTGGAATTTTATGAATAATTTTAGAAATAGCAAATTCGATATCAGCGTCATCTTTTAAGATAATTTTGCTGAGTTGTTCTGAAAATGCCTGATCGTCTGCATCATCAAAGGATTGTATTGTATTTGGTTTGCAGCGTAATGGGGGTATAAAAGTACAACCATAAAGACCTTCACCTTGTATATTACCACCTGAAGACATTGTTTCCTGACAGACCAAAAGAAACTTTTTAATAAAGTAAATTTATAAATTTACTTTATATATTTATAAAAATGAAAATGGAAATAAAAGGTGTATCTTAAATTATCATTTTAAATAAAGGTAATATAGTTATGTATGAGCAATATCTCTGGATAGGGTTATTAATACTAATAGTGATAACTGTAATAGAGATTTGGAGGCCAAGTATAATAAATGAGGGATTTGCAAATTTAATAGCGGTCGGAGATACAGCACTATGGGCAAAATGGATGCCTCGTAGGGGGGATGTAAGTCTGGAACCTACGGAGGAAGAGGATGGATATATTCGTGACATACGATATTTTGCGGGATATACGGATGTACAACGATTAGGTGTAGATCACGATTTTTGTAGAATGGTTCAATCTGAATCAAATCCAAAAAATAAATTTTTTGCGTGTGCATTGGGAGGTACAGAAGGATTATCTACAGTAAAATATCGTACACCTTCGGTGGAGGATGGATTTGAATTATCAAGAGATGATTATATGAATGATTTAGGAGAAGGTAGAGATGGATATTGTCGTATTCTAAAAACAGGACCAGACACCTTTGAAACCAAATGCAACCCAGCAGGTGATATTTCCTTTAAGTCCTCCCTTGTAATTGATTCAAATCCACCAGAGGATATTCGAATTCTTTTAACTTTTTACGAAGGTATTGTTTTCTGGTTACGTCTAAAAGATGATATGCTTGATTACGCCAAAAATCTCATCATTAATACCGCTGGAAAAATGATCATCGATGAAGTACCACAACCTACCACTGAAGGCCTCTCCTTCAACGGTATTGATCAATTCCTACGTATTGGTGATTCCAATGATTTATCATTTGGAGATGTTGTACAATTACGATACTTACGTGCTGTATCCTTTTGGGTATACTTTGAAGAATTTACTAATAATGCTCATATCATTGATTTTGGTAATGGATCAGGAAAAGATAATGTTTTTATTGGAATTATGGGACGAGGCAATGCAACTACACAACAAAATGTACTTGATACCACTTGTATGGATCAAGCACTTAATACTGTTCCTAGTGCTCCATCTGGACAACAATGTACAGAAGAAGTCTGTCCACAAGTCGCTATGGCCACCAGTGCAGCAAATGTAAACGTATGGAATTGTCCAAAACCAGAATTATTCGGTCGTATTATGCCCCCACTCAAAGAAAAAACCGCTACAGCAGGCGAAGCAAAAACAGCAGATCTTATCTATGAAATATGGGATGATAAATTACGAAAACTACATATACAAGTAAAAGATGTTATTCCATTACGTAAATGGACCCATATAACGATTACGGCAGGAAATAATGATGCATTCAAACCAAGTTTAAAAATTTATAAAAATATGAAATTAGTACATACAGAGGGTTCTGCTTGGTTACCTCAAAGTAATTATACAACTAATAACTATGTTGGTAAATCAAATTGGATGAATGTTACCAGTCCATACGAAAATGCAGATGAACTCTTCAAAGGGAAATTATTTGATTTACGTGGTTATCGCACCGCAATGTCTGAAAAGAAAATTAAAGATACTTATCATTGGGGACAAAAATTACTTGGATTATCTACAACAAATTCTCTTTTAGAATAATATCTATAATAAATAGAAAATGAGTAATAATACGAATAATGAAAGTAAAACTGAGCCATCGACGCCTGTACTAACACCAAGAGGTAATAATTTTTCAAACAAAATACACATATCTACCGGTACGAAATCCGTTATAAATTCAACTGAAAAGGTAATTCTTGAAAGAGGAGGTAAAGTTATCAAAATGATTAAACGTGGTAATAATGATTATGAAATTCACTGGACAGAACCTGTATCTTTATCCTCTATACCGAATTTTTCTTTAGCTGTAAAAAGACAATTAAACAAAATTACACAACAAGGTGGAAAAAGAAAAACAAAAAGGGGTAAAAGAAAACAAACCATCTGTTTATCTAAAAAAGGTAAAAAAACAAGATGTGTTGTTCGTTATTATTAAAAATAAAAATGAATTCTATTATTATTTTTATTTTATAATTTCAGTTTATAAAATAAAAATAAAAAGAAAAGTAAAAAGTACAAAAAATTAAAAGGATAGTTCTGAATTATTTTTTTTGTACCATTTTTGGAATTGGGTGAGAATTTGTTCTTGAACATCTTTAACAGATCCTTTTGATAATAATAGAATCCAGGATTTAAAATCAGAGATATGTGCTAAATGTTGAAATTCGCCATCCATATTGAGTTCTTGTTGAAATTCAACTACACAGCAATCTTTTGGTAATGCCCATAATTTAGACCATTTTGTTTGCATATTTTTACCACCTACAAAAATACATAATGATGATCCTAATAATACATCCCAACCAGCTTCCTTAGAGGATACTACACGAACACTCCACTCCTCATTCTCACATAATAATAACTCACCCACCTTCTCAATCATCTCATTGTTAAAATATTCATCACTTACAATCGTGCAAATTTTCCCACGCGGGCTACTTAACCAAGTAGGAAAAATAGATCGAAGTAGGACAATATTTTCGTGTCCGAGTTCTTGTGTGGATGGGCTAGGTACAAATCCGATAACTTCATCTGCCCAGCAGGATGAATTTTCATCAAATGGTACAAGAAGAGTATTATCTTTACCTACCCATTCTAATTCATCGATTGTTGATGAAAAGTCAGAAGGAAACCAAAATGAAGTTTCGGGATAATGAGATGAAAGACGAAGATAACGAGAAATATATTGTAATACATATACATCAGGATGTTTAAAAATATCAGTATTTGGAAAAGGAATCGCAAACATACGACGACGATTTTCTAAAGGAGTAAAAATATCTACATTTGCATTCTTCCAATAATTAAAATTATCATTTTCAATCGCGTGATTTCCAGTATAAATATGATATAAATCATAAACTAGACCATTAGGAGTGACACATGCATTTTTCCAAGAATAAACGGGAATGGCTGGATCAAAATAATGATTTTCTACTTGTGCTTCCCATTTATATCTACCTGCTTTCTCTAACATTGTACAATACGTAATTTCATTTGATAAAGAGGAACTTTTTACTTCAAAGGATACTAATTCATTACAAAGATGAAGTGGTTTATCAGAAGGTACAAATTCTTGTTTTGTATCAATTAAATAGGTTGGAGCAAGATTAATATAGAGAGTAGCGGGTACATAATCTTTTTTATCATAATTACGAATATTAGTATTATGAAGATGGAATGTTTTAAAACTCATAGAAGGATTAGAGAGTAAAAACCGATAACGTAATAGTTTTCCTAAGAAGGCGTTATCACAGCCAGGTTGACCTAATTGAAAATTAAAATCGGATTCATTCCATAAACGATTTTTAATGGAATCTGATAAAAAGATCCATGTATCTTGTGAATCAGCGCGAGGGCCAAAAATAGTAGCATTAGAGGGTCCATCACCGAGATCATCCCAACGAAGAAGACTCAACACCCTATCTTCCATCTTTATCTTCCATAAATTCTTCATAGCTACATCACTAAAATAAATATCTGCATTACATAATACAGTTAAGATATTATTTGGAACTTGATCATAGACATATTTTAAGAAAGAATAATAAGTAAGACGTTTTCCAATAATAACTTGTTGAATTTTATGTGAATGAGGGAGTGAAGACCATTCATTGGATAAATCTTTTTCATTAAGTAAAACAATTTTATCAATGGAAGAACATTCTAAATTTCTACGAAGACATTCTTTGATTTCTTGATATCGTTTTTTATTAGAATGTTTAAAAAATTGTGTAAACATCCAAATAGAGGATGGTCGTAATTCATTTTGTAGTGTAATACCATATAATTCACGAGAAGTAGAAGAAGTGCAATCTACAACACGATGATAACGACATAATAGTGCATAGAGAAGAACGGAATCAGATAATGTTCCATCCCAGGCTGTTTTAAGAAAGGGATATTGATTTAATAGAGCATTTAAATTAATTATATTATCAAAATTTTCTTCCCAGAATTCGAGTGTTTTATAAGAAAGAATATCTTGAGATAAAAGGATCATAGGAACTTTTTTTGAAATAGAAAAAAGGCGTTGAATCCATTCATCTTTATTGGAGGGGTATTCCGTTAAAATGATTCCGACAATATTTGCATTATGAGATGTCCAATAATCATAAGAATCCAAACTAGTAACAACTCCATCCCATTTAGACCAATTTACGGTAGTTGTTTGATTTTGTAACCAAATAAGTGTTCGTTGATCACGAATCGTAGCCGTATTAAATGTAAGCATTTTCGGAGAAGATAACGACATTTTAGAATATTAAAAATTAAATACTTTAGACTCTTCTAAAAACAAGATATATAATCTGAGGAGGCTTTAGAGTCAAGATGTCTTTTTCGTATCAAGAACCCAATACACCAGAAAATAATCAAGTGTGTCCAGCACCACCCTATAATGCAACTAATTTTACAAGTGCTAATCCTGTTGTATTTAATACATTAGTATCTAATGCTAAAAATCAACCACAATATCCATTACCAGTTGGTTCAGATGCAAGTCAAGTATATCGTAATACTCAAAATATATCCTATTTTAATAATTTAAATTTACGAACACAAGCTGTTCGTTCTGCGAATGGTACAAGTGGAAATTTACCTTATCCACAATTTCGATCAGAAGCAGAGAGATTAATGTATCGACAGGGACAAGCAATGACTGCTGCTCGTAATCAAATAACAGGACAAAATCCATCCGCACCCGCAGGTGTACCCTGTTCCAGTATTTATGGTATTATTAATTCATAAATTAATATTTTCTAATATATAATTAAAATATGTATAAATATCATATCAATATTTTAATTATAATAGTAATAATGATAATAATAATAAAATTAATGTGTAGGGATATTATATTGGGTGTAACGAGAGAGGGTATAGAGTGTTTTATGAATAGAGGATATAATAAGGGTGAAGAGAATTTGATAGAAGACAATATATATTCAGGAATAAAATGGGAATGTGTTGAATTTATTAGAAGATATTTAATAAAAACAAAAGAAATTACATTTGAGAAAATACAAAATGCAAAAGACCTGATAGAATTAAAAGAATGTAAAAAATTAAATGGATTAAAAGTAAAAGTAAATCATTATAAAAATGGGGGAGAAATAATAAAAATTGGAGATATAATAATAATAGAGGATCAAAATAATAAAAAAGATGTAGGTCATGTATGTATTGTATGTAATAAAAATGAAAATCAATTAGAAATAATTGAACAAAATTATGATAATAAGAGTTGGAATGGAAAGAATTATAGTCGTATGTTTATAATTAAAAATAATACAATATATACAAATAATAAGAATGAAAAAATAATAGACATTATAAGAATACATATATTATAATTATATTGTGTTATTAATTATAACTAATAAATATAATAAATAATTATACAAAATGATTATAAATAATATTATGCCTATGTTATTTGGAGGATTATTAAAAATGTATGATGATATATATGATATTACGGCATATAAAGAATATTTTTCTGAATTATCAATTGAAACAATTAAATGTTTAATTATTTCTATGTTGACTTGTATTTCTATAAATAATCCTGTAATGCCATTTAATACTTGTATTATGATTCTAATTGTACAATGTTTTGATGATAAAGAACTTAATAGTCCATATTATATAGCAGGGTTAATAACTTCATTATTTTTAATAATAATAACATTTACACCATCCTTATATTTTTCATTAAATAAAATAATGTATACATTAGTATTTTTAATTGGAACATATATAGATCATAAATATTTTCCAGAAGATCATAGTATTAATAAGATTATATGGAGAAGTTTAGGAGCAATCTTTGTAATTATAGCTGTAATCTATTTAAAAATGATAATAGTACACGATGATTCATTATTTAAAATGGTATATGATTTTCTTTTATTTTCTATTGGTTATCTGATAATATCATTAGCAAATATGACATTTATTGAATTTAATAAAAAAGATGAATCTAATAATAATATAATTGATATTAAAAATAAAGAAGATACAAAAGAAGATACAAAAGAAGATACAAAAGAAGATACAAAAGAAGATAAGGAAGAAGACAAGAAAGAAGATAAGGAGGAGAATAAGAAAGAGATTAGTGAATAAATTGATCTTTGAATTCATTGATAACTTGACAGAGGGCAGCAAAATCTTCTTTACTGATTTTCAGGAGTCTTGGTTCGGTTGGTGGTTTTTCTAGGATTTCTTGTGGATTTGCGTGGCTTTTGAGGTTTGACGAGATTTTTACGGAGGGTATGTCGTTCTTGTGATTGGAGGGATAATCGGAAGGAATCAAGACGAGATTGGACTCGTTGTTTCCAGTCGTCATAGTAGATGATGGAATTTGTGTCTGGTTGATAAGTTCCAATAGGGATACAGTCTGAAGAGGCCTTTCCTGGATGGATGGAGCTGAGTTCAAAGGTATGGACAGTTGTTCCTTGGACATAGTAGGGAATTCCACGAATATGTTTGAGTTCTAACTGATTTGACATGTTGAGTTGGTTTAGATAGTAATTGTTTTCAAATTTTAAATATTTCAATTTTTAAAATTTGAATTCTATATTTTATAAAAGGAATAAATAGAATGAAATGAATATCTTTGTTCTTCATTGGAAACAACGGAAAGCTGCAAGATGGCATGTAGATGTTCATTGTCGTAAGATGCTCTTAGAGTATTGTCAATTACTCTATACCGCACATTGGAGTTTATTCTATCCAGAACTAAAAGAGAATAAATCAGCAATTGCATTGTCACGTGCTCAAAAGAAATTAAGTGTTCCAGAATATATGTTGTCTGCACCATTATGTGAGACATCACAGGAAGCAGGATATCGTCCGTGTCATATTCATCATCCCTGTGCAAAATGGACAAGATGGTCTTCAGGAAATTATTTATGGTTAGCAAAGCTAGGGATTGAGTTAGCTCGTGAATTCCGTTTTCGTTTCAAAAAAGAACATTCTTGTGAAAAACATATTCAATGGTTATATACTCATTTACCTCCTACAATTCGTAATTTCCCAAGAAAAGGATTTGCTATTGCAATGGATGATCAATATAAAATTTCACAAAATCCTATTATTTGTTATCGTCATTATTATAATACCTCAAAAAAAGAAAAAGGTCTCATAAAATATACAAATCGACACACACCTCATTGGCTAAAATAAAAATTATATAAATAATTCAACAATAGACTCCACAAACCATATCTTAAGAAACCGACTCGGATTTTGTTTATACATTTGATACGATACATAAATTAAATATCCAATTAAAATAACTACAAATGATATAATTATTATAATAAGATTTGTGTCCATTTTATTATTTTTAACTAATAAGATAATACAATATTATCATAATAAATACTCTTCAATCATATAGAGATGAGTAAGAAAAAATATAATTGGGATAAGTATAAGATAATCGGATGGTGCATATAAAAGAATAAAAAATAAAATAAAAAAGCGTGTTTCAATTGGAATTGGATTAGGATTATTGATAGGAATCATTCTATTTATAAACCGTAGTATCTTTTATATTAAGGCTTGGATGGAGACGGAATAGTAGGTTTCATAGGGACTCCTCCAAAATCCCACCACGGTCTATGAATTAACTCACGAACTGGAACAATAACCTCAGGCTGTTCTCTATAAATAATTACTTTCTCTGGTTTTCTAAATAAAATATATAATAAAATACCTATCATACTTGAAACAAGTAAAAATGTAAGCAAGAAGATATTATTTTTCATTCTAATAATAAAAATATAAAGTTTTTGTAATGTTATGATTAATGTCGACCAGCGCCTGTACCAGATCTGCCTCCACTTCCTGAGGGGCCTCGTGGAGCACCTGAATTGGCGTGTCTTCCACCGCCTCCCCAAGGTCGTGAAGATGGATATGAAAGAGGATGTGGACCACGATGATTCCAACGACGTGGATAATAACCACCACTGCCGCCGCCAGACCACCATCCAGTCCAGTATGGCCAGGCATTATAAGTGGTAGTAGTCCAGGGCCACCAAGAACTTACATTAGGTTGTTCATCGATAATAACGATCTGTGGAGGAGTAGAGGTAGATGGTTTATTGAAAAGTGAAAAAAGGAAGAGAATAACAAAAAAAACAGCAACTCCGTAGAAGAGTATCATAAATAGATCAGTGACATCCATTCTATTTATGATATGAATTTTTATAATTTAAAAGGAAAGAATATAATAGGAAATCAAAAGTAGTATTTATATTGATAGAAAATAGATAGAATTAAAAGGTATAACCCCACCAACCAATATCTGCAATTTTAGGAGATGGTATAAGATAATCATCATAAATGGTTTGAATATTTCGTTCAGGTTGTTCAATGGATCCGTTCCACCAACCAACACTGACTTCTGAGGGGATTCCATCGCCATCTCCACCTTTTCTTTCACCACCTGATGGATCCATACCGCCACTTCCATATTTATTTGGTACATAGCCTTTACCTGATTTAGGCCAAAATTCACCTTGACCGTATTTAGTTGGATCACCTGAATACATTCCCATTGAATTATATCCCCACGATGGAGCTAATTTATTTTTTTCATTTGGAAATAATCTCTGAACAATAGGTGAATTATATAAAGTAGGAGTTCCAGGTGTATAAACAACCATATATAAATTACGTACCATTACATATACAAAAAGTAAAAATAGAACACCGTAGATAACTGATAAAATAGAAGACATTGTGATATTACCTATTATATATATGAATTTTATAAATAATAATGTAGATTAATTTATATTAATAATTCAAATAGTGTTATAATAATGAATAAATTAAAAGTCTGCATCAAGTGAGAAGCTCATTTCATCTTGTTTTTTACCAACACCTGCCTTTGCATAGGTAGTGACACGTTTTTCAAAGAAGTTGTCTTTGCTTTCGAGTGAGATGCGTTCCATAAAATCGAAAGGATTTTGTGTATTATAGATTTTATGGTAGCCGAGTTGTGAAGATAGACGATCGGCAACAAATTCAATATATTGAGCCATTAATTTATCATTCATACCGACTAAATGACACGGTAGAGATTCAGTAATAAATTGTTTTTCGATCTTAACAGCTTCACGAATAATTTTATGTACTTTGGCTTTTGGTAATTTTCGTTCAATTTCTTCATAGAGAGCACAAGCAAAATCGGTATGAAGTCCTTCATCACGAGCAATAAATTCATTGGAAGTTGTAAGACCAGGCATTAAACCCCGTTGTTTGAGCCAGTAGATAGCACAGAAGGAGCCACTAAAGAAGATGCCTTCAACAACGGCAAAGCCGATGAGTCGTGTAGCAAAATCTTCTTCAGTGGATTCAATCCATTTTTGAGCCCATTCTGCTTTTTGTTTAACACACGGAATGGTCTGAGTTGCTTGAAAGAGTTTTAGTTTTTCCTCTTTATCTTCAATGTAAGTATCAATTAAGAGGGAATAGGTTTCAGATTGTCCAGTAAGAATTCCATTAAATATTCCAGTATGTTTTTTAGGTTCGCTAAAGCAATATGTTTCCGAATCTAACATTGTATCAATAACAGATACAACTCTTACGAGTTGATTATTTTGATTAATTGTATCAGTTGTATATAATGTAAGACGTTTTGGTTGAAATCCTAATTTCTGTAATTTATTTACATTAAATTGTGTAATGTACATACAATATACTGGTTGACATTCGTATTCTTTTAAACATCCTTTACCATCTGGTAACAAACGTGTACATAAATTTCTAACACATTTAATATTAGAATAAACACCTAATGTTGATAATAATAATTGTATTTGTTTAATAAATTCATAATTAATAGATGTATATTGAATACTTGTATGTTTTTTTTTAGATAAATTGATACACGCATCAGCATCAAATAATCCTTCAAGCCATCGTAATTTTGTCTGAATAGAATAATTAAGTGGAACTGTATATTTATCTTTATTTATCTTATGAGTAAGATAACATACAATCTTTCCTTGTTTATTATTGAACGAATAACTTGAAGTAGCTAAATGGGGTAATAATGATTTTTTAGATGAATCATAAAGAGTAACAGTAGGATATTTATTTGTATATGTTCCATCTCCGCAAAAGAATCCGTGTGTATATGGATTTAGAAATTCATCCTGGTCTTTACATTCAATTACGGGATAATTAAAATGACCAATAATATCTCCATTTTTTAAATTTTTAGTAAATATTTTTTCTGTGGTACATCTTTCAGGGTGATTTTGATTTCCAACACGAATAACCCATTTATGCTCATCTGTACAATCTAATTCCATACCATTATCCAAAATAACCTTATATAATCTTGAAGAATCACTTGTTTTTTTAACGATAACTTCTGAAAATTCAGATCCATTCCAAACATTTACATAAGTGTCGGCAAGTGATTTAATATTAAAATATCCATTATCTGTCATAATCATAGTATCAGGTGATACACAATGGATTGCTTCCATCATTAATTGTACAGAATAGAAGTTACGAGCTTCTGCAATTTGAATTTCAGTCATAAAGCGCGAAGCAAGATTTTCTTGAACAATACCATCGGAGCCAGCAAAGAATCCTAGAATATTTTTAATAAAGTATTGTTCATTTGCAGATAATTTAACCCAATCTTTCATATCTTTTGCTAAATCAATTTCTTCAACTACCCAGAAAGTGGAAATATGATTTTTATAGTGTTGAAATAGTTTGGGTTTCATAATAGGAAATAAAGTGAAACGGTTAGGATTTTCTCTCAAGATTGGTTCAACAAATGAATCATCTTCTAAACGAAGTGGTTTTAGTTCATCATCATTTTTAGATGATAATTTATCAACACTTGGTTTAAGTAAAGGTGATTGAAAAGGTGATTTAACAGAAGAAGCAACAGCGTGAGAGTCCATTCCGAGTACCGACATATTGAAACCGGAGAAATAAGATGCGTCCATTTTACATTATATACAATCCATTTTTTTAAATCAATTTTTTGTCGAAAATAATAGAATCTCTATAAGAATAATAAAAATATAAATAATACAAAAAAGAGATGAAATGAAATAAAATAAAATAACTAAATAGAATGGCTATATTTAATGATAGAATACCAGGTAAAAAGTCAAAAGTACGATTACGTTATGGAACTGCGAACAGAGCAAGAAAAACAATTAAATTATTAAAAACGCAACCATTCGTCTATCAATTACAAGCAGGTCATACAATGTATTATCGTGCAAAATATCATAAACATCAAACAGACGGTATGAAGGAAGCAATGAAGATTTATAAGAAATTTTTAAATACACTTAAGAGACGTAAACATAAAAAGAGATAATAGGATACTTAAAAGAAAATTAAAAGGGAATAAGAAGATAGAGAGTGATAGGAAATACATTCAAATGTTACGTTCTGGACTTATTCGCTCCTTCCAAATGATTAAACCACTCTTTTCACAATCGCGTCCCTTCTCTTATTCTAATTGTCGCTACACAGATATGAATAAACCTGTCTTTTCACCCTTCTTTGCTTGTTTAACACTTGGTTCTTTCTTTACGTATATTCAACTGGTTCGTAGTCGCAATCAATACGAAAGACTTTATTTAGAAATCCAAGAACTTAAAACCGAATTAAAAAATATGAAAAAATAGATTCCTTTTAAAGCATAGAACACATTTTCAAAAAATATTCGTAACTTCTATATAAAATATCAGATCTGTTATTTATTTTTTTTGTATATTTAAAATATAATAATTCAGGTAAAAATGTAGATAATATAGTAGAAAACTCAAATGATGATAAGATCGGTTGAAGAGATGGTAAATTATTTATACTTATTACATCTAATCTTGGACAATTTTTAATTGTATTAATAGGATTATCTTTTGTTGTAAATTGATTATAAATGGGGATTGTATTATTTGGATTACCAAGATCACAACTAATATCACATATCACAGATGTCTTTCTGGGTAAATCTAAATCCTCTATTGTTAAAAATGGAGATTCAAATGGTTCAGATAAACTAATTGCATTAATGACGATATGATGATCTAATAACATATTTTTATCTTTTTTATCTTTTTTACGCCAAATGGTACAATCTAAATCAAATAAATCTAACACTTCTTTACAACTTTTTCCAACTTTACCAAAACCAATCAATAATATTTTCGGTTTCTCCTTCCAATCATACATCCTTTTCAACTCCCTTAAATAAATTTCCTCATTAAATTCTGGAAATTTATTTAAAGATTCTACTTGTACCACGTACGCCATTAATGCAAGATAGCAACCAATCTTACCAGATTGTCTACAAAATGAAATAACACGATTTTGTTGTGAATCAAGTAAGAATTCATAATCAATAAATGTAGAGTTTTCTAATTGTTTTAAGTATGGTCTATAATTTGGTTGATTTTTGAAACAATGAGCAAAATGCAAAAGGGTATGTGAGTGGTGTGTGGGTAAATTGATTTCTTTGAGACCGATAATAAAAGAATAACGTGAGTGAATCCAATCATCTTTAGAAATAAGACTTGCTCCATTTTTTTCATATTCTTCATCTGTATAGCATCGTGTTAGTGATTTTTCAACAAGAATGTTAAAATAAGTAGATAAAGAGGATAAATGTAGAGGAATAATGGGGGTACGAAATTCGAGAGGATTATTTTCGGCACGAAGAATTAAATCTGGTTTTGAAAATAAATCTTGATATAATTTCTGGAAAGCGATTTTATTATAATTTACCAATTCAGGCTTCTTCATATTGGGCGACATTCTCTGAATAATTTCACCCTCCACATATCTCGAATATAATATATCATTTATATAATTTAATAAATCAAATGCGGTCATCATACTTGTAATAAGTGGAAGTTGTAAATCAGATAAGATGATATTAGATTCATCAATAGATAATAAATGTGTAAACCCTTTATGGATGCAATTTTTGATAACGTGAGAATAGTTTGATTTATTAAAAGGGAGATGATCAAAAGATAATGAATGTTGTGCTAATAAGATAAAGAAATCAATAAGTGCTTTTAAATATTGTTCAGGAAACCAATCTAAGAATCGTATTTCAACACCGTGATTTTTAAATTTATTAAAATTAATATCATAACCAATTTCATTTGTTAATTCATAAGGAGAATCATTTAATAAATTATACCAAAATAGAGGATCATCTGGTTTTTTCATAAGTAATAATTTACCATTAATAGGAAGATCTGCATTGAAGGTATGTAGAGAGATATACCGACTTCGACTAACTCGTAAACTACCGATAGAATAAGAAGGATCTAATAAGGAGAAAATATCAGGTGTACCATAACAGGCAACAATAATAGGTTCCACCATTTGTATCATTTTAATAAAATTCAAATGAGAAGTCGAAAATTTATTTTTATCAACTAATATACCATTTTGTAAATAACTAGGTAACGTAATATTAATGTGATAAGTGCCCGTATTACATATAGATATATTTTTTTTATAAGTAGTAAGGAAGGAGACAAGGCCATAATTATGATCAGGGAATTGTATAGGATTCATATTCCATTTTTGTAAAAAGGGAGATATTTCTTGTAACCATTTATATTTAGTAGAAATTAATTCATTAACACATTGTTCAGAAGTAGAATTATAGAATTGTTGTGTAATAAATTCAAAGGTATCGCCATCAAAAACAAAGGATTGATCAAATTGAGATTGGTAATAAGGGGATTCTTTTAGGAGGATTTGATGGAGAGATTCGATAAATTTAGGATTGGGTGTATTTTGTTCATCATAAAAGGTTTTATGTTCTGAATGAATATCGGTTTTATCAAAAGTATGTGCATTAATATAGATAGGGTATGTTAATTTGGGTAGTGTTTTAAGAGTTTGGAGAATAGGCTGTAGAGGATCATTTTTAAAGTTTTTATAGTAGTCAACGCTATAGCGTTCTCTTTTATAGTTTAATTGTTTGAAAGAAGAATGGTTAAGAAGAGAAGAAAACATAAGATATGTTTCATTTTCAACACCAATGCCCCAGAAAAGTTCGGATTGTGTATCGGTAGATTGATAATGTGTCATATATTTATTGTGTTTATTGTCAATAATATCTTGAAATTGATGAGGTTGATTATTATTTTGACTTTGATGAAATTCATTAGGTAATTCATCCTCAATATCCGTAAATTTATCAGATATATAATGTATTGTATTTTCAATTGTATTTTCAATTGTATTTTGAATTGTATTTTGAATTGTATTTTGAATTGTATTTTGAATGGTATGATCTAGAGAGATGGTAAGGAGTTGTGGGTGTATGGAATCAGAATAAAAATTAGGAAAGAGATTTGAATTTAATTCATCGATAGATATATTATTTTTATTATATAATTCAATATCATTGTAATAATGTGCAGGAATGGAGTGTTTATGAAGATTTTGATTATGTTGACAACAATTTCCCATAATAGAAAAGGATCTAATAAAAACTAGATAATTATTCGGAAAGAAATAACTAAAATCAATAAAGAATATATAAATATAGTTACCATTGTATAACAGTTTTATCGGATTCTTCAAGCCATTTATTAATGGTGGAGAATGGTTTACTTCCAAAGAACCCTCTATGAGCACTTAAAGGTGAAGGATGAGCGGATTCGAAGGTGCGATGTTGATATTTAGAATAACTATCAATTAATTTTTTTTTAGATTGTGCAGATTTTCCCCATAAGACAAAGATAGTTTGTTGTGTATGTTCAAGAATAATTTTAAGAATTTCATCTGTAATTTCTTCCCAGCCCATTTTAGAATGGGATTGAGGTTGTCCAGGCTCAACAGTTAATACAGTATTTAATAAGAGAATACCCTGTCTTGCCCACGATTCTAAATAACCATTCGTAGAACTAGAGATTGTTAAATCGGACTGTATTTCTTTATAGATATTTTTAAGAGAAGCAGGAAGAGGGTTAACATCAGGTAATACAGAAAAGGAAAGACCGTGTGCATTACCAGGTGTAGGATAAGGATCCTGACCCAAAATAACAACTTTAATTTCTTCAAGTGGTGTAAAATCTAATGCACACCAAATATTCTCTCGTGAAGGCAAAAACTCCCTCTTCATATTCACTAACTGCTCAGATAAACGTCCTAATTTTAATTCACACTTAGATAAGTAAGATTTCCAATGTAACGGAATAGAATAGTATAACCAATTGGTAGAAACAACTAATTGACCTGGTTCTTCTTTGAGTTCCTTTTCATCATTTTCACTATTATCACCATCATCATCTTTTTTAATAATATTTATCGCTCTATCATTTTTACTTGAAGAAGAAGTAATTTGCTTAATATCTGGTTGGGATGCTTCTTGTTTAAGTAGGTCTATAGAGGAAGTAATAAGTAATTGATCTTGATCGGATAGTGGTAGTAGAATAAGTTGTTGATAGAATTGTTTAACTTTGGAGTGAGCTCTAAAGGAGACAGGGTCAAAGTCATAAATATATAATGCATCTAATGAACAACATCTTGAAAGAGCAACGTATGCTTGACCAAATTCAAAATTTCCTGAGCCAATATCGATAAGAGCCGAGTCTAATGATACTCCTTGTGATTTATGAGTTGTACACGCATATGCTAATCGTAAAGGTATCTGAGAACGCGAGACAAATTCATAATCTTCAATAGGCCACGAATGATTACCAATTGTTTTAGTAATACCATTTATAAATTCAACAATAGGAAGATTAGTTGCTGGGCAAAATGAAGTAATAACGCCTCTTGATCCATTAACAAGACCAAGATTCATATCTATATTTGCAATAAGCATAACTTGGGCATTAATTGCTAATTCTAATTCAACTGAATATGCGGAATCATTATCATATTGTTTCAAAGTTCTTACAAAATTTTCATCCGTTTCATTAAAGTTTTCAGGAATTAAACCATCATAAAGTAGACGAGCTTTATAATGATGACGTTTTCCTTGTAATGCCCTTAAATTCGATTCATTAATCATATCTACTTCTGCTCTACGAGGAAAGAGAAGTGTGGGTCTAATTTTATTTTGTCTCCATTCTAATCCCTGTCGTTGTCTTAGAATCTTACAAGACTCCTTTGAAAGAGAACCAAATCTTGCTTCAGTAAGAATTTTTTGAAAGATTTCATCTTTCTGTCGTTGAATAATAGTTAATTCAATGGAAGTATGAATAATATCTTTCCAACTATCTGATTCAAAAGCAAATATTTTTTGTTCATCTGTTTTATTAACAGGGGGGAGTTGATAAAAGTCGCCTACAAACATTACCTGTATACCACCAAATGGTTTCTGATTTGATCTAATTTTTTTAGCAAGTTGATTTAATTTATCAAGTAATTCTGCAGTAAGCATAGAAACTTCATCAATAATAAGTAATTCAGTACATAACCAATTACGCATCGATTTAGGACTTCTACGAATACTAACAAATAATTCATTCACTGTTCCTTTTCCTAATTTAATACCAGCCCAAGAATGTAGTGTTTTTGCTTTATTACCTAATAATAATGCGGCACAACCTGTCATTGCAGTAATTTGAATACGAGGAAGTTTAGGAACAGAATAAGGAGATTGAAGAGAATCAAATTGTTTTTTAAGAGCAGGAAATTCATTATAAATAATAGAAAGTAAATATGATTTACCAACGCCACCACCACCTGTTAGGAAAATATTATGACCTTTAAGAAGGTGATGAACAACTTGTAATTGTTGAGAAGTAAGTGTATCCAGCTTAGATGTCATTATCGTAAATAGGCATACACTCTTATATTTAAACTATATTTCAATTTTTATAATAATTGAAATATAGTTTAGTAGAATTATGATTTAGTAGAATTATGATTTAAAAATAGTTTGATCTAGACGATCTAATAATAATTTACCAAATTGAATATTACCTGTCTTCTTTAATTCCTCCATTGATTCTTCATTAATCTTATCTAAAAAATCATCTAACTCAATATTTTCATTATTATAAATAATATTAATTTTATCATCATCTGTTATATAAGTAATGGATGAAGATAATTGTTCAAATTGAGTAAGAAGTATATTTTGTGTAGTTTGTAGTGTATGTAATTCTGCAATCATTTGATCAAATTCGTGATAAACAGATAGATCGGTTACAGATGTAATGACTGAATCTGAATCTGAATCCATTTCCAAATCTGAATCCATTCTATATTATATAATATAGAATATATTTAATATCTTATTATCGTATTATCTTATTATTTATTATAAGGTGATAAATTAAATGCTAATAAGCTAATAGGGGTATGATAAGAAATAGTACAAACCATAGGTAATTGTGTAGATTCTGGAGCGGATGTCCAAGAAACAAACCAATGTGGAGGCATAATTAAACAGGTTCCAGGTCGTACGATAATATCAATAAATTTAATATCTTTGACAAAGGGAGTATCTTTATTCGTTAATTGAGAAGGGAATGTATTTATCCATTGAGTGGGTAAAAAGGATTCCATATTTTCAGATAGAATAGTAACAATAATATCACTATCAATGGGAAGAATACAAGTCCAAGTTGCAAATGTTTTATGTAAACCAAATTGACCTGTCCAACAATGATATTTAGGAATCATCCAAAAAGATAAAAGGGGATGAACTAATTGAGGACGTATCCATTGATCAGCCCATATAGAAATACCAGAAATAGATGCAATTTGTTCAGCTTGTATATATTTCCAAGGACAATTTGCTTGAACATCCGATTGTATAATCCATTCTTTTAATCCCATTTCATTAAAGATCGGGATGTTATCAAAACAAGATCGATTAACAACATCGTCAAAAGACCATACAGAAGTAGTAGGGATACTTCTTACAACAAGTGGTACTTTTTCAGAAAGAAGACTAGATATATCTTCTTTTTGTGACCATTCAATTTGATTAATTCGGAACTCACAGATGGCTTGTTTATAAAAAAAAGTAAGAATTAGAAATAGAACACTAAAAATAAGAAGAAATTCCAACATTGGACCTAATGATTGATTTTAACAAAAATATACATTTGTCACGCACTATTATTTTATTTAAAATGTACTCTTCTCGTTTTTGAAAGATGTTTTTTATTACTCTTTTCAGATAATTTTTGTTGTAAATCAACCCGTATTTTTCGTCGTGTAAGATTAAATTTTCTAAATTTAGTTGTATGAATTTTAGTCTCAGTTACTGCAGAACTTAATAGGGATGTTTTATTCTGAGTAACAACTGAAATTGTTTTATAAGATAAGGATGGATGAATTAAATCAATAACACGATCCATATATTCTTGAGGTAAATATCCACTTTGTGCAGCAGCAAAGAAAAAGGATTTATCAACAGGTCGTAATTGAACAAGACAGTCATTAACAACTTCTTCAATTGTGTCAACTAAATCAATATCTACTGTTAACGATATATCATTAAAGATTTCTAACCATAAATCTTTATAATTAGGTAAATAGGTAT
>Ga0315284_10002274_pt1 | contig 27578 bp, 40 predicted proteins | sample YL17G09_16_MG_FD_203696 | JGI IMG/M metagenome (GOLD analysis project Ga0315284, IMG submission 203696) | Sediment microbial communities from Yellowstone Lake, YNP, Wyoming, USA - YL17G09_16 | ecosystem: Environmental > Aquatic > Freshwater > Lake > Sediment | place: USA: Wyoming | collected...
GGCAGTGGCGGCTAGGTTATAGGCTGATTGAGCAAGGTTGTACGCTGCTGTGCCTGTATTCGTTCCGATCTGAGCCAGAGCGTAGGCTTCGGCTGCCGTACTGCCTCCGGCAGTGGCGGCTAGGTTATAGGCTGATTGAGCAAGGTTGTACGCTGCTGTGCCTGTATTCGTTCCGATCTGAGCCAGAGCGTAGGCTTCGGCTGCCGTTGACTGGGCTGATGCCGCCGCATTCGTTCCAGCAACCGCTATGGCGAAGGCACCGTTGGCGGTGGCCACGGCAGCGGCGGCGTCTGCTGCGGCGCTTCCAGTGAGCGCGTAGGCGCTCCCAGCGAGGTCGTAGGCGGCAGACCCAGTGTTGGTGCCGATCTGGGCAAGGTAGTAGGCGCTCCACGCGATGTTGGTGCCAGTTTGGGCCAGTTCGTAGGCTGCCAGCGCCACGGCGTTGGAACCGGCGGCAGTGGTGCCGCTGAATTGGTACTCGTAAAGGAGGGAGAGGATTGACCAGTTGGTGGGCCGGAGGCGCGTGGGGGTACGGCGGGGATTGTCGCCCACGTTGTCGATGATGCACATGTAGAGCGTGGTGGTGTACGTCACCACGTCCATTGTGCTCGTAAAGTAGGTGCCGCTGCTCGACCATGTGCCGGTGTAGTTGAAGTCGTTGTCGTCAACGTACTTCGTCAACCCCGTCGCATCCGCGTAACTGTATACACTAACGTTGCTCACAGCTTTTGGAAGATGAGGATAAGGTCAGCGCCCCAGACGAAGGTGCTGGCCAGCTTGAAGCCTTCGGTAAGCTGCCGGTCGCACGCTGCCTTGATGGCCGTGTCGATGGCTGGCTCTGCGCTGAGGTCGAGACGAAAAACGCGGGTGTTCATTTGGGTGCGAGCGGGATGGCTTGTATTTTGTCAGCGATGGCCTGCACGACGTTGGTCGACAAGTTTCCGGCTGCGTCCTTGGCGAACATGAAGCTCGCTCCAGGCTGCTTGACCGCCTCTGCTCCCACGGCGAGGCGCTGGTAGATGCCGCCGGTCTTGCTGAAGATGCCGCCGTAGCGCAACTCCATAATCACCGGGGGTCCGTTGGTTGGCACAAGGGCACCCTCCGACCGTGCATATCCAAACTTGGCCTCGTAAAGCTGCGTGGTGGGGTTCTCGGCGATCTGGACGCCGAGGATGGTGCCGGTGCCGGTGACGACGTAGCTGTGGTTGATGGCCTGACACCCGCACAGGAGCAGGAGCGCCGCTAGTAAACAGACACTCTTCATAGCGTTACTTTCTCAGGTCGATGATGACGTTCGCGTTGGCGGGAACAGTCACCGTCATCAAACTGGAAACGCCAAGGCTGAACTGGCCGTTTCCTGCGTTGAAACCGAGCGTTTTGGCCGTGACGACGGACGGCTGGTTTGTGTTTACAACCATCCATCCGAGGCCCACGATTGGGTAACACCGCCCATTCTTGACGGCGCAGCCGCTCAGGAGCGCAGCCAGAACGATCAACGCGCTCAGTTTCACCAACCTAAATACCGTTACCGGTTCTTGGTAGTTAAACCGAGATGAAGCGCGTGTACACCGATGAAAGGTTTCCGGGGTTCGAGGTCGTGAACTACGGAAGCGGAACCTTCGAGGTTTACGAAAACGGCAAGAAGTTCGATGACTTCGAGTCGTGGGAAAACCCCGACGGCACGGTCAGTGAAGGCTCTGCCGCCCAGCGGGCGCAGGACTACTTTGACCGCTGGGAAAAGACGGACCTGAGCGGCGAGTACGAAGCCCGTATGCGGGCTGTGTCACCCGAGGAAGCTGACGCCGCTGACCACACCGACATCGTCAATGCACCGGCCAAGCCCGTAACCGGCCAGATTGACGACCTGATGGCGCAGGAGAGGCTGGCCCAAGACCCGAAGCAAAAGGAACTCCTCCGCGACCAGATCATGCGCCTGATGCAGAAGGAGTCCGTGGCCGAGATGGTGGTGAGCTATCTGCTTTTTGAGTCCTAGCGGGGTGCCTTCGGCTTGTTCAGCCGGGTCACCGTCCACGCTTCGGGCACTCCGAACTCGTAAATCCACGAGTCCGCTCCCACGTAGTTGCCGTTGTCGAAGGCTGTGACCGAGACAACGGTGCGCCGCCAGAGCAGCGTCCCTTTGACGCAGCGGACTTGGCCGACGGCCAGATCGCCCACGTATTTGCCGTCTTGGTAGACCTTCAGCGGATACCCGGAATTGTTGATGACAGTGTAGTCGCTGGTGGGAGCCTCCGGGGGAGGGCCGCCCGCCGTGTTGATGGCGCTGTGGCTGTAGGGGTAGTTGTACGAGCAGCCGCTCACGGTCAGCGCCAAGAGCGCCGCGCCCCACCAGCGAAACGAGTCTTTGACGACACGGCCTTTGCGGCTGAGCTTGACGGCCCACCAGATGTAGACGAACAGGACGATGTTGAGGATGTAGAGTGCTTTCATGCGGTTACGAGTTGAGGTTCAGGTTGAGTTTCGGGAACGGGCGGGGTGAAGGCGTAGCCTTGCTCGCGGCGGTAGGTGTCGATGGCGTCGGACTCGACGAGTTCGCACATGATCTCGGCTTCCTTGCCGTGGCCGGGCTGCCAGCGGTGCCAAAGTTCGTGAGCGGCGAGGCCAACCAGATGCTCCTTCCAGTCCTTGTGCCAGAAGACCGGCATGTCCTTGTACTTCGGGTAGGTGGTCTGGTGCGGCTCCTTGTGGAGTTCCCCGATGAACATGCGCGAGCACACGCCCGCGTTGCGGCCCCACCAGCCCCGGCTGCCGGACTTGCCGATAATCAGTTCCGAGTTACAACGTCGCCGCAGGAATTCTTCCCGGTGGTCGGCGAATGCCGCCTTCTGCACGTGCCGGAAGGCGCACGCGACCAGAGGCCGGACTTCACTCCACGGGATGCCTATGGTGTGCTCGCTGTAGCGCACCATGAGCGTGGTCTTGGGTGCCTTGAGGCCGCCCCGCAGGGTCATGGCCGGGCAATGGATCTTGAGCCGTTTGACTTTCTCAATCATGCCCCTAGTGTAAACGATCAGGGGCATCGTGTCAACACTATATTTTAATAGTACCCGATGCGTTTGCCGTAGCGCTCCATCATTTTCATCACGATCTCGCGCTGCTTCGGGCTGAAGTGCTCGCGGGTGAGATTCGAGCCGATGAACTGAGCCTCCCAGTCCGTGACGCTTACGTCAGCCGCATCGAGCATCTTCAGGAACTTGCGCAGTTCTGCGCTGTCGTCAGGTGGCATAGCTATTGTCCGACCGTGGTTGTCCACGTGCCGTCGGCGTTGAGTTGGATGCAAAGCGAGCAGCCATCGGGGTAGTAGAAGTGAAGCTTGGCCCCGTCTGTCTCGCGAAAGTCGACTTCGATCTGCACGGGATTGATCTCAGGCTGTGGCTTGCTGTAAACAGGCGTCTGCCGCGTCGGCATCCTGAGCCAGTTTCGCAGCCATTTGATGTCGGTACTCATATTTCGTTGGCGCAGACCTCGATGTCGAAGTCGCTGTTGCGTCGGTAGTTGACCTTGGTCACGCCGAATTTCACGCAGTCCTTCATCGTGTCCCACGAGTACAGGTGGCCCTTGAAGGGCTTGCCGGGGATGGTGGCGTAGCAATCCCAGCGGCAGGTGTCCCGGTAGTGAAGGTCCATCGGGTTGTTCTGGTGGATGTCATGGGCCTCCACCAGCCAGCCGGTCATCTGGCTCAGCTTCTCGGCCAGCTTGTAGCGCAGCTTGCCCGGCTTCATCAGTTGCCCAGTCCTTCGCGCTGGGAACGGTTCTTCCAGCTTCCGCCGTGCATGGGGCACTTAGGGTCGGTGATGCGGCCCGGCTCATAGCAGGTACACTTTGGCTTCGGTACGGCCAGATCACAGGCTTTGCCGCATTTGGTGCAGAGGTAGTACTGCGTCGTGTTGCCCTCGACGCGCACTGGGGCGCGGCAGCAGTCGCTCTTTGGTGCGCTCATGACCAGTCGATGACGCAGGGGCCGATGGCAAAGATGGCGACCTTGGCTTTGCGCTCCGAGGCGTCAGCGACGAACTCGAAGATGTCAGAGGACTTGAGCACCATGACGGCAGGTTCCTGCCCGGAGCCTTTCTCGATGCCGGTGTAATCCTTCACGACGAAGCCGTTGGTTTCGCTGAAGCGCCAGCGGTGGAGTTCGGCCTTGTCCACGCTGGTTGTGTGTAGCGGTTGTAGCGGTGGCGTTGCCATGTCAGTTAGAACGGAAAAGGAATGCGGTGGGCTTCTTTTATGGCGGACACGTAGCCCTAGCAATGAATAGCGGTCAAAAACCGGAGACGAGCAACGCTCCAGAAAAACCGCTTCCGCTCTGCATTTTACCGCAGTCCAAAATCATGGTTTTTCTTCGGGCGCGTTAATCAAGACGGGTTCAATCCAAGTCAGGCGTCTTAGCGTGTTTTTTGGGCCGTAGGGCTGACTCCTCATAAATCCCCTACGCCAGTGCATCCGGGGTGAGGCGTGGGTGCCGGTGGCGTCGCCCCGGTCCACGCGCTGCGCCCGGTAGTCCCAGCCAATCAGGTTGGGGTGCCAGAGGGCGTCCAGCCACTTGATGCCCTTCTTGATCTTTTCCTCGCGGGCGACGCCGCCGGTCTTGATGACCGTGGGCCGGGCGGTGAGCGCCAGCATCAGCTTGACCGCGAATGCCTGAACCTTGGTGTTGAACAGGTGTTCCTGCTCGCCTTCCGCCGGGAGGTCGGCGGGCACCGTGTGCGGGTCGAAATCGAGCTTGAGCAGCTTTTCCTCCATGTAGGTTGCGTCCTCGAAGGGCGCGGTGCTCATTTCGTTTACATTCATCGTCAGCGGGAAGCTGCCGGTGTAGTCTACCGGCACGCGGTCCTTGCTGTAAACAGGATAGATGATGTTGACGCGCTCGACTTGGTTGTCCAGCGGGTTGATCGCTTCGAGGGGCATCTCAAACGCCGGGAGATTCTGCAACACCTTCGGGTAGATGCCGGGCTTGGCGTTGGTGACGCTCAGAAAGGGGCACAGGAAGCCGAAGTAGCTCAGCACAAAGTCAGTGGGCAGCACGAACAACATGGCGGGGAGCGGCCAGTTGATCTCGCTGAACTTGAAATCTTCCGGGGGTTCGGTCTGGGCCACCGCCTGCGCAAACTCTGAACGCACGAAGTACGTTGGAACTTGGTACTGGACTTGGAGCAGGCCGTTGACGAGGCCCGTGACGTGGGGGAGCATGTTCATCTCCGACTCGAACCCCACGCGTATCTCGCTCCAGAGCGTGATGGCGAAGTATTTAGGGTTGAGATAGCCGTTGGGTGGAATGATTCGCCGAGGATACACCGCTTTGTATGCAAGCGGCTGGCGTTTGGGTAGCTCCGCTAGGAAGTGGTCGAGCGTGTGGTACATATTTTGATTTTCTCTTTCACGCTGAAGAACATACCGGAAGCCTCAAAGCCAGTCAACATGAAATTTTACACTGCCCGGACGCTAGCAAACGGTGGGTCTTCAAGAAGGTGGCTGCGGCAGATGACGCTAATAACTCGGCGGTTGCCCGCCCTAGAACACGATTTCCACCGCAGCCAAAGCCAGGACACTTGTCATCGCGGCTACTGCGAAGAACTGAGCTACTGCTGAAGCTTCATGAAGATTTTCTGGAGCACCGCGTTGTGTGACTCCGGTACCTGAACGTTCCGCGCTTCGTCGATGATGTGCTGGAGCAGGCCGGGTTCGATCTCCTGCCCTGTCATGAGCGCCTGACCGATCCGCATGTCCATCTCGCTGCGAGCCATCGACGCCAGAATGAGGATCACAATGTCCTTCAACTGGCTGGCTTCCTTGGGCGAGAACTGACCGCGAGGTTCGCGGCCCGTCATACGGGCAACGTCACCGGGCAAGCCTTCTTCGGGCATCTCTGCCGTCTCTGATCCAAGGGCGTGGTGCGGTGCGGTGCGCGTGCGGCCCGGCACGGGAGGGTACTGCCTACCGGGAGGCGGCCCGCCGGGGGAGCGCTCCGGGGGCACGGGAGAGCCAGCTTCGGTCACTTTGCGGCGGAGAAGGTCTTTTGCGTTCATGTCATCCATAAATACGTTTGTGCGCGTTTTTGTGTCTCATAGGACGCCCCAAAGCACGAGTTCATTGATGACCCCAACCACCACGATGCCTGCAAGGAGCCACACGTAGGGGTCTGGGTCTTCCACGCCGGGCGGAACCTTCACAGGGTTTCCTCGTACGCCTCAATCAGCGGTTTGCAGCGGCGGCTTCTCTTTCTTGAGGATTTGGAAGCACACCGTGCCGCAGGTTGAACACGCGCCCTTGAGCGCCTTGCGGCCATTCTTCATGGTGACTTCCTGCGCGTCCTTGGCCTCGTGGTGTTTTTTGCACTTTAAGCAATACATAAGCGTAGTGTAGACGATTGTTATTTGCTGTCAACGGGTTTATTTACATCGGGACTGAGCATGGCAACGACCTGAGCGTAAATCCCTGCGCCACGGCGGTCTTCGGCCTTGTGGGCTGCCTCCGTCATCTCCACCGCCTTCTCCAGCGCCTTGGGGCCGTAGGCTTTCTCCATCTGGCGGCTTACGATAACCGGTTCCCAAAACCGTTCCACGGCGAGGTAGTTGCCCCCGCTGTCGTAGAAGGCTTGGATGCCAGTCAGGATGAACAGCGCACTGCGGGCGGCCAGTTCAGCTTGGGACTCGTCGGCTGCGAGCAGCCGGGCCAGCGCGTTGGCTACGCCCTCGTTGGGCGCACCTTCAACGAGCGGCAGCAGTCTTACTTCGGGCAATGATGTTGGTAGTTGAGTGTCCGGTGACATAGGGGATGATTTCGATGGTTGTGCCGACTTCCTTGGCTGCCGCACGTTCTCCGGCATCCAGCTTGTCGACGGAGTAGTCCCCGCCTTTGACCCAGATGTCAGGGCGTACAGCGCGGATGATCTGGTCGCAGCGCTTTTCGTGGAAGATGAAACAGAAGTCGACCGATTCCAGCGCGGCGATCACCGCAAGCCTCTCGGCCTCCGGCGTTAGCGGGCGTTCTGGGCCTTTGAGTTGGCGCACGCTTTGGTCGCTGTTGACCGCGACGACGAGCATGTTGCCCTTTCGCTTGGCCGCCTGAAGGAGTTCGATGTGCCCGAAGTGGATCAGGTCGAAGCAGCCATTGGTCAGAACCACGCGGCGGCCTACGTAGCGCTCAACTTCTTTCTGCCACGCCGCTACGTCGACGACCACTTTGCTTTGCCAGAGCCGAAATTCTGTCTGCCAGTTAATCACCGGTCTTTGAAGTTGAGTTGTGCCTTGCCGGTGAACAGGACGCCCAGCGCCATCCCGAAGAACTTCTTCAGCAGCCGCCAGCGCTCCCAGACGCACCGGGCCTCGAAGTGAAGCTGGTGTACGACCGGCGTCTTTCTGCGCTCCGTGTTGTTCGAGGGCAGATCGCGGAAAAGCTTGTCGGCTTCCTTGAACGCCTTGTCGGCTTCCGCGAAGGCCGCATCCGCGTGTGCCCAGACTGTTCTATTCATACGATAGTGAGAACATATAAAATATCTTGCTTACTGACAAAATCTGTCTACAGTTCACAGTGCATCAGTAGTTCAATCGGTAGAACCGGTGACTCTAAATCGCTGTGTGTTGCGGGTTCGAGTCCCGCCTGATGCGCCAATTTATGCCTTACGCGCCTAAATACCAGTTGAACAAGAGGGATGCGGAGCGCTGGCACCTTTTGCTGACCCGGCACTGCTGCGAGTGCCCGGTCGAGCCCGGTGGCAAGGTCAAGCTCAACCTCAAGTTTCCTCCGCTGACCCCGGAGGAAAACGTGGAGTTCGAGAAGCTGTGCCGCAAGCGCAGCAGGAAGATCGCGTCGCATCCCAAGGTGCGGGCCTCCATCGAAGCTAGCCGACGGCACGACCGCAAGATCAAGCGGCTGCTGGCCAAACTGGAGCACCTGATGCAGAAGTTAAAGATTAAGGTTGACCAGTGAGAAGTCGTTGTATACAGTATTCCGGCATGAAGCTAAATCTCAAAATCGCGTGGATTCGCAAGCTCAAGAACAAGGCCGTCACGGACGAGCACAACTGGGGTTCCCCCGACCAGTGGCGCGGGGTGGACATCGAATCTTTGGAGGAAGCCGACCTCGACCAGTTGATGGAATTGATGGAGCAGCACAAGGATGTCCGGGGCACGCTGGCGGTGAAGCAGAAGATCGTGACCTACCGGAAGCTGCTGGTGGATGTCAAAGGCGTGAAGATTTCGCGCTTGGAGGCGCTGGTCATGGCCATCAAGAAGCTCATGGAGCCGACGCCGCACAAGTGGCTGTTCATCGAGAACGAGGACGGCTATTTGGTTCCGTGGTATGTCTACAATGTCCAGTACCACCCGCCCGACGACCGCAACGGCAGCCCAGCCCGGACGTGCGTCAGCGTTGCGGCTACCAAGCGCGGTTCCAAAATCACCAAGGACATCAGCTACGACACGTCCTCTCTGGGTGACACGGCCTACGAGCTTCTGCGCAAGAAAGGCTACTTCGTGGAGACGCCGGAGATCATGGAGGAATACACCAAGGAGAACCTGCGTTATCAGGCTATCTGCGGGCTGACGGGCGAGCAGTTCTTGGCGACCGGCGAGAGCTTCGACCGGAACGACTGGTGGTCCTCCAGCACGGTGTCGATGGAGCGCGACGGGCTGCCGACCCGCGTAGTCATGGACGACGAGTCCAGCGAAGGCGAGGAACGTGAGCGGGAGCGCGAGCACATCACGGCCCGGTTCTGGACCGAGGACAAGAAGCGGCGCGGGGACGATGACAACGAAGACGATCAGGTGGCGGAACTGCCGCTCCAGCCGTACGTCAAGATTTTCGACCTGACCAAGCACTGTTTCTGCGTCATCCACGTGGGCAACCTCACGGAGTACGCCTACGACTCTACCCTGATTGACAAGCTGGTGCTGCCTGCGGACAACAAGGAGTTGATCTCCATGCTGGTGTCCGGGGCGGACGTGGCCCTCGACGACATCGTGAAGGGCAAGACGGGCGGGATCATTTGCATCTGCACCGGGCCGCCCGGAACCGGGAAAACTCTGAGCGCTGAAGTCTTCAGCGAGGAAGTGAAGCGCCCGCTCTACTGCGTCCAGTGCTCCCAGTTGGGCACCAACGAGGCCCAGTTGGAGAAGGAGCTTCGGATCGTGCTCTGCCGGGCGCAGCGCTGGAAGGCCATCCTCCTGATTGACGAGGCTGATGTTTACGTCCACGAGCGCGGCGACGACATCCAGCAGAACGCCATCGTCGGCGTGTTCCTGCGCGTGCTCGAATACTACCGGGGCATCCTGTTCATGACCTCCAACCGCGAGACAGTCATCGACGACGCCATCATGAGCCGTGGAACGGCATGGATTCGCTACGACATCCCCGACCGCGACCGAGCCATCCACATCTGGAAGGTGCTGTCGACCCAGTACCGGGCCGTGCTGGAGGAGGCCGACATCGTGAAGCTCGTCGACACCTTCAAAGCCATCAGCGGGCGCAGCATCAAGAACCTCCTGAAACTGGCGATGCTGCTGTCAGCCAGGAAGAAGCAACCGGTGACCGTTAGCAGTATCCAGTACGTCTCTCAGTTCCTCGACTTGGAGGGAGTCACAAACGATAGCCGTAGCCGCTCTCGTAAAGGGACGCGTCTTGCATAGCTTACCAGAACAGGGTGGAGACGTTTCCATGGGCCGGACTGTGGCTTTCCATCGCCCATTTCTGTCCGACCGTCAGATAGGGGTTTGGTTGTCCTTCAACTTTGGCCAGTTGGAGCCAGAGGCCAGATTTCGCTTCCGTGACGCTGCTCAGCGTGATGTTTCCGGCGCGAAGGCTCGACGTGAAAAAGCCGGTTTCCTGCACGGGCTGCTTCAGTCCCTCGACTGCCAGCTTGTACATCCGTGCCAGCATTTGGGCGCTGATCGACGATACGATGCTGTGGTTGCGGATCGCAGACTCCAGCGCTACGTGGTGCTGGACCTGAATGAAAGGGAAGTGGCCGAACATACTCAAAAGAACAGCATTTTGCGCTAACCTTCGGTCAGTTTGCGGCGGAGAAGGTCTGATTCTTTGATGAAGAAGTGAACGGTCACTTCCGTTCGCTGCTCGCCCATCCAGCACCAGAACTTGCGCGTGCGCCCGTCAGCGATCATCGAATCCTCCTTGAACAGCGCGTCGCAGACCGCTTTGCCGATGTTGTCCCAGTCGGGCTTGGAGCGGCACAGCGCGCCCATCAGCGCGAGGCGCTTTTTCTTGGGCCACGACTTGGGCATCTCGATGTGGGCGGTGACCTCGATGGCGTATACATCCGCCGTGAGCACCTTGGTCGGTGCCGACTCTTTGATCCGGTCGCAGTAGTCGCGGTAGCGCAGGACCACAGGCCGTTTTTTCCACACGTCGCGCTGGGTCATTCGCGGCTTTCCCATCGGATCGCCGATGACCACGAAAGAAATTTCGCCGACGGCTTCTTTTGGTAGTGGAGTCGTAGGTTCGATTTCTTTCATAACTTCAGATTTTTCAGTTGCTTGCACTTGGGATTTAATGTTTACTCCCAACAGATCGTTGACCTTTTTGTGCTTGAGCAGTTGATCCAGTGTCCAACTCATCAGTTCTAAGAACCCGGTATTCAAGTGTCAATGAAGGTAGTTATTGCGCTATGCCATACAGCGAACCAGAAATCGCCGTACTGAAGAAGTATCGGATCATGAACGCCGACGGGACGATCAAGCAGGTGGATCTCCGCCGTCCGACCAACGCGGGCGGCCAAGCCCCCGGCCCCGGCCCTCTTGTTTCTCCCGACGCGCTCAACCGGCTGCTCCGGGCGGACACGACGCCGGACAAGCGCTGGCTGGATTGGATTTTCTTCCAAGCAGGCGGCGGCACGCAGGCCAAGGATCTCACGGCGGGCGCTCTGCACCAGATTCGCGACCGCTTTATTGACGAGCGCACCAACGGCTGGACTCACCCGGAGACAGGTCGGCATCTGGCCGCCGTGCCGCGTGCGGAGGCTGAACAGCGCTGGGTTGCCAATGAGCCGCGCTTTCGCGATGTCTTGGCCGTTTGCGATCAAGACGCGGTATCGCGCCTGCGCACGTTTGGCTTCTTCCGTGATTGGCCGGGCAACGCCAACAAGTACGCCAACACGGTGGAAGCGATCACGAAGTACCTTAAGTTGTATACAAAGCTCAAGCAGATGAACACGGAGCTTGTGCGTGAGGGCGGAGAGCCGATGCCAGAAACGCCTGATGCCATCCCGACGTGGGAGCGCATGGTAGAGATCGCCAAGAAGGTAGAGCGCTACTTTGCCTCCAAGATGGCCCGCACGGACATCCGCATCGCGGACAACAAGCCCATTTACGCTGACGACAACATCACGGCTCTGGCCCCGCTCACCTACGGTGCGGCGGTGCGCTTTGGCTACGAGCACTGGCCGTGGGCGAGCCGTCAGGGCTTTGAGCGCGTGCTCTCTGGGGAGCAGACTGATTATCGCAACCGGGACGAGTGGAAGCAGGCGGTGGGCACCGGGAGCACCATTGTTTACCTGAAGTTCAAAGCTCCAGTGCCCGCGTGGGTGGCCCGCCGCGACGGGCGCTGGGAGATCAAAGACCTGACTGATCTGGCACTGAAGCTCGACAAAGTTCACGCCAAAGGCAACCCAGACGAGTGGGTCGTGTACGATCAGGAAAATCGAAATACCATGACCATCGCTCAAGCCAAGGAGATGATTATGGCTGAGCCAAACCGGCTTGGCCCTCAAGACGAGGAACTTCCGGTCACGCGGGGCCAGAACGCCTACCGGGACGAAGCGGAAGCCCAGCGGGTGGTGGCCAGTCTCGACCAAGCCGTGCGCTCTGTTCAGCGCTGGCTGGCGAAGTTTGATGTGAAGAAGGTCAAGGCGGATGTCATGACGCTGGACTAGCGGTCTTGGCAATCCGCTGGACGATTCCACGCAGGGCGTAGGCCACGCTGCTGTCGCGCACGTTGCCCAGCTTGTCTGCCAGCATGGCGGTCAGCGCGTGCCCGTAGTCTTCGTATACATCCGTGGGCGCGTAGGCGCTCACGAGTGGTGTCAGAGAGTGGTATTTCCGCAGGGTGCAGTATTCGGCTGCCGGTCCCCACGTCATGATGTCCACGCCCACGCTGTCGGCAAAGTCAATGTTGTTGGCCAGAAGGGCGTTGGCGACGTTGATGAAGACCAGCCGGTCGACGCTGTGGCCCTTGGTGGGGTAGTCGTTGAGCACGTCCTCATAGCTTTTGTAGGTCTTGCGAACTTCCGGGCAGGTGAGCTTCTGCTTCACCATCGCGACCTGTTCCGGGGTGGGAACGTCGGTCTTGTTCTTCCAGATCGCCGCGCCCCGGTCCCCCGCACGCAGCAGGACAAAGGCTCCGAACTCGCGCAGCACTTTCTTGTGCGCGTCGGGCGTCTGTTCCAATATCGGGTACAGGTGGATGACAGCGTCCCCGTTCCGGCTGAGGGCTGCTCCGCTGGAGAGGTTTTCGGTGTGCCCTTGAAATTCGATCAGCCGCCACAGGGGCAGCAGGAGTTCCTTGAGTTCAGACTGCTCGATGAGCTTCTGGGCCTGTTGTACCGTCTGTTTGAAGTTGGGCATATCAGTTGATGCGGCAGTAGACCCCGCCGTTTTCCAAGTCGTGGGACTCATTATCGTACCGAGCGACGAAGTGCGGCCAGCCGTCAGTGTTTACAGCGTTCTTGGCGGCAGCGTCCACATCAATGCCGACCATCTTGATCGCTTCCTTTCCGGCTTCCTCTTTGCCGTAGGTGTCCTCCATGTACTCCCACGGCTCGAAGGTCGGCTTCTCCTTCTCGATGTAGTCTTCCATGTAGACGTTCAGCGCATCGGCGCGGGCCTGGGTCTGAAGGCGCAGTTCGCCGTTTTTCTTGAAGAACACTGGGTCGTCGAACTCGACGTAGTTCTCATCGACCATCTTGGTGAGCAGTTCCTCGTAGTCGAGGGTCCGCACATCGTCTTCCCATTCTTCGTGCAGGTCGCCGATGGCGTACTTGAGCTTGTCTTCGTCTACAAATCTCTTGAGCCAGTCCTGCGCAAAAATCTCCGGCTCGTTCTTCAGATCGTTGCGCACGAGTCCAAGGGCATAACTCTCGGCTTCGTCGCTGTCCTTAAAAAACAACCACTCCTCGTTTCTGCCGATGTCGACCTTGAATTTGGTGGTGCTCTCCGGGTTGTCTTTGTCGTAGTTGCCCTCGTGCCAGCGGTCGTCGATCTCAATGTCCGACAGTTCGCTGCCTTGGTCGTTGCAAAACTCGCGCAGCGCCACATCGACCCAGTTGCCCAGAAGCAGCCGGTCAATTTCGCCCATGGTGTCGGACGGCTCCGGCTCATCCTCCGGTGGCAGGGGTACGCCTTGGGCTTGTTCTGCGGGTGGTTCATCAAAAGGGTCGAACGTGTCAATGGCTTCGGCAACCTTGTTGCCGACGATCTTGGCCATCGACTTGGGCTTGTGGCTGGGGTCGTGGATTACGTCCTGAATCTGATCCTTGATGTCGTTGATCGCTTTAACGTTGCACACGTCGCACAGCCGCTTGGCGTGCGCGTCGCGCATGGACTTGAACCCGCCGTGAACCAGCCCGCACTTGGGGCATTTCAGGTAGTACTCGACCTCGCGAGGCCACTTGGACAGATCAGCGTAGACGCCTCGTGCGACGGCCCAGCCCGTAGGGGCTTTGCCTTCGACCACGAATTGAATCGCGTCTTTTGCATTCATACCTTCCTCTGGCGGCGCTTGATGGGAATGGGCTGATCGTGAAGCTGCAAGGAGCCGTCGGGAAAGATGGTATCGCCGTCGTTGTACGGGTATCGGACTTCCGCTTCGTCGCCCCGAGGCCCATTGTAGTTCCACCAGAACCACTCGTTTTTCAGGCTGTAGATGCGCCATCCGCTGGGAAGCCAGTCGTTCATCCGGGCCATCGTTGTCCTGCCCGGCGCGGCCCTCCAGCCGTAAGCCCACTGGCCGCCGCCGGGCCGCCAGCCGCCGCTCTCTACGGTAACCTTGCCGTCGGGGTAGGCCGCGACCACGTCGGTCTGGTGGAAGCGCACTGCCAGCCGGTCGACGTGCCGGACGAGGTAGGTGTGGTTGCCGATCTTCTTCTGAGGCCGCCCAGCGAGTTTGCCTTCGAGCTTGCGGTATAGGTCGGTGGGGCCGCTTCCGGGCACGCGAAACGGCTCGTTCGCGTAGCGCATGACTTCCGCCTTGGGATCGAACAGCGCGTCAGGGTCGAACCCTAAATCCAGTTGATTCGGGTCATCCGGCTGGGGAGGGACCGGTTGCTCGTCGTCGATAAGGAGGCGGCAAATGGCACGGGCATCAAGCATGGGGTTTCTCGTCAGCAGGGACCAGAAACTCGTTAGGCCCGTACGCACGGTCGTCGGGTGGGTGCTGTCCGCGCCAGCGCAGGCGCACGCGCCCATCGGATTCAAAGCCGCTGATCTCTCCTGTATACGTTTGACCGCCGTGTTCCACCATCGCTGGGTCGCCGACTTTGGGAGGCGTGGTCGCTTTGTCGGTCGGTGTGGTTGGGGTCTGCGGGCGCGGGGCATTTATCGCCGGAACTGGCGTCGAGGGTGCGCCGCCTGTGGGCGCGCCGGGGCGGGGGAGGCCAAAGGAGGCGAAAGCTTCGCGCATGGGCATTGTAGACATCGACTCAGACAGTGTGGCGGTGCAGGCGCAATCGGTCTTGCCGCAGGCGCAGCGGCACGCGCTCTCTAGTTCAGCCAGCTTACCTCCGGTGACGTTGAGCAGCAGGAAGCCGGAATCCATGTCGGGCACTAGCCAGCGCTTATCGAGAGCTTCTTGCATCCCATCGTTGCCGATGAGGTTGAGCAGTTCACCGGTCGTCATGACCGGCGATGCACGGAACCGGCGTTCGTGGAGCTTGCGTGCGACGTTGATATTCATAGCCAGTCTAACTACGGATCGTTCAAGCAAGTCCGAGGCGCTGTCCCGGCATATCCTCCGGTTCAGGGGCTTCTTCCTCGCCTTCTTCCGGGCCGGGCGCTCCGGGTTCTGCTCCGGGCGCTTCGCCTTCGCCGGGAAGGGGTTCTTCACCGGGTGCCCCGCCTTCTGGGCCACCTGCCATCGGCGGAGGTTCTTCTCCGGGCATTCCACCACCACCACCACCACCACCGCCAGCCCCGCCGCCGCCGGGAGGTTCTTTCTCAGCGCCAAAGTCAGGTGACATCGGAGGAGCGCCCCCGCCGCCACCCATGCCCGCCATCGGCTCGTTGCCGGGTTCTTCCATGCCACGAGGAAGCTGTTCCTCCGAGGCGATGAGCACTTTCAACTGATCCTTCAAGCTGCCGAAGTAGGCCGACATGTTCCACTGGTCAACCGACAGGATGTCAGCAGCGGATTTCAGGATTTCGATGGTTTCGCGGTTGATGCTGCCAGTGATCTCGTTGGCCCGCCAAATCTTCAGGAACTCGCGCAGTTTGTCCGCGTACGTGTAGTTGCGACCTTTCTCGGCGTCATTGAGCAGGTTGACCAACTGGCGCTCGATCTTGCCGTGCCACGCCACAACGGCGGTACCCGCAAAAGCTTCCACCAGTTCCGCCCGGCGGGTGCTGAGGTCGAGGTAGCCCATGCTTTCGTAGTCGAAGTAGCTGTTCATAGCGGTAATTCTGGGTGGTCCGGCGGCAGGGGCAGCGCAATCTGCTGCGGCGGCATCAAGCTGGAAGGGTTCACGACCGGTTTGGGCTTGAGCTTTTTCTTCTCCGGCTTGGGCAGAGGCTCCGGCTCCGCAGTTGTCCATTCGTCGGCGTTTTTGTCCGTGATGTAGACGTAATCGTACATCCCGTACTTGGCGGGGATTCTGAACTCACCGGGCCGGGTTTTCCACGTCTTGGTAGAGCCGTTGCGCCGCACGCCGATAGCCGTGCGCCCGTCGCTGCGCTTGGCTGTCTTGTGCCAGAAGTAGTGGGCCGTTAAGGCTGTGCGTGGGTTGACCACACCTGACGCCCGGTCGCGCTCTTTTTCGCGGTCCAGTTCATCTGCGTGGTGTGCGAGAAACTGCTCCGGGTTGACATCATCAGGTTCGATGTTTACACCCGGTGCGGCATCCGCTTCCAGTAGCGCATCAACGATTTGGCTTGCCCTGTTCATCTTCGCCCCGGCGTTTGCGCATGTTTTGCACCCGTTTGCGCCAATCGGGTTTACGCGTAGGCACGCCCATCGGTGCTTCGATGGCGGGGAGGGCGGAGCAGCCGGTCATCTCTTGGACCTTTGGCTGCGATGTAAGGCCGTCGTCGTCCAACAGTCGACGTGCCAAATCCTTGGCCGTAAGACTGTCCTTGATCTTGCCCTTGGGGTCCGCCCCGTCTTTGGGCTTGCCGACACCCTTCTGGTTATCGTCACTCGGTTTCTTGTCGGTTTCGACAGGATTGAGGTCGTCTTCACGGTCCAGAGGTGTGGTGGCGAACTTCTGGGCGTTCTTGATGACCGTTTCCAGCGACTCGGCGTCCTGCTTGTTGTCCGGCAGGTCCAGCATCTTTAGTTCGATGAACCCGATCTTGAAGCCGGGCGGCTCGTTGCTCATGGCCTGATCGCCGCAGAGGGCAAACACCCAGCCGCGCTCAGCGAGCTTGTGCATGTTGTCGGGGTCGCGCAAGAGCGCCACGTGTTCGCGGTACTCGGCTTCGTTGTCGCAGTGGATTTCACACCACTGCGGGCCTTCAACGACCTCGTTGCTGATGCCGATGTCCTTCAGGGCAGCAGCGAGCGGCTTCTTGTTGGCCACCATCTGTTCCGTTTCTTCGTCGGCGGCTTCCTCAAAGAGCTTCACCACGTCCTCGCCGAGCGTGTGGCTGCTTTCGCGTACCGCCGGGCCGAACAGGAACTCTAGTAAATTCTTTCTCACGCATCTAAATACTGTGCTGCCGGTCGCGGTTGTGCGCTTCGACCAACTGGGCTTCGATAATGGGTCCGAGGACAGCTTTGCGATAGCTTGGTCCCTTGACCCACTTGCCGTCTTCCCGGCGGTGTCCGTCGATGAACTTGGAGTCGTTGCTGTCCATGACCTCATCGAAGCCGGGCTTTGACTCGCAGCCCATTGCGACAGCAGTTCCCAGCACCACGACCAGCAGGTCGCACACCCCGTCGTAGGCTTCAATCAGGTCGAAGTGGTTGAGGTTGGGCTTGGCGTCGTTCTCCGTGATCTCGATGCGGGGCTTCTTGCCGCGCCGGGTATCCAGCCAGATTTTGAGTCCGAAGGCATCGCAGAGTTCTGCCAGTTCTTCGGCGATGAGGTTGATGCGCAGCTTGCGCACTTCGAGAGCAGGCATTCCCGGTCGATTCGGGGTAGCCTGTTGAGCTTTGACCATCCAGTCGTGTACGTGCTTTTGTTCGGCTATCATGTCAGTAGAATTTGTTCTGTTTGCATACAGCTAGTAGAACTTGAAAGCGTTAGGACTATGCTTCCGGGTACACCGAAGAAAATTCGGTACCTTGCTGTAAGACCTGTAATTTCGCTAAGCGAACAATGTCGCACGATCAATTCCTAGTTTGGATTACGCAGGTGTATTTCTATACCATCGCAAAGCGTCGACCCACCACTTAGGGAAAAACTTTGGCTTTTCCGTGTACAGCCGTTCAAAATCTGAATCCAAAACGTACGTTGAACCGTGGTCGGCACTGCTTCTTACAATACGTCCAGTAGCTTGAATAATTGTTTGCGCCGCCTGAAGTGTATACCAGTCCTGATCCAGCTTCATCTTGGCCGCCACCTGCCGGTCGCCCAAGTAGGGGAAAGGAACTTTGGCGATGATTTGAAACCGGGCGAGGTCATCGTCAAAGCTGAAGCCTTCCGCGATGCTGGGGCTGAGCATGACGGTCGCGTCGCCGGAGTGGCGGTGCCGGTTGAAGTGGGTGGCTCGCTCTGCGGCCTTGGAGGCGAACAGGACGCGCTTGCCCACAGGGCGAGAACGTAAGTAATCGTAAATCTTTATACCCAGCGCGTAGCTGTGGCAGTGGATGATGCCCTTCTCCTCCGGGTGGGCCTCCAAGATTGTCTCACACATTTTTAGCAGCTTCGGCGTCGTCTGCTCCAGATAGGTGCGGCTCATGGAGCCGACGGTAGTCATGTGGATCAGGCGATTGTCTACAGGGAAGGTGCTGTCCAGTTCCAGCCACGCCACATCCCGCATCTTCAGCCCAAGGCTCCGGCAGAACACGTCTTTCGGCCCCGGATAGGCGCTCATGTAAATGCGGGTTGACCCCATCTCTTGGATCAGGTTCGGCATGAAGGGTGCCGCGCTCAGCGGTTTGGCGTTGCATTGCCACTCGCCCTCCACCTTCTCCTGCCAGTAAACCCAGTCCTCCGGGTTGGCGAGCATGTTGTCGATGGCGTAGACCAGCCGCCCCACGTGATTTTTGAGCTTGTTGTACTCGTCCTGCATCTTGCGGTTCGTGTAATCACCGGCAAGATTTTCAGTGAGCATGTCCAGCCGCTCGCTGCACATCACCACGTAGCTGTGCTTGAGCCAGTCGGCGAAGTCTTCGACGCAAGGCATCTCCGGCACCGGACGGCAGCCGGGTGCCCAGTTGTCGAGTGTGTTCTTGTCTACAACGACCTCAATGAAGTTGGTGATCTGTTTTTCCAGCAGGTGGCACTCATCGGCAATCAGGAGGTTGCGGGGCTTCAGGTCGCCCTTGTACATGTGCTCTGTAAACAAATAGGGGTAGTTGGTGACCGCCACATCCGCCATATCGAACCGCCAGCGGGCGAGCACGTAGGGGCAGGTTTTATCCGTGCGACTGGAGCACTTTTTGCCGCCGTCCTTGTCCCCGGCGGAGGCCATGCTCCCGGCCATGCAGTTGCCGTAGCGCCGACAGGGGTACTCGCTGGCGCTTTTCAGGGAAGCGGCTCCGGTGCGGAACTTGGCGCGGAAGCGTGGAAAATCATTCTCCAGTTGGTCTTGGAGCAGCTTTTGCCCAACGAGGTAATAGCCGCCTTTCTCATAGCCGTTCAGCTCGAAGGAGCCACCCCAGAGCGCGGCGGCAGCGCCAATGCCGCTTTTGCCGATGCCCGTGGGGGCGGCGATCACGATGTCCGGGTAGCCCTTGACTACCGCGTCCGTGATGAACTCCAGCGCTTCCGTCTGGGCCGGGCGGGGCACCTGCATTGGAAAGTATTCCAGTGCCGACCCCAGTTGAACTGTCGAACTCATACCCACCAAGAACGTAACTTTCTGATGTATACGATTGCAGCTTTCAACAAAGCAGGGTTGTCGTTAAAAGCTCCAATACCGTTGTTGCAGCGGGTACAGAGAAGACCCCTGACTTTACCGGTTGAGTGGCTGTGATCTACTGCTAAATTCCGTTTTTCTGCCTGTCGACAAATAGCGCAAGTTCCGTCCTGTTTGAGCAGTAAGGCATCAAACTGTTCTGGTGTAATGCCGAAACGCTTCAGGCTGTGTTTTCGCTGCGCGTTTTTAAGCCGCAACGGAAATTTTTCGCGGTAGTTCTTGGCGGCGATTGAACTGCATTTCTTGCAGATGCCCTGCAAACCGTTGCGCTTTCTCCGGCAGGCGGCAAAATTTGATTTTTTCTTGAAGCGTTTGCAGGCACAGCACCAAACAGTACCGAGAGGGCCGATACGGACTGGCCTACGTGCGCTATGCCCAGTCAGGTATTTAAGGGGATGGCCTTTAATCCAGCCAAGCTCTTTTCGGTTTCGGGTAGCGAGTTGTGTCGGAAGCCCGCAGCCACAGGCACAGGCATGTATGGTCATTTGAATTTAACGTATAACCCAATAGAATAAAATGGCAAACTTTTTATATCCAAGCATAAAACAGCGAATGCTCACCGGCCAGTTTGACTGGACGAGCGACAACGTGCGCGTCATTTTGATCGCTACGGGTCAGTACACCCCATCCATCAACCACGCCACCTTGCTGGATGTGCCTGCATCTGCTAGGGTTGCTGTCTCCGCTGTTCTTACCGGAAAAACCGTCGATGTCAATGTTGTTGACGCCGATGACTACCTGTTTACATACGTGTCTGGACCGCCGGTTAACGGCGTGGTCTTTGCGAGTTACGGCACGAACGACGCAACCTCATCGCTGATATGCTACATGGACACCGCTGTAAAAGGTATCCCGTTCAGTCCAAGCGCAAGCCCCGTTCAGCTAACGTGGAACGACGGGGCGGGCAAAATCTTCGCCCTATAGCCGTTCTTAACGGCATGGCGAATCATCACCGACAAACCGCAGAGTCCCTGCGGCAAATCGCGGAAGCCTCGAACTCTCCCCGGTGCTTAACCGATGCGCAGCGCGAAGACTTGCGCCGGGCCGCCAGTGTTCTTTGCCGTCTGGAGCAGCTAAAGCACGACCTCGTTGCCACCGCAGGCACCGAAGAAGAAGGAGCGGACAGCCTGTCCGCTGAGTTGATTTCCCTGCTGGGGCTCCACACTGGTAGTTAAGGCATGGCGAACGAGACACTTCGCTACATCAAGTACGACTACCAGAGTCAGAAGGATGCGCTGCTTCAGCGAATCCGTGACCGGTGGCCGGGGCGCTGGAACGATTTCCTTGCCAACAACATTGGCGTGGTGCTCGTGGACATTGTGGCGTGGGGTTTGGCCACGCTGGCGTTCTTGGTCAATCGGGTTGCGGGCGAGCAGTACGTTCCGACGATGACGCTGCGGGAATCCGCCGTGCGCATCGGAGGGTTGACCGGGTACGTTTTGCGCAGTCCGCTTCCAGCAACAGTGAGTTGCGAAGCGATCCTGAATACGGCGCAAAGCTCTGATGTAACGATCTCCCAAGGCACGCTGATCCGTACCAGCGACAACAGCGGCATCAGCTTCGAGGTTTCCAAGGATTACGTGATCCTGTCGGGGAACACGACCCCGGTGGAACTCGTGGCCACCTTCAGTCCTGCTCTCAGCGGGCAGAACGTCATCAATACTTTCTTGCAGGTCACCAACGGTTCTTCCGCCGTGGACGAGGTAGATACCACTGTCGATCTGGCCCAGTACATCTCCGTGGGCCAGACGATGAACCAGCTTGGCGGCACCGACGTCTACACCATCGACAGCCTTGCGACAGCCCCCGGCGGCGTCAGCGCCAATTCCCGGCTCATCCTCACCAGCGCGTGGACCGGCACCACCGGCACCATTCAGGCGCAGATTTACGAGCGGCGCATCCAGTTGATTCAGGGCCAGACCGTAACTGACCGGTTCAGTGCCCCCATCCAGACGGCCAGCTACGCGGTCAAGCTCAGCCGCACGCCGGTCATCGACAACTCCGTAGAGGTCACTGTAAACGGCGAGCCTTGGACGCAGGTGAGCAGCATTGGGGTCCAGAGTTCCTTCGCTCAAGTTTTTCAGGTCAAGACCTTCGTGTCCGGGGATACGGCGGTCGTTTTCGGCGACGGCACTTTCGGAGCGCTGGTCCCCTCAGAAGCAGCCATCGCTGCGAATTACCGCATCGGAGGCGGCCTCGCGGGCAACGTGGCGCTGAACAGCATCAACACGACGATCACCGGGCTGCTCCAGTCGCTTTCCAACCCGGTGCCGATCCAGATTACGAACCAGACCAGTGTTGGCGTGGGCGGGCAGGAGGCGGAGACGCTGGAGCAGGCGCGTGTAAACATTCCCTACTACACCCGCACCAATGACCGGGCTGTCACACTGGCCGACTACCAGACCATCGCGCAGCAGTACAACGATGCGCAGTTTGGGTCCGTGGCGTACGCCCGCTCCGTGGTGCGCACCGAGAACTCGCTCTTGGAGGGCAACATCGTCAGCATCTACGCGTGGACAACCGGGCCGGGCGGGGGACTGGTGGCGCTGACGCCGCAGTTGAAGAACGCCCTGACGCAGTACATTCAGACCAAGGCGGTGGGCACAGACTTCGTGCAGATTTTGGACGGCACCAGCCGCCCTGTGCCGATCAGCTTGCGCTTCAAGGTGCTCAAAGGTTTCAGCATCAGCGACACCAAGAGCCTCATCGTAGGCAACATCAACGCCTACATCGTCGCGCTGCGCCCCGGCGATCCGGTAATCTACAGCGACATGGTTGCCCGGCTGGACGCGGTGCTGGGCGTGGACAACTTCGTCATGGCCACGCCAATCACGGACCTGTATCCGACCAACAGCACGGAGCTTTTTACGGTGCCGCAGGATACGTTTGTATACACCTTGGACAAGACCTCCAGCGGGACACCCGCCACGGACAGCAGCGGCACACAGGTCAGCCTCTACACCGTTCAGTTGCCGATCTTCCCTGTGCAGACGTGGTCGATTACGCTGGCGCTGGGTGTGAACGAGATCAGCATTTTGCCGTACGTTTACCAAGAGGCAAGCAACCGCGTGGCGGTACAGCAGGCCCGGCTCATGGGCGAAAACCTGAGCAGCGACGACAACTACGCCAGCACGATGAACCTGCTCACCGGCCAGATGTCGCTCTGGATCAAAGGAGCGCCCGGCGATCTTACGATGGAACTGACGACGGCGCAGGGTTACAGCGCTGAGCGGGTGGTGAACCTCTACGTAGGTTACAGCGGTGACACGAGTCAAACCAAACGCCGTGAAATACGATCCGCGCTCCAAGCGTGGGGGCAGGGTCTATTTATCGGCGGTGCGATCTACGCCCAACGCGTTGAGGGAATTTCGGCTTCCGTCGTCAGCGTCACGGACATGGTGCAAGCTATTCCGGGGGTTGATGCCGTGAACCGGGTGGCGCTCGATACGCCTGCTAGCAGCCAAGACCGGGTGGTGGCGTCGGATTTTGAGCTTCTGCGGCTGGGGCAGGTGGTGCTGAACAATCAGGTTGATTAGGCACGAGCACTGACCAGTGTTCGTCGACGATCAATTCACCACCAAGTTCGACCGCCAAGTCGACTGCCATCTGTTTCTCAACCTCTCGCCACGTGTCATCGACGATGATGGGCACATTGGTTTTGAACAGTCTGAGATTCTTGATGAAGCCCGCACGCGGCTCGCTGCCCACCGGCCCATCCACCAAGATGAGGTCGTAGTCGCTGGGTAGCTGTGTTTCCAGAACGGCGGTGTCGAACCAGCCGTTGACCAACGGTGCGTGGATGTAGCGGCTGGGGTGCCGGTTCAGGAACTCCGCCTTGTCCTCCACGGAGGTCATCCGGTACGTTTTGGACAAGTGCTGGGTGCTGACATCCCCGCTGCCGAGTTCGAGAATGTGGCTGCCGCTGGGCAAGTGCTCTTTGATCCACTTGTACATGCTTTCTGAGATGCCTGATCCGCCGAAGTTCATAGGTGTTTTAGTTGAATCCAATCGTGGTGGTGCTCGTTTCCCGTTCCGGCCATCATGACGCGCTGGATGTCCGAGCGATACGTTAAAGCCAGTCCGGTCTGCTGGGCGTAGCCCTCCACTGTCACGCGGCTGAAGAAGGAAGGACTGCGGTATTCCCATGCGCTGAAGTTGCTGTCGGCTCCGAGCCGCAGGGAGGCTAAAGCCGTGCCATTGGGATTCAGTTGCTTTTTGACCACGAGAAAATACTGCGCCAGTTGCGCTTCGCAGGCGTGGGAGAGCACGGAATGGGAGTGGATGAAGTCGAAGGTGCCGGGCGCACTGAACTCGCTGTTGTGCAGCAGCGTGAATTTTTTGGTGATGCCGAAATGTGCCCGGCCTGCTTCGGCGACCCAGACGGTGGGTTCGACGGCGGTGTAGTTGTTCTCGTTCAGGTATTCGATCAGGAAATGCCCGGCCAGCAGGCAACCGCAGCCAAATTCTAGCAGCGTTGATTCTGGCTTCAAACCTTCAGCTTTCAGGATTCCAAACTGGCAGGCTCCTGAAGCGGCATAGTCAGGAGCGAGGGCGGTGACAGCTTTACCGGTGACGTAAGAGATGGCTTGAGCAATCATATTTTTAGCGTGAACAAACTGTCCCAGTAACAGGGAACGGGGTGGCCGTGGCGCACGTAGCTTTCATGCTGCACCACATCATACCACTGGCTCAAGTGGGAAAGGATGGCGGGATACGCGGCCTGACACCATGATGGGTTTACGAAGTCGTGAAAGGCGCAGGAGATTTGGGTGGCCACCGGGCCGGGCCAGTGTTTGAGAATGTCAAATTCGGCTCCTTCGCAGTCCAGTTTTACCACGTCGAAATGCGGGATGGCGTAGGCGTGCATCAGGTGTTCGATGGGGTAGCAGACGACGTTGTACTGGGGCACGCCCGCCGTGGGCGCTCGATGGCCAAAGACCAGATGGGCGGCGTCCTTGCTGTCGCAGAAGGCGGTGGCGACGACCGCGCTGTCGCCGACGAGGGCACAGCGCTCAAACAGGACGTGTTCCATGCTTGGATCAACAACGTCGGTGCTGGGGTCAATGGCCAGCACGTTACAGCCGAGCTTTACGAAGTCTTCGGTTAAATTGAAGAAGCGGCACCCGACATCGAGCACCCAGCCGCCTTTGGTAAGCCGGTCAAGATCGACGGTGTGTTCCGTGCTGACAGCCAAGAGGTTCATAATAGGTTCAATTCTTTCAGGCGCTCGTCGGTCTGCTTTTCCAGAAGCTCGAACTTGCAGCCGGGCTGGATGGGTTCCTCCCAGCGGTTGTGCCAGTGCCAGACGAAGGAGCCGCCGTACATGTGGTTTGTATACGGATTTATTTTGAAGGGTTCGGCGAAGTCCGGCATGGCGGCCTTCTGTTCCGGTGTCAACCGGGTTTGCCATTCCGGGTTGAAGAACGCGCAGGGGAACAGCCGGAAGGGCTGGATGGCAAACGCCCGCATGTTGTTCTGGCAACCCCAGTTGGTGCCGCCCGCCGGGAGTTCCAGAATACCTTGCAGCAGTTTCAAGGAAAGCTCGCTGCGTTGATGCAGGTGCATGACCGCGCTGGAGATCATGTCCTTTTGGAAACTCCATTTGTACATGAACTCGGTGCCCAAGAGGGTGGAAAATGTCCGCAGAAAAACCGAGTCCATGTCAACGTATACACCGCCATGCTTGTGCAGGATCAAGGCCCGGAACAGATCGCCGCCGATGAAGACCATCGCATCGTCCAAGCTAAGCTGCCGGGTGCCTTCCAGAATCGTATCACGGCCCTGCTCGATGGGATTGTAAATTTTGAAGTTGATGTATTTGAGCCACGGGCGCAGCAGCGGGTCGGCAGTGAGATCGGTGGTGCTCCAGAGGTTCAGGCGGAAGGATTCCGGCTGGGTGGCCAAGAAGGATTTGATCGGAAGAATCTGTTTGCGCCCGAAGGGCCGGACGGTTTTCCAGTACAGGTGGAAATCCATTTCGGCCACGGTGGGCACGTCGGGAATCTGCTGCAAAAACAGCATGGCCGCGTCCAGATCGTAGTACAGCGGCTCGAAATCAACGTTGAGAAATGGATCGGTCATGCGTTGGGATTTTTGAGTAGTACGTCACCACCCACATCCGCAATTACTTCCCAGCCGGGGAAGCGGGCGAGAATGTCGGCGATGCTGCTGGAATCTTTGTAGAGCGTGCCGCTGTCGTACTCCGTCCAGATCAGCCGGGTCTTGGCCAGCATGTTGGGCGCACCATCAAACACGAGGCGTTCGGCTCCCTGAACATCCATCCAGATGAAGTCAATGTGGTCGATCTGGTTGGCGGGGCAGAAGTCATCCAAGCGCCAGCCTTGAACTTCAATGGTGCTCTGGTGTTTCAGCCACGGCCAGCTTGCGGTCAGGACGGGGGTGAACTCGCTGATGCTGCTCTGGCCGACGCAGCCGTTGGGTTCCGTCGTGGACAGGAAGAAGGGCATCTTGCCGGTCACGTGGCCCACGGCGTCGGGATGGAAGTTCATCCGTTTGGGCAGCCCGACGGCTTCGATCTTGGAGACGTTGCGGGGATCAGGCTCGAAGCCGTGAAAGCAGGGGGCCGAGGTACACCACGACAGCAGCATGTTCGTGTGATACCCGTCACACATGCCCAACTCGAAGATTACGGGGTGCTGAGTTGCGGCGATGTGCTGCTGGATGCAGGCGTAGGCGTATTCCAGAGTTTGCATTTATTTTTGTAGGTAGAAAAGGTGTTCTCCCGTTTTGATAGTTTCTTCTTTAACTATCAGGTCTTTGAATGTTGAGGTAAGATCGGAATAGTTAAAGCTAATGTCTGGAATGTTTTCGTAAGACGATCCCGCGACTGTCTCAGCCGAAAATGCTCCCATAACGCGTGTTTCTTGGCCAAACGGTGTAAACGTAATTAGACTCATTCGTTTTTGAAACGAGGCCAAGGCATTGCTCAAAATAACGCGCCAGCCTAGGTTGTGCTCCAGCACGTGACGCATTAGGATACAGTCAGGTGTAGACGTGTAGGCTTGCAGTTCGACCTGCTTGTCGCAGAACTTAGACCAGCTTCCGTCTATGCCTGTGTAGACACTCTGCGTAAAAAGGCGCTTTGCCCACGCAGTGCCACAGCCCCAGTCTTCGACGGTGCCGTGTCCGTCTAAAAAAGCGACAGCTTTTACGTAGGACTCTGTTTCACCGTAGGAGAAGGCTTCTGTGCTGCCGTACTGCCACTTATTCAACATGCTGTTTTGCACAGGTTGGTTTGGGGTTGTGCTGGGGGAGGAACATTCCAGAGCGTGCGTTGACATAGTTCTTTGGTGAACAGGTTGTGAATAAGTTTGCTGATCCGTTGATTGTACGAATGGAGCTTGGACAGGACGTAGCCCTCGTCCGCGATCCGCGCCCACTCACCGTTTGCAATGTAGGTGCGCGCTAACTCCGCCGCTTCTTTTGGGCTGTGGTAAAAAAGGCAGTTTACGTCATGCTTGAAGCCGAGCAATTCCATCTCAGGATCGTGTTCGGTGAGCAGGCAGGTGCCGAGGCCGAGGGTTTCCCAGTTGCGGTAATTGATGTCGCCATTGAGTCCCTTGTTGAACTGTATCTTTGCCTTGAGGATGGCTTCGATGTAAGCCATCCCGGTGATCCCGTAGCCGTACTCCATGCCGCACTCGCGCACCATGTAGTCGATGGCAGCGGCGCGGGGAGCCGCTTTACCGCCGATGAAGAGAATGTCGGTGAGTTTGTTGTGCGCGTGATAAAGTGTCCGGTCAAAGAAGTGGTTGTCGACGCCGTTGGGAAAATACACGTGCTTTGGCTTGGGGTGCCGGGTTTGGTAGGGCGCGATGAACCGGCGCGTGGAGTGGAGGATGATGTCGTTTTGCGCCATCCGCTGGTCGTACGTTTCGATGGGCTGCCAGTGGGCGTCTATGATCCAGTGAAGGCGCAGCGCCCGCCAGCATTTGCTGATGTCAGGCAGCCAGTCGAGGCCGTAGTTCTCGATGGTGAAAATGCCGTCAAAGCTGTTGAAATCCGGCGGGTTGGCGTAGTTGTCGTGACCTTTGCCCCAGATGGTAGCCCGATCACCGAACAGGATCAGCGCGGCTTGAATGGCGTAGCATTCGCGCATCATCCAGTTGGGTGACCAGCCATCTTGGCCCTTGTGCTCGCCGTCGGATTGGATAATGAGCCAGTTCATCGCACAAACATGTACCAACAGGTTCCCATCAAGCTGACCTGTCCGGGCAGCAGTTCGTCGACAGCTTTTTTGACTCCACACGAGTCTTCGCCGTAGTCGTGGCCGGAGAGCATTCCGCCCACCTTCAT
>Ga0315284_10002277_pt1 | contig 27564 bp, 23 predicted proteins | sample YL17G09_16_MG_FD_203696 | JGI IMG/M metagenome (GOLD analysis project Ga0315284, IMG submission 203696) | Sediment microbial communities from Yellowstone Lake, YNP, Wyoming, USA - YL17G09_16 | ecosystem: Environmental > Aquatic > Freshwater > Lake > Sediment | place: USA: Wyoming | collected...
TTATCTCATCATTTCTGCTGTGAATCACTAACACGGGGCAGGTAACTTTGCGCACGTATTCGATAGTCGGATATTTGAACCTTGCAAACCACTTGACAGGCATATACGGATAAAATTTACTGCCTATCGCAATATACGAGGTGAATGCGCTCTCGATGACCAGCCCTCTCGGCTTTGCCTTGCCGGCCAGGTACGCTGCGATGCTGCCCCCAAGAGACCTCCCGAAGACGATTGTTTTTTCAGCCGGTATCTTTTTCTTTTTCGTCAGCCACCTGAATGCCGCTCTGGCATCGAGATAGGTGCCGTGTTCCGAGGGCTGGCCCTGGCTGATGCCGTATCCGCGGTAATCGAAGATAAAACAGCTCAGCCCCAGATTATAAAAGATGTTGATACTGTCTAATTGATACATCATATTCCCGCCGTTGGTATGGCAGAAAAGAACCGTGAACTCCGAATTCGGCGAGGGGATATACCAGCCGTGCAATTGCACCCGGTCGCCGGCCCTGAAAAAAACCTCCTCGAAATCCAGCCCAAGCTCCGCCGGAGTATAAGGAAGCTCGCGGGCGGGGCTATACAGGAAACTGGGCTGCATAAAATACAATATCAGCCCAAGCCCCCAATAGGCCACAAATATCATACCGATAATGGTTAACAGCATTGAACCCATAGCCCCATTTTAATTTGATTGGCCAATCCCCACAAGATACAATCCACCTTATGCTCAAACGAAGAAAAACCACAACCGTCAATGTCGCAGGCGTCCAAATCGGCTCATCGGCCCCTGTTGTCGTCCAGTCGATGACAAAAGTCCCAACCACTGACGTTGACGCCTGTGTCCGGCAAATAAATCAACTGGTAGCCGCCGGCTGCAAACTGGTTCGCTTAGCTGTTCCCACCCGCGGGGATACCGTCGCCTTTGCGCAAATCGTTCAAAAGGTCAAAGTTCCCCTCATTGCGGACGTGCATTTCAGTCCGCAGCGGGCCCTCGAGGCCATCGAGGCAGGCGCCGCCAAAATCCGCCTCAATCCCGGAAACATAAAAAATCGAAATGATATCCTGCGAATCATCGACGCCGCAAAGATGCACAAGGTCGCAATCCGAATAGGCGTCAACGAGGCCAGTATAAGGGACCTGAGAAAACCCGACGTTGTTTCCGGCAAACGAGTTGCCCTTATGCTAAGCGAAATGAAACGCTACGTCCGCCTTTTTGAAAACCGCGGTTTCTCGCAAATCGTCCTCAGTGCAAAGAGCAGCGACCCTTGCCGGACCATCGAAATCAACAGGCGCATCGCCGAGGCATTTGATTACCCCATTCACCTGGGCCTGACCCACGCTGGACTGCCCGAGGACGCCTGTGTCCCTTCGGCCGTGGCATTGGGAACATTGCTGGCGGAAGGTATCGGCGACACCATTCGCGTTAGCGCTGCTGCCGACCCGCTTGTCGAAGCAGAAATTGCCAAACAAATCCTCATCTCCCTTGGCCTCTACCCTGCGCCCAAATTACAACTGATTGTCTGCCCAACCTGTGCCCGCGCCGAAATCGATATAGCCCGGCTCGCCCGTAACGTCAAAAAAGCGGTCAGTGAAATTGACAAGCCCGTCCGAATTGCCGTAATGGGCTGCATCGTCAACGGCCCCGGCGAGGCGGCGGACGCGGACCTGGCCGTCTGCGCGGCGAAAAACAAGGCGTTTATTTACCGAAAAGGCAAGAAGATAGCAACCGTCGCAGAAAACCAGATTATACGAACGCTCCTGCACCATCTGAATAATCTATGAACGCTCCAGCAAAACCGCTAAGAGTAACGATATTGCGCTGGGGCCTCGTCGTGATGCTCGCAATTGCCTTCGGCTATATCGAGGCAGCGGTCGTCGTGTATCTTCGCCAAATCTTCCACTCCGCCGGCTTCAACTTCCCGTTAGCGGCATTTCTTCTTGCCGATGATTCTCGCAACCTGCTTTTAGTCGAGGTCGGCAGAGAAGCCGCCACACTTGTCCTGATACTAAGCGTCTGTCTCTTGTCAGGCCAAAGTCGCCCCCAGCGGCTCGCCTACTTCATCACCATCTTCGCCGTCTGGGATATTTTCTACTACGTCTGGCTGAAGGTCATACTGGATTGGCCGGCTTCAATTATGGATTGGGACATCCTCTTCTTAATCCCCACCCCTTGGGCAGGCCCTGTCTTGGCGCCTGTGCTTGTGTCCCTGATGATGCTTGCCTTCGCATCGCTGATTCTTTACCGCGATTGCTCAGGCAAACCCATAAAGACATCCGTTTGGGATTGGCTCGGATTTTCCCTCACAGGCCTGCTCGTCGTCGCCTCTTTTTGCATCGCCGGACGATACATCACCCAACCCGACTACGCCGAACATTTTTCCTGGGTGGCGTTCGCCGCCGGGCTGTTGGCCGCGGTTGTCGTGTTCGTAAAATGTGTTGTAAGGACAACCCCCCGGTAAAACCGGGGCTAAATATGAATTGTGTCCTTCAGGTTATTGCTGTCCGGCGTAGTCCTCAAATTTGCCGAATATCATCTTGCCCGCCGAGGTCTGCAGCGAGCTTGTTACCGTAATGATGACCTCTTTGCCTATCTTGTTGCGGGCCTCCTCGACGACCACCATCGTCCCGTCGTCTAAATACCCCACCCCCTGCTGCGGCTCTTCACCCGGCTTTATGATGCGAACCTTCATATTCTCGCCGGGCAGCGCAATTGTTTTCAGGGAGTTGGCCAAATCGTTGATATTCAGCACGTCCACCTCACGAACCGCTGCCACCTTGCTCAGGTTGTAATCCGTCGTCACGAGGCGCCCCCCGCAGTTCTTGCTGAAGGGTATCAGCTTCTGGTCAACTCCCTTTATGCCGTCAACGTCCGGCACGACGGTATCATCAATGGTTATGTCTATCGTGGGATTCGTCTGCATCTCCTTGAGTATGTCCAGCCCTCGCCTCCCGCGGTTGCGCTTGAGCTTGTCCGCCGAATCCGCAATCAACTGTATCTCATTCAAAACAAATCGCGGAACTATCAGAGGTGAGTCGAATAGTTGGCTCTTATACAGGTCCGCAATGCGCCCGTCGATAATCGCCGAGGTGTCCAGCACAAAAGGCCTCGCCCCTTTGGTCTGCTTGGTGAACTCCACGTAAGGTATCACAAACCGCACGTCATCCTTTGTACGTATGACGATGCTGATGATAAGAAAGCATATGCTTATCCCCAGCATCCATTTAATTGCCCGAGCACCCGTCTCGCTGAGCCCTATACGATAAATATCGATAACCATGTCGAACACCTGTGCCAAGGCCCAACTGATGACTATCCCGACAAGGAGCGCGAAAAACACGCCCGCCAGTGCCGCCAAAAACTTTTTTGGCGTCACAAGGTCAACTAAAAACGCCGCACAAGCCAGCGCCAGCCCGCTCCAAAGCATCGCGTAAAAATCCGCCCGACCTGCCTCACCTGAAATCTCGGGCAGCGTCAAATTCACAAGCAGAACCGCAACAATTATGACAATAAAAAATGCCCTTATGCTCCAAAGCAACATGCCTGTAACCTCCAAAAATTATGTCATATTTTATATTGGCAATTACAAATTAAAAATCCAAATAACACCAGCCCCGTCGAGTTCTTGCCGTTTGTCCTTCCGCTGCCGGCTAATCGCCCAGCATTTTTTGCGCCCTGTCCGCGTTCTTGGCGTCGACCACGATTAGCATCTGGTACCGGCCGTCGCAGGTCATCGCGGCGCAAGCGATGCCGCTGATACCATTCTCGGCAAGTCCCTTTAATGCGTCAGCCGCCGCACCGCTATGGTCCTGACCACTCACAATAAAACCCGTCGCCACAGCCACCTTTAACTTCGCCTCTTGCGCAAAAGCTTCAAAACTCTTCGGGTCTTTGGCGCTTACGAAGACCTGGCCCCGGTTGTTACCGCACGAAAATGCCGAGAAACACAAATAATCCACACCCGTCAAACTGCTCTGTGACAAAAACCTGTGCAGACTACCCGGCTTATCTTCTATCTCGACACAGTGCACTGTGATTCGTTTGGCAGCCATTTCTCTCTGCCCTTTCATTCCGAAACAGTTTTACCTGAACCGTGTCAGTTTACTCGCCGACTTTTCGTTGTCAATGCTAAAACCGGTCCGATTTTTTGGATTTTTGGATAGAGTGGCGTCGCGTTTGCAGGTATGAAAACGACCCTTTATGCAGGGAAAAACATTTCGCTCACTCGGCAAGCAGCGATTCAGCGATTTTCCTGCTGGCGTTCTTCCTGGCGACCAGTTTACAGGCGTCTTTCATTTGCAGTCGAATCTTGTCGTCCTTCAAAAGCGGCTCAAGCTCTTCCCACAGCCACTCCTGCCGGTCTTTTGCGTCGCCAACGTCATCCACGATAATCGCCGCCCCTGCCTCCACTAATTTGCCGGCGTTCAAATACTGGTGTATATCTCTGTGGTACGGATACGGCATACAAATGCTCGGCACTTCCGCCGCCGCATACTCCGCCACGCTCACCGCGCCGCTTCTGCCAATCAACAAGTTTGCCGCCGCCAGCAGGTCCGCCATATCATCATAGTAATCGACGACCTTGTGCCTTATCGCCGCATCCGCGTAACCGGCCTTGGCCTCTTCGAAGTTGGCCCTGCCCGTCAAATGAACTATCTGCCAGCCATCTGCAAAAATGCTTATCTTGTCTAATAGCGAGCACACCGTTCTGTTTATATTCTGCGACCCGCTTGATGCGCCCGTTATAAGCAGAATCTTTTTACTCTTGTCAAGCCCAAGGGCCTCCTTCGCCCTCTCAGGATTCGGCTTTTCAAAACTGCTCCGCAAAGGGCACCCCGTTACAGTTACCTTTCTTTTATGCCTGCCGAAGTATTCGCCTGTTTCCTCAAACTGCACGAAAATCCGCCCCGCCCACCGCGCCAGCAGCTTATTCGCCCTGCCCGGCACAATATCCACGTTCAATAGCACAACGGGGACCCCCAACTTGTGCGCCGCCCAGCAAACAGGCGCCGCAACGTATCCGCCGACGCCGATTACAACGGGGTCGCTGCTCTTGCGGAGCGCATCAGCCGCAATTTTGTAACTGGATAAAAACAGCTTGCAAAAACTGATAAACCTGCCGGGCCGAATCGAAAACCCGGCCGCCGGCAGAGTGGTATATTCAAAATTGGTCTTCGACAATACTCGCTTGTCGATGTCCCGGCCGCTGACAAAAAAATGTATCGTTGCAGTCGGGCTAAGCTCCGCAATTTTCTCCGCAACCGCCACCGCAGGATAGATGTGTCCCCCCGTCCCTCCGCCCGCAAAAAAGAAACTCCTCCCCGTCATTACCCGTCCTCCCCAGCGCCTCCCCGGCTGCACTGCGAGGCGATATTCAACAGCACCCCCACCGCCGCTGCGCTTAAAAGCATACTCGTTCCGCCTGCGCTTACGAACGGCAAAGGCAGTCCCTTCGTCGGCAGCACCACCGTTACTACCCCGATATTCAGGGCCGCCTGTACTCCCACCGCTAACACAATGCTCGTCGCCAGCAGCCTGCCAAATGGTTCCCTGCACCGCGTCACAACCAAAACACCAAGAACAACAAACATTATGAATAACGCTATCACAACCGCCGTCCCGACAAAACCCATCTCCTCCCCGATAATTGAAAAAATGAAATCCGTCGTGTCTTCAGGCAAATGGCCGTATTTGCAAACCCCCATCCCAAGCCCCTTGCCGAACAGCCCACCCGACCCAATCGCAATCAGTGATTGACTCGCCTGATAATTCGCCGAGCCCGTCCACTGGTCCGGATGCAGAAAAGCCAGGATTCGCATCACCCGTGTTGGCGAAACAAGTATGGCCGCCACAAAACCCGCCGCCGCAACCGGCAGCGGCGCAACTAAATACCGCCAGTCCGCCCCGCCCACAAGCAGTATTAGAAAACTCAATAACGCTATCAACGCCGCAGAACCGAAATCCTCAACTATTACAAGCCCCGCGACCAGCCCCACCACTGCGCAAACCGGCAAAAGACCACGCCGAAACGATTTAAGCCGCTCCACATATTTCACACAAAATGCCGCTAACGAAAACACCATCACCCACTTCGCAAGCTCCGATGGCTGAAAACTGATTATCGCAGGCCCTAACGGTATACGCAGCCACCTTCTGGCCCGGTTCACCTCCGTCCCAACCTGCGGCAATAACACTATCACTAACAGAATCACACTGGCAATAAACAGGTAAGTCGTCGGCGACCGCCACAACCCACGTTCCATACTAAATCGCCGATAATCAATCCGCGATACGCCCAACATCACCGCAACGGCCAGCGGAAAAAACAACACCTTTCGCAGGTTCGCCGACTCGTAAAATCGCACCGGATCGATGTCCCTGGCAACGTCCACGCCCGCCGAAAACACAAATGCCGTCCCTATTGCCATCAGCGCAACAACGACCAGTCCGATTCGCTCGCCTAACTGCCCGCCGTCTTCTAACTCAACCACGTTTGCAACTTCTGTCATTTGTCTTCCGTCTTCTCTTTCGCCTTTTTCCTTTTTACTTTTGCCTTTTATGCTGCTCTTTCTATCTTCGGCTCGACCAGCCAAATCGCACCAAAAATTCCCAACCTCCGGCTTTGTCGCAACATTCACCTTGTTCCCCACTGCTTCTTCTGTATTAACAACTTCGTGCTAAAGACAGCTCTTCGGCCCGCCGATAAATCGTTTGCTCTACTATACTCTGCGAGGTATCAGGTAACTAAATTGGGGAATCAGGGAGTAGTCTGTGCTTCCCCGATACTAAGGCCCAAAATCGCCGAAAAAACGAACCTTCAAGGGAGATGCATTATGGCGACAATGGATCCATTCAGGGCCGATAACTCAACAACCACCGCAACGATTCAGTCCTCGTCCGGCGAAAAAACCAAAGCAAAAGACATCGCGCAATACAAAATAATCACCGTGGACAAAAACGCCTCCGTTTATGAGGCCATATACCTGATGGTCGCAAATGATATCACGGGGCTGCCCGTCGTCGATGGCCCCGTCCTTGTCGGCATCATCTCCGAAAAAGACGTGTTAAAACTCCTCTACGACATTGAGTTTCTCGCGGGAAGCGTCGGTGACTTTATGACAACCAACGTCTTGACCTTTGATGAGGAAGATGACATTGCCGATATCTGCCAATGCCTGATAAACAACAACTTCCGAAGGGTCCCCATATTACGCGACGGCAAGCTGGTCGCCATCATAACCAGGGCCGACCTGATTAGAGTCAACAAATACAAATTCAGACCCGTTATCCCGCACGACACCTCAACAACCCACCCCCATTTTCTGCTCGCAAAGCACGTTATGACGCCCGGCCTGCTCACCGTCAGAAGATATACCCCTGTTTATATGGCGATGGAAATAATCGCAACGGGAAATATCACGGGCCTGCCCGTCGTGGACGATGCTGCAAAGCTCGTGGGCGTTGTATCCGAAAAAGACCTTCTCAAGACCCTGTACAACCCCAATGCAAAACCGGGCCTGGCGCAGGACTATATGACAAGGGATGTGGTAAGCTTCGACTTCGATGACTCCCTCTTTGAAGTCTGTCACTGTCTGATTAACAACAACTTCCGCCGGGTCCCGATACTCGAAAAGGGCAAACTCACGGGCATCATCAGCAGACGCGACATAATCACTTACATAATGGAGAACCGAACACACTTCTTCAGCCAAAAACCAAAAAGTTGACCTTCGTCGTTCCTGCTGGCTGAAGTTGTTACACCGTGTATGTCGATGAGCTTGTTTGTCCGCCGCGGCCGGTCCAGTTGGTATGAAAAAACTCACCCCTCGGCTTATCCACCCGCTCGTAAGTATGCGCCCCGAAATAATCCCGCTGCGCCTGCAGGAGATTTGCGGGAAGGCGCTCGTGCCGATACCCATCGTAAAACGTTAGCGCTGCGCTAATCGCCGGAACAGGAATACCAAGCTTCACCGCCGTCGTCACAACTCGCCGCCAGGATGCCTGGCTTTTTGTTACCGCCCGTTTGAAGAACGGGTCAACCAGAAGATTTTCAAGATTCGGATTTTTGTCGAAGGCCTTTTTTATCTCGCCCAAAAATACCGAGCGAATGATGCACCCGCCACGCCACATCAACGCGACACCCCCGTAGTTCAGGTTCCAGCCGTATTCCTTCGCCGCCGAACGCATCAGCTGATACCCCTGTGCGTAGCTGACAATTTTCGAAGCATACAACGCCTTTCGCAAATCATCGACGAATCTGGCCTTGTCGCCTCTGAACTGGGCCTTGGGGCCTTTCAGCACCTGTGATGCCTTGACCCGCTCGTCCTTCAAAGCCGACAAACACCTCGCAAAAACCGCCTCGCCAATCAGTGTCAACGGCTGACCCGAATCGAGCGCCGCAATCACCGTCCACTTGCCCGTGCCTTTTTGGCCGGCCGTATCCAGAATCAGGTCGATTACATCGTTTCCCTGCTCATCCTTGTAAGCCAGAATGTCTCGCGTGATTTCAATCAGATACGAATTAAGCTCGCCTTCATACCATTCGGCGAAGACCTTGTGCATCTCGGCATTGCTCAATCCCAGTCCTTCCTTCATCAAATGATATATCTCGCATATCAATTGCATATCGCCGTATTCAATTCCATTGTGCACCATTTTGACGAAATGCCCCGCCCCGTTCTCGCCCACCCACTCGCAGCAGGGTTCTCCCGCATCCGTCTTGGCGCATATCGCCTGGAATATCGGCTTGACGTGCGCCCACGCCGCCGGCGACCCACCCGGCATAATCGACGGGCCTCTCAACGCCCCTTCCTCGCCGCCCGATACACCCGTCCCGATATACAGCTTCCCCTTGCTCTCAACGTATTTAGTCCTGCGTATCGTGTCTGGAAAATGCGAATTGCCCCCGTCGATGATGATGTCCCCATCCTCCAGCCGCGGCAAAAGCTGCTCAATAAAATCGTCAACCGGCTGTCCCGCCTTCACCATCAGCATTACCTTTCTCGGCTTCTTCAAATTCGCGACAAATTCCTCTATCGAATGATAGCCGATTATTTTCTTTCCTTTGGCCCTGCCGTTTACAAAATCATCCACCTTCGAAACCGTGCGGTTGTAGCAAGCCACCATAAAGCCCCTGCTCTCCATATTCAAAATCAGGTTCTCGCCCATCACCGCCAGACCGATTAGCCCGATATCCGCCTGCGCCATTTTTTGCTCTGCCTTTCTCTATTATTTTATCTGCGGAACCGTTCCATCTGCCAACCTGAATAACGTCTCTCCCGCGTTACGCACAACTAAAATGCCTTTGTCTTCCTTGTTCTCGTAGTTGGCGATGTCGATTTGTTCCGGGTCCATATAGCCGAGGTTTACTTTTCGGCACCGCTCCCTGCTTATCCCCGTCGCCAAAACAACGTTTATGCGAGGCTTCTCGACGCCGTTGATATAAGAGCCGATTCCCTTGACGTGCGTGCAGTGCGCCATCGCCCCACCCGGAAAGTTTTTGAACCGGTCCCACTGCTTCAAAAAATAATCTCGTGTATGATAACCAAGCTGCTCGATTGTCTTGCCGTGCGTGTAGGAAATTTCTGTGATATGCGGCGCATATATAATCAATATCCCGCCGTCCGCAACCACCGGCTCTAATTTATACATCACCTTGCCGGCCGTCCATATATCATCATACATTTTCGGCGCTATTCCCAGCACCGTCTTAAAGGGCCTGTCCTTGTAAACTATATGCACCTTCGCCGACAAATCCGCCGCCTTTTCCCACGCCTTCACACAATCCCCGATAAATATGCCTTTCAGCCCTTCTTTCGTCGCCACGATAGCAAACAGCTCGTGCGGCACTTTTATCAGGGACGACGCCTTCTCGACAACTTCACGGGTAGGCGTCCATTTGTTTCCGTTTATCACCGGGTTGGTTATCACCGCCCCGAGCCAGTGGAAACAATTGATGATTTCAGCCCCTGCTATCCCAGGAAAGATATATTTATGCCCGCCGGAAAAACCTACCACCTCATGCGGAAACACCGGCCCAAGAATAAAAAACTCATCGTAATCAAAAATCATCTTGTTGATGGCGACGTTCACCTCCTGACTGAATAGCCCCTCCGTCAACTGTTCAATTTCCGCTGCTGGAATTTTCCCGATGGAGGTAAACGTCTCCGGCTTATCCCACTGATGATTAAAAAACCTCACCGATTTGTATTTGCCTTTGCGCTCATCCTGCGTTATCCCCAGCCGAACGCAAGTCTGCTCTTCGCTTATTGGCTGATGCGTCCCAAGCGCAACCAACACGTCCAGCCGTTTTACTTTACCCCTGATGCAATCAAAGATGGCTTTGAACACGTCCCCCACAGGCCCCGACCGCGTATTATCCGGCACAATCACAAGTATGCTCTTGCCCGAATCCCGTGAGATGGCGGCTTTGCCTATCTCACGGGACGCAAAAAACTCCCCCACTGCCTCCCGCATCTCCTCGCCGCTTACAACCCCGCCCGCATTTTCCCGCTCAATTACCATATCTCACTTTTTACCGCAGAGACCGCAAAGCTCGCAGAGTTTTCTTTATGTTTTTTTCTCTGCGTTCTCTGTGTACTCCGCGGTGAATTATTTTTCCCAACTCGGCTTCTCCGGCAGACAACTTTCAAATTCCGCAATCAACTTCTGCTCATAACCGCCCGCATATCGCCCCTTGAGAAATCTGTCGAATGTCTCATCATAAAACCGCTTCCACGACTCCGTCTCCCTGCCCGGCATCACCGGATAAAATAACGCGTTGTTTGCCCTCGCCGCCTTCAAATCACCCGGCGCATCGCCAACCATTAAAACGTGGTTCTTTTCGTATCTGCCCTTTGTGGCGTATTCAAGATGCTGCGCCTTTGTCCCCATCTCCTGGCCGGCGATTACCGCGACATACTTGGCAATATCGTGCTCCTCCCATTCCCTGATTAGCGCTTCTCCCGGCGTCGCCGACACCACAATCACGTCCGCCATCGGTCGTATCTTCTCCAAACTCTCCTGAACATACGGGAAAGGTGGTATGCCCCTGACTATATCCGTCACCGCCTGGTTCACCTTCTTGCTCCACTCCAGCGCCTGCTCCAGCTCTTTCTTCGCCTGCGGGTCTTTCGCCTCCGCAATCGCCTTCTTAAGCCCGTCATTACTCAAAACGCTTTTCGGGTCATCGACCCACGCGAAATAATGCGGCAGTTGCGGGACCTTAAATCCCCTTAGCTTTACCATTGGATGATTCGGCAACAACTCCGACAAAATCCGCTTCAGCGTCTTGTGCCTGTTCGCCCCGCGCGTCTTACTAAATAAATCTGCGAATATCCTGCACTCCCTCGCTGCCTCCGCCACCGGCTGCAAATTAAAAAATGCCACCGTCCACGGGCAGAAGCACTCCCGCTGCTTTATCCCCATCGTATCGAATACGCACCCGTCCGAATCAATCCCAACGAAGAACTTCTTTGTTACCTTGAACTCCTTCAATGCCGCTGCCGCATCCGTCATCCCACTCTCCTTTATGGTGAGCGAAGTCGAACCATGCAAGAAATCACACCCCGCTAAACGCCGAAAACCCGCCATCCACCGGCACAACAATCCCCGTCACAAACTTCGCCGCGTCGCTAACCAGCCAAAGCATTGTTCCCGTTAAATCGCCTGGTTTGCCAAACCTGCCCATAGGCGTGTGTTCGATTATTGTCTTGCCGCGAGGCGTCAATCTGCCTGTTTTTTCATTAGTCAACAGGAACCGATTCTGCTCCGTCAGGAAAAAGCCCGGCGCAATCGCGTTGACTCTGATTTCCTTCGAGTAATTTTGATTTATATGCACCGCCAACCACTGCGTAAAGTTGCTGACCGCCGCCTTTGCCGCTGAATACCCGCAAATCTTAGTCAATGGCCGAAACGCGTTCATACTCGACACATTCAGTATCACTCCGCTTTTTTTCTTCGCCATATCTTTGCCGAAGACCTGGCACGCCAAGAGTGACCCCATAAAATTCAAATCAAGCACATCTCGAATCGCATCCGCCGGCAAGTCAAAAAACTCCAGCTTTTCCGATGTCGTCGCCTCCTTCTTATTGCCACCCGCCCCATTTATCAAAATATCCACCCTGCCTAATTTGGCCGTAATCTTCTTTCTCGCGTTTTCCAATTGCCGTTTATCCAACACGCTGCACTTTACCGCGATTGCTCTGTCCTCTGTCCTCCGTCCTCTGTCTTCATTTATTTCATCGGCGACCTTTTTTGCTGCCTCAAGGGAAAGGTCTAAAACTGCAACCTTTGCCCCTGCTCCCGCTAATGCCTTTGCCATTTCTCCGCAAAGAACGCCTCCAGCCCCCGTAACCACCGCCACTTTACCATTCAAATCAAATAATTTTTCCATTTTCATAATCTCGAATTTAGTCGACGAATATCGGTTTAATATGTCGCTCAAATATGTTCTCGGTAACGTTTGGCCCGATTATGCGCTGGCAGTCGGCCACCGCTTCCGTAAACTCCGTCCCCATTTCCGCCGCTATTTTGTAAGCGACGTGCAGCAACTGCCGCAAATGCGGGTTATATCGCCCGCAGGTCGTGTTATGCCTCAGCGCATCATCGAATTTCTTGCCGTTCCACTCCGCGACAACATCCGGCTCAGGCAACTTGCGCCGGTCAATATCAATAACAGTTGAATACGGCTTACTCAGCTCATCCATTTGCGAAAACGCCTTCGCATAAATGCGCTTGGCAATCTCCAGATATTTTCCGCCCGCCAGTGCAAGTCCGGCAAGCTCCTCAAGCCACGTCGTCCCCGCCGTCTTGACGTGCAAACCGGCGCCGAATTTCTTTATCGCCTTGTTCATCGGCCCATAAATGGAAAACTTGTCACTTCCCGAATGAACGCTCAGTTTAAGGTTCTTCGGCAATCCAAATTCTTCAACGGCAAATGCAATCACCGCAAGGTTCCGCTCGAACTCCTCCGCAAACCGCTCAACGTCGCCCGCATAATCCACGCCCTTGTTGAACCTGCCGCCAAACTTCGGCGCTATTGTCTGGATTGGTATCTCCTCCTGCGCTGCTGCGGCCAGAATAAAAAATAATTCCACCGACGACTGTGCCGTCTCCGTCTCGTCCATCGACAGCTCTGTAATAAAATTACCCCAACCCTTTTTGGACACTATACGCCTGTGTAATCTCCCTGCCTGCTTCACCGCCGCAAGATACTTTCCCGCTACCGCCCGAATTAAATCTTCGCCAAAAACAAACTCGTCCCCCACCCCCTGTATCGAAATTCCTTCCGCGTATCGCTGACAGCCGGCCACGAATGTCTCTATTTCTTCCTGCTCCGCGGGCCGACCGATATAATCCGACACATCCAGCGTGAAAAAATCGCTCGACTCGATAAACGCATCAACGTTCTTCAAGGTTATATGGTCCGCGTCAACGTAATAATGCCCGCCCCAGCCCATCGACGCAACTGCCTCCTCCGCCTCCGCTCGAACCATCGCCGGCGTCGTCCCGATTATCGTGTGCTCTCGCTGCGACTTGTTCCAGACCGGCGTAACCTCAACCCCCATCCTTTCCGCCTCCTTCACCGCAGCAAGCAAAGGCACTCCCTGCCGACCGAACCTGTCCCCAATCCCGAATGAGTATTTACCTATGTTCATAATTTGTCCGCAATTCGCAGTTGTTTAGCCCATCGTAGCGCAGTTTACCCGCCATTCGTGTGGCGGGCGAAGAATCTCCCCGTGATGATATGGTAAATATCAGGAACGGTCAATTCCCTTCGTAGCGCAGCGGAGACCCCAGAATGTCGTTATCTGGGGCCTCGGCAAGTCGTAGGCCGGGGAGCGTAGTCGAAGGGTTCTCTGCGGTGAGTAATCTGTGTAATCTGTGGTTAATTTTCCTTCGGCCAAAGCAAAACAAAAAAACATCGCGGAGCGATACCACAATTTTGCATTTCCCTTAGAAATTTCAAAGAAATTTCAAGGACTTAGTCCCGGAAATCTTTCAGATTTCACGGGGTACATTTTGATTTTTAATCTTACATTGGGAAATTCAAAGACGCATACTCCCCGTGGCACTTCTTAGCTGCCTCGTCGTATGCCTTCGCCGCCTCAAGCTCGGTATTGAATCTGCCTAACCATTTTGCTTTCCCTTCATACTGAATTCGGGCGACCCAGCAGCCGTCTCGCTTGTGGAAAGAAACCCCTCTGAACCGTGATGATGTCTTTGTTTTGTTTCTTCGGCAGTTACAGGAATTCTGCGAGTATGTTGCCAGGCGCAGGTTCGCCCTGCGATTATCCAACGTATCTCTGTTGCCGTGGTCAACCAGAACGCCCTCATCGGCCTTCATTATCTCCCTGTGCAATCGCACTTTTATCACGTTGCCTTTGCCGATTCTTTTGCCTCTGATGGCATAGAATCTGCCGTCACGGCCGTCGATATACCATTTGAAACAACCAAACCGGTAGTAATCTGCAACATCCACGATAGTCCACAGACCTTCGTCCAAATAAATCCTGCGAAATGAATACCCATACCTCTTTTTCCGATACCACATCACAGGCCACGCACATATCCTGTCCAACCAGTTTGGAACCTTTGTTTGAATTACTGTTGCCATAACTCTCTCCTCTCGCAGCGTAGCGTCGTAGCGAAGCGTAGACCCCCAGCGTCTTGATTCGATTTCGAATCAGCAGGGGGGAGACCCCGGAATGTCGTTATCCGGGGCCCAACCCTTGTTCATTGTTCGTTGTTATCACTACGAACTAAAAACTAACGACTACGGAGGAAAACGGTTCCTCCGTATTAGGCGCGAACCGACGCGAAGCGTCGTCCTGAGCGGAGTCCGGCTTTGCCGGACGCAGTCGAAGGATCTGGCCTTCGCTTACCCTAATCGTTCGCCAGAGGGCTTACACATCCCTCTATAAATAGGCGCGAACTTGCGCGATATTGACGAAAACTAAGGGATTTCCTGATGGTAAAAAGGGGTGTCAAAAGTGCTTAAGTGCTTGCAGGGTAAGGAGTAAAAAAAATTTTGAAAAAGTGGGTTTCTAAGGGTTTTCGACTTGCGCGCTTTTGCCCAACAACTGTATGAAACAAACGTTTCAAACAAATGTATGAAACACTTGTTTGAATTTACCTATCTTCACATATTTTGCCCAATCCCGGCGTGCCGGGGTATGAAACAAGCGTTTGATTTATCCTCACCCGCCCGGCTCTCCCCGAGAATCCACCTCTTCGGCTTTGCAGCAGGGGACCGAAGGGAAATCAGTATGGTGGCACCGGATTTCCGGATTTCAGGATCACCCAGTTTTAGATAGTCCATCTGACGTTGTTTGCCTGCTGGCGTAGGTTGTCGAGATTTCGTTGCTCTGATTGTATACGGACACTATAGAAATCGCGCGTTACCAAAGCGTCCTCAATCCTATCAATTAGAAAATAACCGCGACGACCAACGCCGATGTAAAAATCCCGACTTCTCGATTCTGCCAGCACTGTCTGCTGAAAGCCAGTTCCCGAGATATGGATTCCATTGTCGTTCAAATACTGCACAATTTCACGTAACGGAACAGGGTTTGTATGGCCTATGCCATGCTGGATTAAATACTCAAGCGTCAAACGCACGCTATCATTAGCTGGCCGGTTGGCTATCTCTCGTTGAACCGCAGGTAAAAATGACATGAGTTTGTTGTCCTTTTATTTGTACGAACCGCTATTTCCAATTTACTCTTTAGTGAGATTGGTATCTTCTTTCATTAATTCTAATGCGTTCCTTCTTGATGTGTGTGTAGCGATACCAAGCTTGCCCTGTTTCCACCATTTCAAAACATCTTGTTTTGTTATTATCCAGAAAGGTATGCTGGGGAACGATTCGATATCTGAAAGAATATAGCCTTCAATTTCTTCTAGTTTGTCTAAAAATCCTTTTTCATTAAAAGTTCTTCCTGAGCCAACCATATAGCTTGGACAAAAGTACACTCCACCCCCAGAGATGCTTCTCACCTCCCACTTGCCACCTTTGGGATCAATCAAGTCGTAACCAGCCCCTTCCGAGGGGGCCAATTTGCCCTTCATTATTTCTTTTGAAATTCTTCTTTCTAAAATAAACGAAACTCTTCTTCCATCAGTAAAATATTCTTTTACATCTTCAACATTAATTTTTAAAGCATTTGAAATATCATCTATATTCCATGCTATCGTACCAGTTCTTCTTTTAGCCATAATTACCTTTTACAAAAAATAACAATGCGATTAGTATTCGTGCCCTTTTTGTTATTTGAAACTCCCCAAATATTTGCTGTTTTTGTAAACTCTTGTTGATTGATCATAATTCCTTCACAATCAAAACCGGCATTTAATCCTAACGGCACCACATATTCCTCAAGTTTTAATTTGCCTCCTTTGACCTCTCCCACTTCGAAGGCAACATAGCCGCCGGCTTTAGTAATTCTGAAAAGCTCCTCAAATACTTTACGCATTACCCCACACCAATCTTCTATTTTTTTAGCCATAGTAATTTTTGCGGCGACTTCTTTTGCGTCAATTGAATTAAACCAACATCGCAACCAATTATCGTCATCATACTGAACTACATCCAAAAATGGCGGGGAAGTTACCGTTAATTTAACGCTCTCGGACTCGATTTCAGGCGTATTTGCTGCGTTCTTCGTCAAAAACAAGGCATTATCTCCGGCTTTTTTCAGCCGCATTATTATTGCCTCACTCGACTCGCCTGCCAGGGAATACGATTTTTTCAGAATTATCTTTTTTACATACCGGTATTCCGGCTTTTGTTTTCTCTTCTCATTTATTTTTTTCTGACTCTCGGGAGAAACTGCCTGATTCGGCGGCAACGTATAGACAGAAAAAAAACCGGATGAATGTCCCGTTAGCCTATTGGTCGCAACCATTCTAATCCAACGGTCTAAATGATCCTCTTCACCTGATTTTTGTCTGTAACCCAAGTACTCTTTAAGAGAAATAATTTCTGCTTCGGTTTTTTCGTGATAGAACATCGATAGGTCAATCTCTGCCTTCTTTGCTTCAAAACAAATCGTATCCAAACGCTTTTCCAGTAATTGCAAATCAGGCACATCGAACCTTGGTTCACACAGAATTCTGCTGATGGGATTAATATCATTCGCTACAACATTTCTATCAAGTATTCCGGCTTCAATTGCGGTTGTTCCCCGACCGCTAAACGGATCGTAAACACGTTCCCCCGGGCATGTTAAGAGTTCGATAAAAAACCTGGGCAATTGAGGCTTAAAACATGCTCTATAAGAAATTTCATGCAGAGAGTTTGCTTGCCTTTGCCTTGAAGTCCAGAATTCGTTTACAAAACAGGGAATGCTTAACGAATTTGCTGCGATGTATTCGGTTTTTGTTGATGCTGGTACCTCAAACAAGTTTTCTTTTTCTGAAAAATTAAATCTTTTCAGAAATGTCAATAACTTGTCATTCTCCTTGATAGATGTTTCTTTCATCGCATCCATACTATAATCAGCACATCCTTTTTTTCTTGTTTTTCACCAACCCCACTATAAATCCTCACGTTCTTGGCGTCAAATTAAAATCCATCCCTTCGGGATACCGCAGTTTTGCATTTTACACTTTGATTTTTGAATTGCTTCCCTCCCGTCAATCAATAACGATGAGGCCTGTCCCGGCTTTTCTATTTGCTCGGCTTATACAAAGAAGCCCAAAGGGATTTTACCCTCCGTAGCAACAGCGAAGGATGGGTCGCGGACGAAGCAAAAGGGTATCGCAGATGCTCGCATCGAGAATGCCCTTAGCTGAGAACGCCAAGCCGAGCAAATCTCTGTGTTCTCTGCCTGCCCTGCGACTTGTCCGGCGTAGTCCCGATGTAGTGTATCGGGACGAAGTCGGAAGCCAGTCGGCGAAGAAGGGTGAACCCTGTGGCAAACAAAAAAACAGTGTTAATCTGCGTTAATCTGTGTCAAAAATACTCCGTGGAAATCCGTCCGCCAAAGGCGAGACCTCGCCCCTCGGCTCGAAGGCCGCGAGGCCTGCGGCAAGGGCGGGTGAAATCCGTGGTTAAAAAACCTTCGTGGTTCTCTGTGCCCTTCCTGCCCCCACGGCCACTTGTCGAAGACAAGTGTGGGGGTGTGGCTTTAAAAATCCGTGTTCTCCGCGTAATCCGCGATTAAAAAAACTTCGGGCTTTCGTGTCTTTGTGGTTTGTAGTTGTTTATAAATACTTTGGCAGCTTCTTCTCAACCCATTTCTTTGCCAGCCGGACATACACAGGCAAACCGTCTTTGCCGATTGTAATCGGCGCCTCGCCCTTAATCAAAGGCCCAATATACCCCCGGCACGCCTCAGTAATATGATTGCCTCTCTCGTTTATGTATTCTCTCGGCACCTTCTTTTCCCCGTTGGCCACGTCCCTAAGCTCCGCCAGTCCGGTGGTGCATTTGTATTTTGTGCCTTTTGCTCTTACTAACGTTATCATTTTCCCGTTCACCCCCGATAGCGCCGCCTTCACCGCCGCCTTGCCGCACATATACGCTTCGTTAACGTCCGTCAGGGAGGCGAAATGCATCGATGTTCGCTGATTGGTGCCTAACTTTTGGGTTCTCGCTTTTATACCGACCTCTTTTTCGATTACATTTTTGAGCATATCCGCCACGCCGCCCAATTGAAGGTGGCCGAAGCTGTCTTTCGCAAAAGCACCTGTGTCTGCTGTAACGTAATTGCCGTTCTCGTCTTTGAGTCCTTCGCCGACGACGATAAACACCCTGCTGAGCCGCTTATACACCTCCCGCACGTCGTTCACAAATCTTTCCCAGGTAAACGCCGCCTCAGGCATATAAACAAGATGAGGCGAATCATCCTCGGTTCTGGCCGCAAGTCCCGTCGCCGCGGCAATCCACCCGGCGTTTCTGCCCATCACTTCTAAAATCGTGCAGGTATCGTGCGTGTATAATGCGTCGGTGTCCCTGCCCGCCTCCATTGCACAGGTCGCGACGTATTTCGCAACGCTTCCATACCCCGGACAATGGTCTGTGCAGGCAAGGTCGTTATCGATGGTTTTCGGTATCCCGATGCACACAAGCTCATAGCCGCGCTGGGCCGCGAGTTTATTCACCTTGTCTGCCGTATCCATTGAGTCGTTGCCGCCCGCGTAGAAGAAATACCGTATATCGTGCGCCTTGAAGACGTCTAACACCCGGCCGAAATCCGCCTGCGACTGGTCTAATGACTTGAGTTTGTATCTGCACGACCCCATCGCCGCTGATGGCGTCCGCTTCAACGCCTCTATCGTCGCCGGCTTTTCAGCGCTTACGTCGAACAATTCTTCTTTCAGAACGCCTAATATGCCGTTATGCGCTGCCAATACCCGCCCGATTTTCTTCGATTTGCCCGCCTCCTGAATCACCCCGCATATGCTCGAATTGATTACTGATGTGGGTCCGCCAGATTGTGCCACTATCGCATTTGCTGCTGCCTTTGCCATATTTTTATCATCTCCAAAAACACCCTTATTTACGCCTTGCGTCCCCCAAAATCAAGTGAAAACACATTGCCCTGAGTCCCTTCCGTGCTTCGCCCTCCTTTTGACATTTATCAACCCTCCTCAATGGTCCTAACGTATCAATAAAAGGCGGCAGTCAAAAGACAGGGCTGCAATATAAGAACCGCTAATATCTTACACCCGCAATTTTAATTTTTATTGCGCAGGTGCTGAGGATATAATCCACTGTTTTACGCCGACTTATGTCCATTGCTGATTGGATGGCAGGAACTAAAACCCAATGTTCGAAATCGTTGAAAAACAGGTAATCGGGCCAAACGTAACCCGATATGAGATTAAGGCGCCGCGAATCGCCAAGGCCCGCCAATGTGGGCAATTTGTAATCGTGCGGGCGTTTGGCCACTCCGAACGCATCCCGCTGACTATCGCGGACGTCAATAACTCAGAAGGCACAATCACTCTTATTGTCCAGACCGTTGGCAAAAGCACTCTCGAAATGACCACGCTGAAAAAAGGTGGCTCCTTCGCCGATGTCGCCGGGCCTTTAGGCCAACCCAGCCATATCCAGAAATACGGAACCGTCGCCGTCATAGGCGGAGGCCTCGGCACAGCCGTCGTATATCCCCAGGCCGTAGCACTTCGCCAGGCAGGAAACAAAATAATCAGCATCATCGGCGCCAGAACCAAAGACCTGATTATTCTCGAGGAACTCCTCGGCTCAGTCAGCGACAAACTCATCATCACAACCGACGACGGCTCATCGGGCAAAAAAGGACTTGTGACCGATGCCCTTCGTGAACTCATTAACCAGCCAAATGGTAAAGTCGATGCTGTTTACTGCGCGGGGCCGGTGATTATGATGAAGGCCGTCTCGGAGCTGACACGGCCCCTGAATATCCCCACTATCGTCAGCTTGAATCCGGTTATGGTCGATGGAACCGGTATGTGCGGCGGATGTCGCGTAACCATCGACGGCAAAAGAAAATTCGCCTGCGTCGATGGCCCCGAATTCGATGGTCACAAGGTTGACTTCGACCAACTGATGGACCGCCTCAAAACCTACAAAGGCCAGGAAGATAAAAAATATCAGGAACACAAATGCAAACTCCTGCAGCCAACGCCGCAGAAGAAAGGCAAAGCGTGAGTAAAGAACCGACCAGGTTGACCGCCAAAGAGCGAATGGCCATCCCGCGCCAGCAGATGCCCCAGCGACCGGGCCTCGAACGAAACAAGGACTTTAAGGAAGTCAACCTCGGCCTTACCGAACAGGTCGCCATCCGCGAGGCACAACGCTGCCTCCAGTGCAAAAAACCCGCCTGTGTCCCCGGCTGCCCCGTCGATATCGACATACCCGGCTTCGTCAAACTCATCGCCGAAGGCAATTTCCTCGCCGCCGCGGAGCTTATCCGAAAAGACGACGACCTCCCCGCCGTAACAGGCCGGGTCTGCCCACAGGAAATCCAGTGCGAAGCAACCTGCGTCCGCTGCAAAAGCGATACCCCCGTTGCCATCGGCTGGCTCGAACGCTTCGTCGCCGATTACCAAATGCAGCACAAGACCAAAACTAAAACCACGGTCGTAAAAAAGACCGGCAAAAAGGTCGCCTGCATTGGCTCAGGCCCCGCGGGCATTACCTGCGCAGGCCAGTTAGCCAAACTCGGCTACGACGTAACCATTTTCGAGGCATTCCACAAACCAGGCGGCGTCCTCGTTTACGGCATACCAGAATTCCGTATGCCGAAAAAAGTCGTCGATGCTGAAATCCGGAACCTCAAGGCCCTCGGCGTTACCATCGAAACCAACGTCATCGTCGGAAGGACCGTAACCATTCCCCAACTAATGAACGACGAGGGCTTCCAGGCCGTCTTTGTCGCCGTCGGCGCAGGCCTCCCAGAATTTATGAACGTCCCCGGCGAGAACCTCAAAGGCGTCTATTCCGCCAACGAATACCTCACCCGTGCAAACCTTATGGAGGCCTACAACCCTGATGCCGACACTCCAATAGTCCGCGGCAAACGCGTCTGTGTCATCGGCGGCGGCAACACCGCGATGGACGCCGTGCGAACAAGCAAACGCCTCGGCGCCGAAGAAAGCATCATTGTCTATCGCCGCAGCCGAACCGAAATGCCCGCCCGCGCCGAAGAAGTCCACCACGCCGAAGAAGAAAACATAAAATTCGAAATGCTAACGGCTCCGGTTGAGGTTTTGGGTGACAACGATGGCTGGGTGCGCGGGCTTAAATGTATAAGGATGCAATTAGGCGAACCTGATGCTTCTGGCAGACGCCGACCCCTCCCAATCAGCGGCTCCGAATTTACCATCGACTGCGACCTCGTCATCGTCGCTATCGGCACAGGCGCAAATCCGCTGCTGACCAAAACCACCCCAGGCCTGAAACTTAACAAATGGAATTACATCGAAACCGATGAAAACCTTATGACCAGTATCCCCGGCGTCTTCGCAGGCGGCGACATCGTCCGCGGCTCCGCTACCGTCATTTTAGCTATGGGCGACGGCAAAAAGGCTGCTCAATCCATCCACAATTACCTCTCACGCTAACCTGCAATCCGTCTTTCCAATCCGAAATCGGCACTTGTCCGCCATTTGTCCAGCGGAAGCACAAATCGGCAATAGCCGAATGTTGGCGTGCTAATAGTTCGGCTATTCGGGCGTGGTTGCCCTCGTGCGTCTTGGTGTTGTTCGTTCTCTGGCGGGCTGGTCTTGTAAACCTTCGCCTGTCCTCGTCGTCTTTTTATCGCGTCGCTCGGTTGACTGCTGGCGTTCCTCCTTCAGCTCTTCCTGAAGTTTTGTTACCAGCTTGTCTAACTGTTCTTGTCTTTGCTTTAACACCAGGTCTATCGCCTTGGTGGTTTGGTCCGCATGCTCCGCCACGGACAGTTTTCGTATGAACCTCAATTGTGCAACGACCAGCTCGTCTATCGCCCTGGCCAGGTCCGCCTTTCGGTCGAGTCGTCCAAGCCACAGTCCCTCCTCGTTCTTGCTTTCAACGTTTATCCGGTTGAGCTCCTTCTGGAAGGAGTTGAAATCGTTTATGTCGGGGACATTTGTGTCTTCCGACAGGCCGCGGGCCGCTCTCTGCTGGCGTGTCGGGAGAGATGGACTTGTCGGAGTCTCGCCGGCCATGGGGCCCCTTGTCGGCCGCTCAGCAGCGTTGTTTGCCTCCGGCGCGGGCTTCGGCGCAGACCTGGACGGCTCATTAGAATCTTTCGGTCGAGCGGCCGGCTTCGGTTTGGCTGCTGGTTTCGGTGTATCCGGCTGAGCGCCGCCACCGTTTAATTCCTCCTGTAGTCCCACGGCGGTTGTCGTCTCTGCCAAGGTTCCCTGTCCGTACAGGGGGTGACACAAGCCCAGCAAAAACCCGGCTATGCCCAGGCACAAGAAGCCACGAAAGCTCTTTACATTGATTTTTGGCCAATTAAGGTCGGCAATATTTATCATTTTTTCCCGTCGTCTCATACTCAACACCTTTCATCAGTTCATGCAGGGCCAGGACCTTAGAAAAACATCCTTATGCGTTCTCTTTATACGTCGTCCATGCTTGTTACGCCTATCTGCTGCAAAATTCTATCAAATTCTTCGAGCGAGTGAAACTCAATCGTAATCCTGCCGCATTTACCGTTTTTGCGGGTTTCAATCGCCACGTTGGTCCCAAGTTCTTTGCTCAGCCGGCTTTCGAGGTCCTGGATATGGGCAGGTCTTGTTCGTGCCCCGGCGCGCCGGGGCTGGTCGTTGGCGGTCAGATACTGTCGCACAAATCGTTCCACTTCTCTGACGCTCAGCCGGCCGGCCATCGCGCGGTTTGCCAGTTTTCGTCGTAACTCATCGGTCGGCAAAGCCAGTATTGCACGAGCGTGGCCCATAGTTAGCTGTCCGTTGACCAACATCTGTTTTATTTCCGCCGGTAAGTCGAGCAGCCGCAAGTAGTTAGCTATAACGGAGCGGTCTTCACCAAGGCGGGCCGCCGCCTCGACCTGTGTCAGCGATAATGTGCTCAAATACCTTTGGTAGGCGTTAGCCCGCTCGACGGGATTAAGGTCCGCCCGGTGGATGTTCTCAACTAAGGCCAGCTCCAGCAACTGTTCGTCGTTTACCTGGCGGATTATGGCCGGTATCGTCTGTATGCCAGCAAGTTTTGTGGCCCGCCATCGTCTTTCACCGGCGATTAGCTGGTAGCCAGTGCCCGCTGGTCGAACGATAATCGGCTGAATCACGCCGTTTGCCTTGATTGACCGTGCCAAATCGGCCAGCTCTTGTTCGTTCCAAATGAAACGAACTTGGTGAGGATTTGGCTGTATGTCATCAACCTTTATCTCCCGGAGCAAAGCGCCTAAGTGCTTATCTGAGTGGACGTTAGAGCTAATTTCTGCTATCTGAATAGGCAGTTGCGATTCCTGGGTGATTGATGTTATAGGACCTAAAAGGGACGCCAGTCCCCTGCCGAGATGTTTTGGTTTTTCAGCCGTTTGACTCATTGTAATGCTCCTGCCAAAATAAGGATTGTTCCTACGCCTATTACTGCCTCAGGGTTTTCTATTAACTTGCCCCTACTCGTGTATTTCGGTGTTTTTAGCGAAAATTCTCCAGTGTTGCCAGGCAAAATTCGTCCATTTCGCAAAAAATGTTTCACGTGGAACGTTTGGCTCGCTTTTTGCGCCTTGATATGCCGCGCCAAATCAGCCATTTCTTGTTGTTGCCGAAGTATCTGTTGCCGCCCACAGGCAGCGCCTCCGAAGCCATCGGCTGCTGTCAGCGCTTTACCAGTTGGATGCCAGTAAACGATATGTCATTCTCTGCTCTTCTATTTCGCACCCGGCATAGATTGTTTTATCTTCTTGACGAAGCTTGTCCGTCTTTTTGCAACAGGCAACATTAGGTGGCATAAACCTCCTCACACGAGATACTCCTATGTTCAAGACTCTTGACAAGGCAGGGAATTGTTTCACGTGAAACAGAAGATAGAGTTGGGGCCTGTATGTTCTTTAGACAAAAATGGCAGGGGGGTAAGGTTGAAGATATACCCAGCGAGGCGCATTTGATATGATTTTTGTGAATTAAAATAGTAAAAGAACGCCATTGATGTTAGGTTAAAATACACCTAATTTTGGCAGTGTTATGCCAATGTCCTATAATATGGCGGGTTTTGATGCTAATTAGGGTGTTTTTGCGGCATTTATGGCATCGAGGAGGGTGAGGGAACCTTCGTATAGGGCACGTCCGACAATCGCACCAGCGGTACCGAGCGAGGCGAGATTTTTGATGTCCTCGACGGTTGTAACACCGCCGGAGGCAATCACAGGCACGGGGACAGTGCGAATGAGGACCTTTGTTCTATCGAGATTCGGCCCCGCGAGCATTCCATCCTTGGTGACGTCAGTGTAGATTATGGCGGCTATAGGCAGGCGGGCCGCCTCGCCGGCAAGTTCCAGCAGCGATTTTGGATTCTCGGTGCCCCAGCCGCCGGTAACTACATGCGAGCCACGCGCGTCAAGCCCAAGCGAGAGTTTATCCGGGAATCGCTTCGCCATATCGCTGAACCATTCGAAGTCGTTGACCGCCTGTGTGCCGATTATCACCCGTTCTATTCCCAAATCGAGCAGTTTTTTTATATCCTGCTCGGTTCGGATTCCGCCGCCGACCTCGATTCTCAGTTTGCCTAAAGCCGCTATGGCCGATATGGTCGCGGTGTTGACCGGCCTTCCCACTTTTGCTCCGTCGAGGTCAACAATGTGGACCCATTCGGCTCCCTGGCCGAGGAAATCTTCCGCTTGTTTGACAGGATTGTCCTGGTAATTAATCTGACGATGGTAGTCGCCCTGAATCAGGCGGACGCATTTGCCGCCTCGAAGGTCGATAGCCGGTATGATATACATTTTTCGCCCTTCCAAGAGTTACAGACCACTCAGCGGGAATTTTAGAAACATCGGATGCGTGTTGCAACATATTTCGGGTGATACTTTGGACAAATGGGATTTGCGTGTGACTAATATTTTGTGTGTTTTGCGCCTGCCCGCTGTTTCTTACTTTTGTTTATTTTTTGTTGTCAACGTTCCTGGTTCCCTTATATTTTTTGCCTTCGGAAAAGTAAACATGGGTTTTTCCTTCAGCATGGCATACCCGAAGTTGAGCATTGTGTCGTTGCCGAGCTTGGAAATTGCGGGCGGCTCTAAAAAGAAATTGGCAATTGTCCCTTTGATTCTGCCCAGGTAACCATTGGGGTTTGTCGCCTTATTGACGGATACCACTTTTACTCCCATTCTGGGCTCACCATCACATTTTTTGAACGTGAGCGTGGCCACCCGTGCGATTAGCTCGTTGTATCTGTTTTCGTCTTTATATTGTCCGTTGACAGGGTCAATACTATAAAGGCCGATGGTTACAGGGCTTTTTCGTCCTCTTGCGTTGAAATGCAGATTTACCTCGGTAACCGTCTCCGTGGAACCGGTTATCGTTCCTTTAACATCGAGGCGGCCGAGGCCTTCTCCTTCAAACTTAATATAATCAAGCGCATTTGTCATCGGCTCGCCTCTTTTCAGCTCAGGGAGGAACAGCGACATTACCCCCTGAGCGTCAAATGTGTTTTTGACAAAGCCCTTTCCCAGCATCTCAAATTCACAGCTCACATGGAATGATTTTGGAGTGACTTTTCTTTTATACGAGACAAGGCCTGCCTGCTGCTCGTTATTGGCGCTGGATTCCGTTTCAACAAGCGTCGGGGAAATAAGCGGAACAAAATACATAAAGGAGGAGGTGGTATTTTTCCTGGCCGGCCGGCCGTTGTAGCTCAATGCAACCGTTGGGCCGTTGGAGTCATTAATATCCGCTGCCGGCTTGTTGCCGCGGCTGCCTATGCGATTGTTTGGGTCGGCGCTTATCCCGACACCGGCCGTCAAAAGAAGGACGCAAGCAACAGTAGTTGCAAATAAGCCGGATGGCCATCGGCGTATTAAGATTTTTTGTGCTTTTATCAAATATAAACTCCCGGCTTACCCCCAATACTGAACATGCTGGTTAATCCGAATTTTAGGGTAGAGCGGACTTGTTTTCAATGGTTTTCCCGCCGGGGCTATTGTTCTTGCAATTCGGAGTGCGGGAATGTATAGCTTTAGCGGTTTCTCGTCTCGGCGCAGGCGTTGAGCCGTAGCCGGATCGGAGAGGTGTCGGAGCGGCTGATCGAGCCGGTTTCGAAAACCGGTGTGCTCTTTATTGAGTACCGCGGGTTCGAATCCCGCCCTCTCCGTTCTTCGCTTCGCTACGAACGGCAGGCCGTTTTGGGAGCTTCGCTTCCTCCTTTGCTTCGCTACGGAGGACAGGCCGTTTTGGGAGCTGTGCTGCTTACTTTGGGGTAGGCGGGATTCGAACCCGCAAAGGGTGTGGGAAAAGAATTTTACCACGTCGTCGGGGTGACCGCCGCAGGCGGACCCGCCTCAAGGCGAGGTCTCGCTGAAGGCGGACCAGAAGGGCACCAGCCCCTATGGAAATCCGCCTTTGCGGATTTGGGTTCCAATCCCGCCCTCTCCGTTTTGCCGAAGGCAAAACAGAGCAGTTGAGCATTTGAACAGTGGAATCCCGCCCCCTCTTTTTGTGATTAAAAGAAAAACGCCGCAAAGGATTAGTTCCCGTGGCGTTTTATTTGCAGTCGGCGCAGTCAGGCATTATTCGACAAGATAAGCCCTGTATCCAAGGGATTGTTTTTGCCGATAAATATCAAGAGTGCCGAGTCGGCGGTAAAAGACTGAGAAAAAAACAGCAGAAGGATGCTGACAGATGGGTTCCCAAGGCAGTGAAGACAAAAAAGAGCTAATCAGGTTTACAATTTTCTGTATTTTAGTTTGCATAATGTGGTGCGTGCTTTATGTGGTTCGACGCGCACCGGAGCTGGCAGACCCGGACTGCTATTGGCGATTGAACCGCGTGCAGAACCTGTACGAGGGCGGCGGGTGGTATCAGACAATAGATTTTCGCAGCAATGCCCCATACGGCGAGACCCTTCATTGGACCCGTCCGTTCGATGTCCTGCTGCTGGCCGGGGCGCTGCCGGCGACGGTTTTTGTTGATTT
>Ga0315284_10002278_pt1 | contig 27562 bp, 20 predicted proteins | sample YL17G09_16_MG_FD_203696 | JGI IMG/M metagenome (GOLD analysis project Ga0315284, IMG submission 203696) | Sediment microbial communities from Yellowstone Lake, YNP, Wyoming, USA - YL17G09_16 | ecosystem: Environmental > Aquatic > Freshwater > Lake > Sediment | place: USA: Wyoming | collected...
TGCCGGTGATGATCGCGCCCGAGGCGAAGGCGCTCTACCACGCCGGGGCGGTGTTCGCCGCGAACTACCTGGTGACGGCGCTGGCGACGGCGGAACGCCTGCTGGAGCAGGCGGGGCTCCCGAGGGGAACGGCGCGCGAGGCGCTGGCGCCGCTCGCGCGGGCGACGCTGGAGAACGTGGCGGCGCTGGGACCGGAGGCCGCGCTCACGGGGCCGGTGGCACGGGGCGACGCCGAGACGGTGCGGCGGCACCGCGCGGCGCTCGGCGCGGAGGATCGCCGCCTCTACGACGCGCTGGCACGCGCCACCCTGGCGCTGGCGAAGACGAAGGGGCTGTCCCCCGCCGTCGAAGCCGCGCTGCTGGCGGCCCTCGCGGAGGGACGGACGCCGTAGCTACGGGCTGGCGTCCACCACACGGATCCCGGCGGGCGGCTGGAAGGTGAAGGCCGACGCCGGGATCCTCACGTTGGTGCGGATGCGGTCGAAGGCGATGCGCCGCACCGAGCCCGACGCCTCGGTGATCTCCACCTTGTGGACCAGCTCGTCCTGCCGATCCACCCAGATCAGGACGCGCGAGTACGAGGCGGATCGCTGGAGCGGCGTGAGCGCGATGACGTCGGCGACCCGCGAGCCGGCGCGGTCGGCGCGGAGGTAGGTCACGCCGAAGCGATCGCGCGGACGATCGAGGAACTCGGCCACGATGTCGGCAGACTCGCCCGCGCGGCCCGTGAGCCGCGAGCGGACGACCTGGTTCGGCGTGGACGATGGCAGGAAGACCCACAGGTACTCGCCGTCGGCGACGATGAGGTCGCCGCGCGGCTGGCGCCAGCGCATCGCGAAGCGGTTGGGGCGCTGCTGGAGGAACTCGCCCCGCGACGGCTCGGTGCCGCCGATCATCGGGTCGGAGACCTCCTGCACGAAATCGGCGCGGAAGGTGCTGACGCGGCCGTATGCCGCGACGGCGCGGTCGAGGATGGCGCCGGCGTCCTGCGCGCGGGCCCGCGCGGCGGGGAGCAGCGCCAAGCCCGCGGCCACGATCGTGAGCGCGGCGCTCGCGAACCGGGCACGGCGCGCGCCGCCCGCCCGTCCGTCCGTCCGTCCGCCCGCCCGCCGGTCCGAGATCATGCTCCTCATCCCGCCACTCCCGCCGGCTCCGCGAGGCGCCGGCCGATCACGTCCGCGATGCCGCGGCACTGGTGGATCAACTCCGCGAACTCCTCCGGCGTGACGGCCTGCGCGCCGTCGGAGAGCGCCCGCTCGGGCGCAGGGTGCACTTCGATCAGCAAGCCGTCCGCGCCCGCCGCGACCGCCGCGCGCGCCACCGGCAGCACCGTGCCCCGGATGCCCGTCCCGTGGCTCGGGTCGGCCACGATGGGCAGGTGGCTGATCCGGTGCACGAGCGGGATGGCGGCGAGGTCGAGGAGGAAGCGGTTCGCGCTGTCGAAGCCGCGAACGCCCCGCTCGCACAGTATGACCTGTTCGTTGCCCTCGGCGAGGATGTACTCGGCGGCGAGCAGCAGCTCCGTCACCGTGGCGGCGTAGCCGCGCTTGAGGAGCACCGGCTTGCCGGCCTGCCCCACACGCCGCAGGAGCGAGAAGTTCTGCATGTTGCGGGCGCCGATCTGTAGAATGTCGGCGTGGCGCGCGACGAGCTCGACGCTCTCGGTGTCCATCACCTCGGTGACCACCGGGAGCCCGGTCTCCTCGCGGGCCTTCGAGAGCCACTCCAGGCCCGGCTTGCCGAGACCCCGAAAGCTGTACGGCGAACTGCGGGGCTTGAAGGCGCCGCCGCGGAGGACCGTCGCCCCGGCATCGCGCACCCGCCGTGCCGTCTCGACGATCTGGTGTTCGCTCTCGACCGAGCAAGGGCCCGCCATGACCACCACTTCGCCGCCGCCGATGGCCGTGCCGCCCGGCAGGTGGATCACTGTGTTCTCGGCGCGCCACTCGCGCGAGGCCTTCCGGAACGGCTCGGTGACCTGCACGACCTCCTTGATGCCCGCGAGGTCCGAGAAGCGCGCCGCGTCCACGCTGCCGTCGTTGCCGAGCACCGCCACCGACGTGCGCTGGCGCCCCGCGAGCGGCCGGGCCTCGAAGCCCAGCTCCTCGATCCGGCGGATGACCGCCTGCACCTGCTCCGGCGTCGCCCCGCGCTCCATCACCAGCAGCATCGCCAGTCCCCTCAGCTCAACCGATCGCGAACCGGTCGCCGTCGGACGCCAGCGTCACCGGGCCCGAATACGTCCGCGCCACCTCGGCGCGGATGTCCACCCGCTCGACGGGGGGGTAGAAGTGCGTCACCACCAGCCGCTTCGCGTGCGCCGCACTCGCCAGCTGCGCCACCGACAGCGGCGTGAGATGGCCGTCGATGGCTTCCTCGTCGGGGAGCGAGCACTCCGCCAGGAGTAGGTCCGCTCCAGAGGCCCAGTGCGCCAGGTCGCGGCTCGGCCCCGTGTCGCCGGTGTAGACGATGCGGCCCTCGGGGGCCTGGACCGCGATTGCCACGCTCTCGTCGGTGTGCGGCGTCGAGTGGACGTCCAGCGTCGCCTCCGCCCCCAGCGGGAACGGCTCTCCGGCCTGCACGTCGAGGATCCCGAGGGGATACCCCGGATCGAGCAGCCACGGTCCGAACCCGTCGGCCAAGCCGCGCAGCAGCTGTACCGTGCCGGGCGGCCCGAGGATGACGAGCGGCTCCTCCCGCGTCGCGGCGTGGCGGAGCGCGAAGATGTACGCGGGGAGCTCGCCGTAATGGTCCACGTGGAAGTGGCTGAGGGCGATGTGCGTCACGTGGTCCCAGGCCAATCCGCACCGCGCCAGGCGATGCAGCGTGCCCGCGCCGCAGTCCATCAGCAGGCGCAGGCCATCGCGCTCCACCCAGTGCGCCGGGCTGCCCCGGCTCGCCGACGGGGCCGCGGTGCCCGTGCCCACCGTCACCAGATCCAGCGTCATTGCGCTCCGAGGAAGACGATCCGTCTGGCGTCCCGGAAGCCGGGTGCGCTCAGCCGGTAAAAGTACACGCCCGGGCGTACGTACGCCCCGGTCTCGTCCCGTCCGTCCCACCGGAACCGCGGGTCGCAGGTGCCAGGCACGTCCCCGGGCGGACGCCCGTAGTGACCGGGGTCGAGCACCGCGGGAACGAGGGCGCTGGGGGCGAGCCGCCGCACGAGCCGGCCACGGATGTCGAACACTCCCAGCGACACCTCGCCGGTCCGCGCGATATCGAACCAGATGCAGGTGCCGGCGACGCCCGTCGCCGCGTTCGGGAACGGATTCGGGAAGTTCTGGAACAGCAGGGTGGTCGCGGGCACCGCGTCGTCCAGGACGATGAAGCTGCCGGGGCTGGTGACGATCGCGCTGTCGGCGCCGAGGTGCGCCACGACCCGCCAGCGGAGCGGCAGGTTGTGCTCGAGAGGGCGGGTCGGCCGGAAAGTGGTGTCGCTGAGCCCGCGCGCGAGGGCCACCGCCTGCGCCGGCGTGCCGGACGCCGGGTACACCGACACGTCGAACCGGAACGGTCCCGGGGGCTCGGCCGCGGCAGGAGCGTGCCACGCGAAGGTCGGCAGCGAGTCGCGGGTGCTTCCTCCGCCCGGCGCCGCAAGCGTGAGCAGCGTGGCCCAGGACGGGACGCGTACGGGGCCCTGCCGCTGAGTGGAGTCGCTGATGCCCAGCGGCGAGCGCGCGTCGAGGCGCCAGAACAGGCGCCCCCCGGACGGGGCGCCGAACGGCAGGGCCACCGACGAGGCGGTGGTGAGCGTGTCGAGCACCAGGCGCGCGAAGCCGGTGTCCAGGGCGACCCGCAGCCGGAAGGTGTCCGGCGCCAAGCCGGACGGCTGGTCCACGTCCCAGTCGAACGTCGGTGTCACTGTGGCCAGCACCGAGTCGGTGGGGCCGAGGGGGACGAGCCCCGCCGGGAAGGCGAGCAGCTTCAGCGCGTCGGGGATCCCCCAGCCGAGCGAGTCGCTGGGCGCAGCGCGGCGGCTCGACGCGGCGAGGAGGCCGCGCCGGAGGTCCACGGCCGGCCGGCCCGCCCGCGTGCCCTGCACGAGCGCCGCGAGGCCGGCGACGAGTGGTGCTGCGAACGACGTGCCCTGCCACAGGCGCACGCCGCTGTCCATTGCCGCCACGGTGACGGCCACGCCGGGAGCGACGACCTCCGGTTTGTGACGTCCATCGGCCGTGGGGCCGCGGGAGCTGAACGCGGCGAGCGCGCCGAGCGAGTCCACGGCGCCGACCGCCACGACGGAGTCAGCGTCGGCCGGGGTGCCGAGGCTGCGCAGGCCCGGTCCTTCGTTGCCGGCCGAGACGACGACGAGCGTGCCGCGGCGCGCGGCGCTGTCGGCGGCGATCGTGGTGACGGCCACGTCGCCGCTCAGGTCGGCGGGCGCGTACGAGAAGCCGTCGTCGAAGGCGAGGTAGCCGAGGCTGCTGGAGATGATGTCCACGCCGAGCGACTCCGCCCACTCGACGGCCGCCACCCAGTTGTCCTCTTCGGTGCGTCTCTCGGTCGGCCCGAACTCTGTCTTGGCGAGCAGGAAGCTCGCGGCCGGTGCCGCCCCGAGGAGCGTGCCCGGCGCGTTGGCTCCGATGAGAGACCACGTCGCCGTGCCGTGCGCCATCTCGCCCTGCACCTCGCCCGGCTGGTCGCGGACCACGGAGTCGCTTCCCGGGAAGTCGTACACGAAGTCGTGCTGCGCGACCACCGTCGCGCCGGCCAGGAACGGGTGCAACGTGTTGAACCCGGCATCGAGGATCGCGATGCGCACACCGGCGCCTCGGAGGCCGAGCGTGTGCAGGGGCGGGACGTTCAGCAGCCGCAGTGCCCACGCGCCGGGGCCGTAGGTCGAGTCCGCTCCGCCCAGCCGCCCGGCCGGGCGTAAGGGCAGGTCGGTGCGCTGGTACGTGGGTGGATCGGGTTCGGCGGGGCGCCGGTAGACGGCCACCGGCTGCACGCGCCGCACGTCGCGCAGGCGGGCCAGCTCCGCGAGCGCGGCAGAGGGCACGACGGCGGAGACGGCGTGCACGAAGCGGCTCACGCGGCGGACTGTGCCGCCGGCTGCGGCGATGCGCGCGGCGAGGCCGTCGAGGTCGGCGTGGGGTTGCGCGATGACCCAGACGAGGGCGGATGTGTCGGGCCGGGCGGCGAGGGGAGCGAGGCGTGGGGACAGCGCGCGGGGCGCCTGCGCCGGCGCGGCGGCCGCCAGACCCGCCGCGAGCGCGGCGACCAGCCCGGCGCGGCGCATCCTACGCGGCCTGCGTGTCCTCGCCCAGCCGCACCGAGACGACGCTCGAGACGCCCGGCTCCTGCATCGTGACGCCGAACAGCGCGTCCGCCGCGGCCATCGTGCGCGGGTTGTGCGTGATGACGATGAACTGGGTCTTCGGCTTGAACTCCTCGAGGAGGCGCGTGAAGCGCCCGATGTTGGCGTCGTCGAGCGGCGCGTCCACCTCGTCCAGCACGCAGAACGGCGCGGGTTTGGTGAGGTAGATGCCGAACAGGAGCGACAGCGCCACCAGGGCGCGCTCGCCCTGCGAGAGGAGGTGGAGCCGCTCGGTGCGCTTGCCGCGGGGCCGGGCGGTGATTTCGATCTCCGCCTCGAGCGGGTCGTTGGGGTCGGACAGCGTCACGTCGCAGGTACCGCCGCCGAACAGCGTGTCGAAGACGCGCTGGAAGTTCTCGCGCGTCGCGCCGAAGGTGCTGGTGAACCGCTCGCGCGCCACGACGTCCAGCTCGCGGATGCCCTGCTGGAGGTCGCGCTTCGCGGCGGCGATGTCGTCGTGCTGGGATGTGAGGTGGTCGAGGCGCTTCGTTTCCTCGGCGTGTTCCTCCACCGCCAGGGCGTTGATCGGGCCCATCGCCTCCAGCGCCCGCCGCAACTCGTCGGCTTCGGCGCGGAGCGCCTCGACGTCGCCGGACACCGTCGCCGGCTCGGCCAGGATCTCGTCGAGTCCCTTCCCCCATTCGGCCGAGAGCCGCTCGCCCATCACGCGCCGCGAGGCCGACAGCTCGCTGCCGTCGAGGTCGAGACGGTGGCCTTCCTCCGTGAGGCGGTCCAGCTCCTCGCGGGCGGCGTCGAGACGCTGCTCCGCGTCCTCCACCGACCTGGTGGCCGCGGTGACGCCCTGCTCGGCGGTGACCGCCACGCGCTCCAGCTCGGCGAGCGCCGCGCGGCGTTCCACGAGATCCTCCGTCCAGGCCGCGCGCTGGCCGTCGAGCGCGGCCCGCTCGGCGTCGAGCTGGGCCACCTCCGCCTCGAGCTGTCCGGCGCGGGCCGTCAGGTCCGCCGTGGACGCGGCGGCGCGGGTCGCGCGCTCGCGTGCCGCTTCGAAGCGCGCGGTGACCTGCGCCTCCTCGACCTGCCAGTGGACCCGCCGCTCACGGGCGGTCTCCTGCTCGTCCTCCGATTCCGCGAGGCGCGCGCGGTCGCGGCCGAGCCGCTCCTCGACGCGGATGCGCTCCAGGTCGCCGCCAGACAGTTGCGTGTTCACCGACCCGAGCCGCTGTTCGGCCGCGGAGAGACGCTCGGCCAGGCGCGTCACGAGACCGGCTTCCACGGCGAGATCGCGCTCGACGTGCGACAGTCGCCGCCGCGCGTCGTCCGCCGCCGCGGCGGAGCTGCGCTCGTCGGAGCGGGCAGCCTCGAGGCCCGCGTCGGCGGCCGCGGCGGCGCGCTCGGCTCCCGCGAGCCGTTCGGCCGCGCCCGAGAGCGAGCGGTCCAGCTCCGCGAGGTTGGTCTCGAGCCGCGCCGCGTCGTCGGCGATCGCCTCCAGCTCGGCGCGGCGGCGCAGCGGTCCGGCGGCGCCGGTGTGACCCGGGAAGAACACGGCGCCATTGGGCCGTACGATGGCGTCGCCCTCGGGGGCGAACGGGCGCGCGCCGGCGAGCAGCGCCTGGACCCAGCGCGCCGCCGCGCCCTCCGCCCCGGTCCGGTCGGCCAGCTCGCCGCCCGCCGGCTCTCCGGCGGGACCCGGCTCCACCGGCAGGAGGAGCAACGGCCCCGGGTTCGTCTCGCGGTGCCATGCGTGGATCGCGTCGCACGTGGCGAGGTCCCGCACCAGCACGGCGTGCAGCCACTCGCCCAGCGCGTGCTCGACCTGCGCGGCGTCCTCGCGCCGGGCCCGCACGAAGTCCGACAGCGGGCCCAGCACCGACTGCCCGAAGCGCTCGGAGGCGCCGAGGAGCGCGGCGGCGGCGGGCGCGAGCCCGACGTGGTCGCGCTCGAGCTGCCGCAGGGCGTCGCGCCGTGCCGTGGCCTGGGCGAGCGCCTCCTCCGCCGCGCGCCGGTCGGCGCGCAGGCGCGCCTCGTGCTCGCGGGCCTCGGCGAGGGCGTGCCTGGAGCGCTCGGCCTCGAGCGCGAGGGAGACGAGCCGGTCGGAGAGCGAGGCCCGCCGGGCGGCCGCCTCACCGGCTTCGGCCGACGCCACGTCGAAGTCGCGCACCAGCGCCGCGCATCGCGTCTCGGCCGCGGCCCGCTCCTCGCGCAGGTCCGCCAGCTCCCGCTCCAACGCCTGCCGCTCGCCGCCCAGGCGGCGCAGCGCTTCGGCCTGCCGCTGCAGTTCCTCTTCGAGCACCCGCACGGCGGCACGCTGGGCCGCGAGCGTGTCCCGCCCCGTCTGCTCCGCGTTCTGCCGCGTCTCCAGCTCGTGCTGCACGGTCCCGCGGTCGCGTTCAGCCGACTCCCGCTCCGCGGCCGCCGCCTCACGCTCGCGTTCCACGCGCACCGCGGCGGCCGTCGCTTCCGCGCCCTCGGCCAGCGCACGCTCGCGGCGGGCCGATGCGTTGCCGAGGCGCTCGGCCGCCAGGGCGAGGTCCCCCTCGAGGGTGTTGAGCGCCAGCCGCGCTTCGGCCACCCGCCGCTCGACCTCCGTGCGGCGCGCCTCGGAGCCCGCCCGGGCTTCCACGGTGCCGTGGCGCTCCCGGTCTCGCTCGGCGAGCACGGTGCGGGCCGCGGGCAGGGCCTCCGCCAGCACCGCCCGGCGCGCGGCGATCTGACGGGTCGCGTCGTCGATCGCCGCGGCGTCGCTGCGCGCGACCGCCGCCACGAGTTGATAGCGGCGCGCGAGCATGTCGCCGTGCCGCTCCGCCTTGCGCCGCTGGCGCGCCAGGCTCCGCACGCGGGTCTGCACCTCGGCGATGAGGTTCTCCACCTGCGCGAGGTCCGTCGCCGTCTCTTCCAGGCGCCGCTCGGCGCTGCGCTTGCGCTCGCGATAGAGCCCGAGGCCGGCCGCCTCCTCGAACAGCGCGCGGCGGTCGTCGGGGCGGTCGGAGAGGAGCGCGTCCACCATCCGCGCTTCGATGACCACCCCCTGGTCGGTGCCGAGCCCCGTGCCCGCGATGGCCGCGAGCAACTCGCGCCGCGTCACCGGCGCGGCGTTGATGAAGTACTCGCTCTCGCCCGACCGGGAGACGCGCCGCGACAGCGCCACCTCCGCGAAGTCGAGGTCGATGCCGCGGTCCGCGTTGTCGAAGACCAGCCCCACTTCGGCGACGTTCTGCGCGCGGCGGCCCGAGGAGCCCTGGAAGATGACCTCCTCCATCCGCGCCCCGCGGAGCACCCGCGGATTGTGCTCGCCGAGCACCCAGCGCACCGCGTCCGACACGTTGGACTTGCCGCAGCCGTTCGGGCCGATGATGGCGGTCACGCCGTCGCCGATCTGGAACTCCACGGAGTCGGCGAACGACTTGAAGCCGGACAGCTCGAGACGGCGGAGCTTCATGGCACGAATCCCACGCGCGGGCCGAGCCGGCGCGCGCGTCCGATGGTGAACAGGAGCGAATCGAGGAAGGCGGCCGCCGGGGCGCTCTCGAACGCGCCGGCGAGCAGCCGGAACCGGTTGCCGCCCTGGCCGAGGACGAACGTGGGGATGCCCCGTGCACGGAGGCCCTCACGCTGCAGGCGCGCCTCCCCGGCGCTCAGCGCGCCGCCGCCGAGCACGAGGCTCAGCGGTTGCTCCACCGAGATGCTGCCGACCGGGTCCGCCAGCCCGCGGGCGCGCAGGGAATCGAGCAGCGAGTCGGCCGCGGCCTGCGACGGGAACGGACCCGCCTGGACTCTGAACGAGACCCGGCGCGGGAGGCTCGCCGGCGTGACGAACGCGCTCGCGCCTCGGGCTTCGAGCGTGTCGGCCGCCTCCAGCGCCCGGGCGAGGTTGTCCCACGCCGATACCTGCACGACCCACGGCAGGGAGTCCAGGCGCCGCGCCGGGCGCGACGCGGCGGCCGCGGTCTGCTCCTCCACGGCGTCTCCGCCGGGGAGGATCCACTCGGGTCGCACGGCCGTCACGCCCAGCACGCCGGTGACCACGACCACGCCCGCGTAGATCACCGCCCGCCGGGTACGCTGCTTCCCCCCCCCCTGGCGCACGGACTCGAGTTCGGCGAACGGCGGGCGCGTGCGCCGCATCGCGGGACGCGCGGGCCGGTCCGCCGGCTCGCCGCCATCTGCCCCCCCGGCGGGCACCGGCGCCGCGGCGCGGACGACCACGACGGGCGCGGCCGACTCGGCGATGCCCGCCAGGTCCCCCACCGCGTCGCGCTCGAGGCTGAAACCCGCGGGAGCGAGCACGATCGTCCCATCGGTCTCGCCTGCGATCACCGGGACCGCGGAGGCCGGCAGAAAGAGGAGCAGCAGCGCGCCCTCGTGCCGGAACCCCGCAGCGAGGCGCTGCCAGCGGCGGTTCGCCATCAGGGTGCCGGCGTCGGGGGCGTACGACCCCGTCGGGATGAAGAACAGGTTGTCTTCGGGCTGCTGCCGCGCGATCCGGTTGAGCGAAGCCCCGTACTCGAACGCGTCCACGATCCCGTCGTCGTTCGGCGCGCCCACGACCGTGTGCAGGCGGGGAGCGTCCACGAAGCAGTCGACGAGGAGCGTGCGCCGGCCTCGGGCCGCGGCGGCCCGCGCCACGGCCCACGCCGTGTCCGGCGCGTGCGCGGTCGGATCGCCGGCCGGAACGAGGGCGATGACCGACGCGGCGCCCACGAACTCGGGCAGGGTGCCGGGGAGATCGGCGATGTCGATGTAGTTGATGGTCACGGGCGCGCCGGAGCCGGGAGGGATCGTTCGACGATGAAGAAGGGCCGGCCCAGCGCACGGCCAGCCGCCTCGGCCTCGCCCCGGGTCGCGTACGGGCCGACGACGACGCGCCAGCCGTCGCTCTCCGAACGCGGAGGAACGAGCTGGACCGGGTGGCGGGCGGCCTGGAGTACCGCCACGAGCTCGCGCGAGGCGGACTCGCTCTGTGACGCGGACACCTGCACCCAGAGCCGGCGCGCGTTGACGCTCTCCGCGGGTGCGGCGGCCGGTGGCGGGGTGGGGGCCGGCCTCGGCTCGGCGGTCCTCGCCGGCCGCGCGGGCTCGGCGCGCGCGCTGTGCGCCGTGTCGGCTGCGCGGACCTGCTGCCGGACCGCGGCCGCGGTGCCGGACGGGGCCCACGCTCCGACGAACCAGAAATCCGCCGCGCCGTCCGCGACCTCGCCGAGCAAGTTGAGGGTGTGGACGTCGTGCGCGACGACGGCATCGCCCTCGCGGGAGAGGATGACGCCGGTCGACGACACGGTGGGCAAGTCGGTGTCCCACTCGGTGGCGAGGCTCCCGACCACGCGATTCCGGGCCAGGCCGACGACCCACGTCTCGTCGCCCGCGCGCTCGGCGCCGCTCGGGCGAACGAGCAGAGCGCGGCCCCACGGATCGGGGCGGATGGCACCCGCCGGCCCGGGCAGCGGGATGGCGGGCCGCTCCTCGTGCAGGTAGCGGTCCACCACGGCCAACTCACTGCGGTCCCGCAGCGCGACGAAGATCCGGTGGCCCGAGGGCGAGAAGACGACGGCGCGCGGCGTGCCGGTGAGCCGCACGAACCAGGGCGCGCGAAGCTCGCGGTCCTCGAGAACGACGAGGCCGGAATCGGTCGCCAGGGCGAGGGCGTCGCCGTCGCGGCTCGCCGCGCGCTCGGCGGCCTCCGGGACCGCGGCGGCGTAGGAGACGCCGCCGTTCCGCGTGATGGACAGGAGACTGTCGCCGTGGCCCGCGCGCAGCACGAGGAGGCGCGCGCCGGGGGCGGCGAAGATCTCGCGGACGCCGGCCCCGAGCGTGTCCGGCCACTGCCGGGTGCCCCAGGGCTCCGACTCCACGACCGCGCCGCGCCGGTCCACCGCGAGGAGCGCGCCGTCCGCGCCGAGCGAGGCGAGGGACCCGCGCGGTGCGATGGTCCGCTCGTGGAACGCCACGAGGTCGAAGGCCGTGACGGCGCCGGACGTGTCGCGGTACAGGAGGCGCTGGCCGGCGGCGTCCATGCCGACGGTACCTCCTGCCGGCGACGTGCGGCCGCCCATCGGCCACGGAAGCTCGGCAAGCCCCGGGAGCGCGTAGGCGCGCAACCCGCCCCCGGCGCCGGAAAGGCGCAGGGCGACGACGGGGATGCCGCGGGGCGTGGTGTCATGGGCGGTCCCGGAGACGTCGCCGGGGGCGCCGCGGTCGCCGGATCGCGCACACCCCGCGACGAGCACGAGAAGAGGCCAGAAGCGTCTCACGGAGAGAGGAAAGTTACCAGCTTCTGTGGCGGGTAGCCAAGCCTTGGCACTTCCGAGCGGAGGGCCCGCGGCCGCGCGTCCGCCCACCACCGGTCACCTGCTTCCGGGGCACCGTGCGGTGCCCCGGAACGGCTCGATCAGAACGGCGGTCCGAGGCTGACGATCCAGTACCCGTGCTTGGAGGTCTGCTCTGGATTGGTGTAGCGCCGCTGCAGTGGCACGGCGTAGTCGATCCGCAGCACGGTGAAGCCGAGGAGATTGATGCGGATCCCCACGCCGTAGGACGTCATCGGCCAGCGCCCGGTCGCCACGTCCGCGCTGTCGGGCCGGCTCCGGAACAGCTTGGAGCCGGAGTTCCAGGCCAGCCCGGCGTCGTAGAAGAGCGCGGCCTCGATGGGCGGGAACCCCACCGGCAGGAAGCCGAGCACCAGGCTCCTGGTGAGGGGGAACCGGAACTCGGCGTTGAAGACGGCGACCCGCGAGCCGATCAGCTGGTCGAGCTCCGGACACCCCGAGTAGCTGCTCGACGACGCGGCCGAGCACTCCCCGACGCTGTAGGAGGGGTACGTGTAGCCGCGCACGAGGTCGGGATTGCCGATGTACACCGGGAAGTTGCCCCCGTCCGGTCCGACCCGCCCCATCGCGAGCGCGCGGACCGACACGGAGAACGGGAACGCGATCATGATGTAGCGGCGGTAGTCGGCCGTCAACTGCGTGAACCTCCAGCCGCCGATCGTCGGCGCCACTTCCAGGCGGTAGCGGGACCCGTAGAAGTTGCTGGTGTACCCGAACAGCGAGTTGTCCTTCACGTAGGCCAGCGTCGGCTGCACGAACGTGACGCCGCTGTTGTCGGTCGTGGTCTCCTGGTAGCTGATGGGGTAGCCCGTGGCGTCCACCTCGGTCATCAAGTTGAGCGTGGAGACGCCGATGTTGGTCAGGCGCGCGCCCAGCTCGACGCGCTGAAAGCGGTTGATCGGATAGATGCCCTGGGCGAAGAGTTGGCGGAAGACGTAGCGGACCAGTTGCTTGGTGAGGACGGTGCCCCCGTAGGGGCCGGCGCCGACCTCCCCCCAGCTCGACTGGTTCCAGTAGAAGAGCGGCACTTGGGCCGCGCCCACCGCCCAGTTCAGACGGTGCGCGGAGTTGATGTAGACCGCCTCGACCTGCGCCTCGGAGAGCCGGCCGTTGACCATCCCCGAGAAGCCCAGGGTGTGGTTGCCGAGGATGTCGGACAGCTGGATGGTGGTTCCGCCGATGATGCCGCCGCCGAAGTTGTCGCGGGTGTATCCGATGGTCGGGCGGCTCACGTAGTCCGGCGTGAAGCGCACTCCGTAGCGGCGGAACGAGAACTCGGAAGTGTCCGGCAGCGCGAATCGCGTGCTGTCGAGGAGCGCCTGGACGGAGAGCGGACCGCCGGCGGCGCTATCGGCCGGCGCCGGGCGCCCGTCGGAGGCGCGCATCCCGCCGCCCGTGGAGCGGTAGATGGACGCCGACGCCGGCACTTCCGGAGCGGGCGCGGCGGCCGAGGCGGACTGGACCGGACGGCGCGCCGTCGAGTCGGCGGCGGGTCCGCCCACAGCCGCGAGGTCGGACCGGATCGGGAGCGCGCTGGCGTTCGCGAGGACATCGAACCCGACGGCCGGCGCGCGCCACGGCTCGCGCCGCAGCGAGCGTGGGTTGTCGATGGAGTAGACGTTGTACTCGCCGTTCTCGTAGTAATTGAACACCAGGCGGTCCGCCTGCCGCGCCCACGAGATCGCGGGCGAGAGATCGGTGATGCCCCTGATGCCGGTGTAGCTCCGCGTGAGCTGATAGGTCTCGCGCGTCCCCAGGTCGAACAGGAAGAGGTTGTCGATCCCGCCGCGGTCGGACCGGAACGCCAGCGACCGGCCGTCGGGTGCCCAGACGGGGTTGGTGTTCTTGCCGACGTCCATCCCGGGGAGCACCTCGACCGAATCCCCGTCGAAATGGTACAGGGCGATCCGCAGGTTGCCGAAGCGCAGGACGCCGAAGTCCGTCGCCGGTCCGCGGTCCGTCGTGAAGGCGACGGTCCGCCCGTCGGGCGACCACGACGGCAGCAGATCGGCGTAGCGGTCGTTCGTCAGCCGCCGCAGGTTGCGCCCAGTCGTGTCCACGACGTACAGGTCCGAGATGCCGCCGTCCGAGCCGGTGAAGGCGATCCGCTGGCCGTCCGGGGACCACGTCGGGTTGAGGATGGCGTTCAGGCCGAGGGAGAGACGGCCGACCACCCGGTTCCGGGGCACGTCGAGGATGACGAGGTTGTCCTCGGCGCCGCGCTTCGCCGCGATCGCGAAGCGCTGGCCGTCGGCGGACCACGACCCCGTGGAGTTGACGAACCGCAGCGTCTCGAAGTTCGGGTCGAGGGAGGAGCGCAGCAGTCTGCGATCGACGCGGCCCGAGTCGGCGTCGGCCAGGTAGAGGTCGATGAAGAAGAAGTTGCGCTCCGAGAGGTACGCGATCCGGCGCCCGTCCGGCGAAATCTGCGGCGATACGTGGTAGGTGCCCCCCGAGTTCTTCTGGTTCAGCACCGGCCGCGCGAAGCGCCGCGCGCGCACGTTGTCGCCGATCTGGGGCAGGTACCAGGTCTGCACGGCGTCCCGCCACTCGTCGGAGAGCTGTTCGGTCGTGACGCCGAGGATGCGCCGGAAGGCCTGCTCGACACCGCCCGTCATGGAGGCCTGGAGGAGCGCCCCGATGACCTCGTCGCCCCACTTCTGGCCGATGTACGCCAGCAGGGCGTGGCCGTAGCGGTACGGGAAGATCCGCGGGTCATTGGTGAGCTGCTCGATCGTCGGCAGGTTCCCCTCGACCGCCGCGTCGCGCAGCCACATCGCCGTGTGCGGGTCCAGCGGGCCGATCGAGAGGTACTCGGCCATCCCCTCGATGAACCAGAGCGGCGGGTTGGCCTGGATCAGCGTCTGCAATCCGGCGCCCGCGCGGCCGCCGCTGTAGACGTCGTACTGGAACGCGTGCACCATCTCGTGCTGCAGCACGTGCTCGAAGTCGGCGTAGGAGCCGGTGAAGGGCAGCACTATCCGATGCTTGAAGAACTCGGTGACGCCGCCGGTGCCCTCGCCGAGGTCCCCGCCGATGGTGTTGGTCTGCTGGAAGTCGGACTGCGACGCGTACAGGATGAGCGGCTTGCGCTCCCGCCACTGGTGGTTCAGCATCCGCGACAGTCGCGCGTAGCCACGCTCCGCCATCCGGGCGGCGTCCAGGGCGGCGGGGCGCTCGGCGGCGTAGTAGTAGACGTCGAAGTGCTCGGTCCGGATGATCTGGAACCGGAAGTCGCGGTACTGGACCTTGTTCTGCCCGAAGTACTGGGCGCGTGCCGTGCCCGGCACGAGCAGGGCGGCGATCGCCACCACGAACCACCAACGGCGCATCAGGCCTCCTCTCCCCTCCCGAACGGGCGGTACGGCGCATCGCCCCACAACCGCTCGAGTTGATAGAACTCCCGCAGGGCCGGATGGAAGACGTGGACCACGAAGTCCACGAAGTCCAGCAGCACCCAGCGGCCCGCGGACAGCCCCTCGACGTGGTGCACGCGGGCGCCCACCTCGCGCAACGTCTCGACAACGTGCTCGGCGATGGCCCGGACGTGCGTGTTCGATGTGCCCGAGACGATCACGAAGTGATCGGTGGCGTCGGTCAGCCCAACCAGGTCGAGTACCACTCCGTCCACCGCCTTGCGCTCCTGGCAGGCGGCCAGGGCGGCGGAGAGCTCCGCCCCGTCGCCGGTGCGGCGGACGGGCCGCCGAGGCCGGGACGGGCGGGCCCCCGTTCCAGTTCTCATAGCGTCGCGGCGGCCGGTTTGTTCCCGGGGCGCTCCGGTGTGCCGTCCTCCACCTGCCAGAAGATGGCCCAGGCGCCGATCCCGACGTGCGTTCCCAGCACGGAAGTGGCGGGCCCGACGAACACGTCGAGCGGCTGGTACTGCGCGAGCAGCGCGTCGCGGATCCGCTCGGCGACATCCAGGCAGTCCGCGTGCGCCACGCCGAACCGCAGGCGCTGGACGTTCTTGGGCACCCGCTGGACGACGAAGGCCAGCGCCCGCTGGAAGAGGGCCTCGCGCCCGCGCACCCGGTCCACGGGCACGATCTTGCCCTCGCGGTCCATCGTGAGGACGGGCTTGAGGTCGAGGAACCCGGCGAGGAAGGCCCTGAAGCGCGAGACGCGCCCCGAGCGCAGCAGGCTGTCCATCGTGTCGACGGTCAGCAGCATCCCCGACTGGTCGCGGACCCGCTCCAGCTCGCGGGCCAGCTCCGCGCCCCGCCAGCCCGCCTCCGCGAGCTCGGCGCCGCGGAGCGTGAGGAGCCCGATGCCGAACGACGCGCTGCGGCTGTCCACCAGGTGCACGCCGCCAGGGGCGAAGCTCCGGCGGGCGGCGGCGGCGCTGTCGTAGGTGCCGGAGAGGCCCGAAGCGAGGGTGACCACAACGACCTCGTCGGCGCTGGCGCGGGCGTGCTCGTACGCCGCCGTGAAGGTCGCGGGCGGCGGCTGGCTCGTGCTGGGCTGGATGGTTCCCTCGCGGAGCTTCGCGTAGAACTCAGCCGGGGTGATGCCGATCCGGTCCTCGAGGATGGTGTCGCCCAGGATGAGCTGCAGCGGGACGAGCCCGATGCCGAAGCGGTCGAGCACCTCGTCCGGCAGGTCGCAGGCGGAGTCGCAGATGACGACGGTGCTCCGGCACACCTCGGCGGCGAGGAGACGGTGCTGCTCCCGCATGTCGTCGGCCTTGGTGGTGAGCACCTCGCCCCACGGCGCCGCCAGCGCGAAGAGCTGCTGCGGATCGTTGGTGTGGATGTGGACGCGGAGCAGGTCCTCGGTGCGCACGACCTGCAGCGAGCCGCCGAGGCCGGAGAGGATGGCGCGGACCGTGACGGCGCCGGGCAGGGTGTCGCCCTTCACCAGCACCTCGGTGCAGAACTGGTAGTCCTCGCCCGCCTCGACCTGCACGCCGGCGGCGGGTGCCGCGCCGACGAGGCGCGGCATCTCGACCTCCGCGAGCGGGTGGCCGTGGATCAGCCGCATGATGCCCTGGAGCACGCGGACGAAGCCCTTGCCGCCGGCGTCCACGACGCCGGCCTGCTTCAGGACTGCTAGCAGCTCCGGCGTGCGCTGCAGAGCTTCCTCGGAGCTGGCGAGGGTGCGGCGGACGACGTGGTAGAGGTCCTGCTCCTCGCGCGCGGCCCGCTCGGCGCCCTCAGCGGCGGCCCGGCAGACGGTGAGGATCGTGCCTTCGACCGGGTTGCTCAGCCCGTCGGCGAGCCGCTCGAACCCGCGCCGCAGCGCGGCCGCGAGCTCGTGCGCGGTGATCGAGACCCGCTGGCCGATCGCCTCGCGGAACCCGACGACGAAATACGAGAGCAGGATGCCCGAGTTGCCCCGCGCCCCCATCACCGAGGCCTCCGCCGCCGCGTGCGCCACCTCCGCCAGCGTGGCCTCGGGACGCAGCCGGTGCAGCGCCTCGGTGATCGACCGCATCGTCAACGTGAAGTTGGTCCCGGTGTCACCGTCCGGCACCGGGAACACGTTGATGCGGTTCAGTTCTTCCCGTCCGGCCCCGACCCACTCCGCCGCCGCCACGAGCGAGCGTCGGAGGCGCGGGCCGTCAACGTACCCGATCGCGATGCCCAAGGGTCACTCCTTGACGACCCAGACCCGGACTTCCGGCTTGACGTCGTGGTGCAGGCGGATCGGCACCTTGTAGACGCCCAGCGCCTTGATGGGTTCGTGCAGCTCCACCGTCTTCTTGTCCACCGCGAAGCCCTCGGCGTGCAGGCGCTCGGCGATGTCCCCCGCCGTGACCGACCCGAAGAGCTTGTCGCCCTCGCCAGCCTTCATCGTGAAGGTGAGCGAGACCGCCTCGAGACGCAATGCCACATCGCGCGCCGACTCCAGCTGGACGCCGGCCTTCCGCGCGTGTTGCCTGGACTCCGCCTCCAGCCGCCGCCGGTTGCCTTCCGAGGCGAGGTAGGCGAAGCCGTGCGGCAGGAGGTAGTTCCGCGCGAAGCCGTCCTTGACCGTGACGAGGTCACCGGTGCGGCCCAGCTTCTCGACGTCCCGCCGGAGTATGATGTCCATCTGCCGTCTCCTCTCAACGGGGGCCGGCCGCGCGCTTGAGGCGGCGCCGCCAGTCCACCCAGGTATCGGTCACACCAAGCGCCAAGGCGGCCATCGCCGCGAGGGGCGCGAGGAACAGAACGATCAGCGTGGCCCCCGCCGTCGCGAGCAGCCCTTCGATCCCCGCGGCCGCGGCCAGCGCCGCCACCACCGCGACCCCGCGCACCGTGTAGAGCCCGCCGAAGAACACCGCCAGGTTGCCTCCGAGCAAACCGACGCCGACGATCCGCGGGACCAGGATGCCGACGAGCGCGAGCACGATGCCCCAGATCAGGTTGTCGTCGAACCGGAACTCCCGCAGCCGCGCGAGCGGCTCGCCCTGGGGGGCGCGGGCGACCCGCTGGTAGAGCGTCCAGGCCAGCGCCAGCGCGGCGAACGACTGCAGCAGCAGGAGGGCCGGGAAGACCCCGCTCGCCATCCGGATGCCGCTCTCCACCGACCGCTCCAGCGTGGCGGCGAACGCGGGCGCGTCACCGCCCGCCGCTTCGGCCGCCTGGGTGATCTGCCCCAGGAGCATCCGCGCCTGGAGCCCGAAATGGCGCGTCACGCGCCAGGTGACCTCCGGCCACGACAGCGGCGTCAGCCACACCAGCAACGCGGCCGCACCGGCCGCCAGAGCCAGCACCAGCAAGGCCGTGGGCACGAACGAGCGGCCGGGCCGGGCCACCAGCACGATCCCGAGGGCGCCCGCGAGGAGCACCAACCAGGCGCCCTCCAGCGCGGCGAACGGATCCGCCGGGCCGGCGAGCGTGAGAGACGCGGCGGCGGCGGCGACGAGCACGGCGACGATCGCGTCGCGCCGCGCCGGCCGCTGCGCGACCAGATACACCGCGAGCGGCACGGCGACCAGCGCGAACGGACTGACGAACGCGATGCCGAGATAGGCGATCGCGCCGAGCACTACCGGCCGCCACTTCAGGTTACTGGCCGTACCCCTTGATGTAGGGCAGCAGCGCGAGTTGCCGCGCCCGCTTGATGGCGGTGGAAAGCTGACGCTGGTGCCGCGCACACATCCCCGACAGGCGGCTCGGCAGGATCTTGCCGCGGTCGGTCAGGAACCGGCCCAACGTCCGTTCGTCCTTGTAGTCGAGCACTCGGGCGCCCGACTCACACACCGGGCAGGTCTTGCTCCGCGTTCTCACTCTTCCTCCTCCTCCACCGCGGCGGCGACGGCCGCCGCGAGCGGCACGCGCACGGTCGCAGCCTCGCTCTCCGCCAGCACCATCAGGAACCGGAGGATCGACTCGTCCAGCTTCAAGGCGCGCTCGAACTCCGGCAGCTTGTCCGCGGCCGCGTCGAACTGCGCGACCACGTAGTAGCCGGTTTCCTTCCGCCTGATGGGATACGTGAGGGTACGCTTGCCCCAATGGTTGACTGCCACTTCGATCCCCTCACCGAGGAGCGCGTGGAAGCGGCCCAGCCGTTCGTTGATGGCGGGCTCCTCCAGCGCACTGTCGAAGATGTAGACCACTTCGTAGCGACGGGTCACGGACACCTCCCTTTGGTCGTGACGGCCCCCGCCTGGTGCCGGCGGGAGCAGGTGGTATGTGGGTGCCTGAAAAGGTAGCGGGTGGGGCGGGCGGCGGGAAGCTGTAGGGAGCCGGGAGCCGGGAGCCGGGAGCCGGGAGCCGGAAGCCGGAAGCCGAAAGCCGAAAGGGGACGCCGCGACTTTCGCCCCCCTTCGTGTTAGATTGGTTGAGAACCGATTTCAACTATGGATATCCCGCCGTGACTCCTCGTACTGGCGTCCTGACGCCGCGCGCCGCAGCGGTTCTGCCCGGAGCCGGGGCGGACCGCTGGCTGCTCGTGGGTGCGCCGAACGTCGGGAAGAGTGCGCTCTTCGGACAGCTCACGGGTGTCTACGCCACCGTGTCGAACTACCCGGGCACCTCGGTCGAGGTGACGTCGGGGACGCGGGACCGGGACGGCCGCGCGGTGCGCGTCGAGGACTGCCCGGGGATGTACTCGCTGCTCGCGGTCACGGAGGAGGAGCGGGTGGCGCGCCGCGAAGTCCTCGGCGCGGACGAGCGCGCCATCGTCCACGTCGTGGACGCCTCGCACCTCGACCGTGCGCTCCCCCTGACGCTCCAGCTCCTCGCGACGGGCAAGCCGCTGGTCCTCGCCTGCAATCACATGGACGAAGCTCGCTCGCGCGGCATCGCACTCGATCTGCCGCTGCTCGCGGAACGGCTCGGGATTCCGGTCGTGGGCACCGTGGCGACGACGGGTGAGGGTGTCGACGCGCTGGCGGCCGCGGCGTTCGCGGCGCCGGTGCCGACCGATGGCTGGGGGTTGCCGCACCCGTTCGCCGCTGCCGCCTCGCCGCTGGCGGGCGACGCGGGATCGACCCTGGTCGCCGAGCTCGCGCTGTGCGGCGATCCGGATCTCGCGGCCTCGCTCGCCGAGGGAGACCCGGTCCGCTGGCGGGAGGCCGTCGCCGCGCGCGACGCGCAGTGGAGGAGTGCGGAGGAGTTCGCCGTGGCCCTGGCGACGGCGCGGCGCCGGATGGTGCTCGCCCTTCTGGAAGGCGTGGTCCCCGAGGCGCCGACGGCGCGGCGCCGCCGCGGAGCGGCGCTCGATCGTGTCCTGCTCTCTCCGTGGACCGGCTTCCCCATCGTTCTGCTCGTGCTGTACGCGGGGTTCTACAAGTTCGTAGGCGGCTTCGGCGCCCAGACGGCCGTGAACTGGATCGAGAGCGCGGTTTTCGCACGGTGGATCATTCCGCCGGTCGCCGCCGCGGTGCGGGGCCTCGTCCCGTGGGCGCCGGTGCAGGATCTCCTGGTCGGCCCGTACGGACTGTTCACCCTCGGCGTGCGCTATGCCGTGGCGATCGTGCTGCCGATCGTCGGCGCCTTCTTCCTGGTGTTCGCCCTGCTGGAGGACTGCGGCTACCTGCCGCGCCTCGCGCTGCTCCTCGACCGCGGCCTCAAGCGCATCGGGCTCTCGGGGCGCGCCGTCATCCCGCTCGTCCTCGGTTTCGGGTGCAACACGATGGCGACACTCGTCACGCGCACCCTCGAGACGAGCCGCGAGCGGATCATCGTGACGCTGCTCCTCGCGCTCGCCATCCCGTGCTCGGCGCAGCTCGGCGTCGTGCTGGGGATCCTCAGCGTCTACCCCTCGGCGGTCGCCGTGTGGATCGGCGTGCTGCTCGGCGTCTTCGTCTTCGTGGGCTACCTCACCGCGCGGCTCCTGCCGGGCGAGCCGCCGAGCTTCTATCTGGAGCTGCCGCCGCTCCGGCTGCCGGTGCTGCGCAACGTGCTCGTCAAGACCGGCACGCGGGTGCGCTGGTACTTCGCGGAGATCTTCCCCCTCTTCCTGCTCGCGAGCGCGCTGCTGTGGGTCGGCGAGCTGACCGGGGCCTTGCGCGGCGCCACGCGTCTCCTCGAGCCGGTGGTACGGCTCATCGGTCTCCCCAACGACGCGGCGCCCGCCTTCCTGTACGGCTTCTTCCGGCGCGACTTCGGCGCGGCGGGGCTGTTCGATCTGGCGCGCGCCGGCGTGCTCGGGCCGGCCGGGCTCACCACGGCGGCGGTGACGATCACCCTGTTCGTGCCGTGCATCGCGCAGTTCCTGATGATGCGCAAGGAGCGCGGGCCGCGGATGGCGCTGACGGTGCTGGTCGTCGCCACGGGCGTGGCCTTCTCGGTGGGCGGGCTGGTCGGCTGGCTGCTGCGGGCCGTCGGAGGCTGGGCATGAAGTGCACGATGTGCGGTACCACCGCGGGTTGCTCGGGCTGCCCCATCGCCTCGGATTTCTACCTGCCCGAGACCCTCGCCGCGCTGGAGGTCGGGGCGCGCGGGACGGTGCGCCGCCTGGCGTCGCCGAACGGCGCCGACCTCCGCAGGCTGCTCGCGCTCGGCGTCTTGCCGGGCGTGGAACTGGAAGTGGAGCGGCGGTGGCCGGCGATGGTCGTGCGGATGGGATACGCGAGGGTGGCGCTGGATGCCGGGTTGGCGGAGGGAGTTGTCGTCAGCAGGGTTTGAGCCGTCAGCCGTCGGCCGTCGGCCGTCAGCACACCGGGGCTGCCCGGGCGAACGTGCGCTGGGCCAGCGTCCCGAGCATCCGCTTCACTTCGACAACGTCCGCGCTCAGTGGCGCGTGCTCGTCGTCCGGCAGGTAGCCGAGGTCGCGCGCGAGGAGCAACTCGGCCTCCAGTTCGCACGCCGACCCGAACGCGATCTGCAACAGGTGCGCCTCGTCCCGGTTCGTGCGGCGGCCACAGCTCTCCGCGATGTTGGCGGGGACTGACACGGCGGCGCGCCTCAGTTGCGCCACGATGCCGAAGCGCTCGGCCGGGGGGAATGCGGACGTGGCGCGGTACACCGCGAGGGTGAGGGCGTGAGCCTTGTGCCAGACGCGGAGTGCGCGGAAGTCGTTCATGGTGGCGTTGAAGGTAGGTCTCACCAGGCCGACCGTGGTACCGCAGTTCTGCACGCTGTAGCGCTTTGTTGCTGCCGTCAGTCGTCAGCCGTCAGCCGTCAGAGGTGCGCGCGCTCTGCTGACGGCTGACGGCCGAGGGCTGACGGCTCCCCCAACGCAGTCCGCCGTGATGAGCCTCTTGGCGTTTCCGGCGCGCGGAGGCAGTCCCGGCCCAACGATCGTCTCCCCCTCCGACTCCCGTGCCGCGAGCCTGGCGTTCAGATCCAAGAGGAAGCCCAGAGGGTCCTTGGACTTGCCCATCCCATACGCAGCCCGAACCGCGCCGTCGAGGGCGGCCTGCGCGCCCTTCAAGGGGTGTTTGCCGGGAGACTCCAGCGATCGGTACAACTCGCGCAGCGAGAGCTGGTGCTCCTTCATCAGCGTCCGGCGCAGCTTCCGCAGCGCGACGGCGGCGTCCGCCACGGCTTCGATCTGTGCCTTCGTCGGGTCTTGTGGCCACGCGAACGTGTCGAACACGGTGTTCGACGTGTACCGGAAGCGCTCAGTGAGCGTCGAGCATCGATTCACGAACCACCGCCAGTGCGCATCCGACTGGAGGATGCCGAAGGAGTAGTCGTCGGCGTAGGGGAAGACCGTGAGCGCGTCGTTGGGCCGGATGGCTGAGCTGACAAATTCGAAGACGGGCCGCTTCGTGACGCGGCCGCAGACGATGTAGCGCGGCAACATGGCAAGCGCCCGCAGCATCTCCTCTCGTGGGTAGGACAGACACCACCAGTTCGCCAGGAAGTTCGCGTGGTGCCTATTCACCAGCGCGCTCGGGTCGGCGTGCAGCGCTTCTCCAGTCCTCGCCTTCTCTCGTTCGGCCGCCCTCTTCCTGTCGGGCAAGACCGTTCGCCCAACGCGTTCATAGAGGCGAGGGAACCGTCTACTGGAGAGCAGGTCGCAGCCCGTGAAATCGATGACGTAGCGAGTAGGGAGGGAGTCGCTCTCGCCTAGCAGCTCGTCGGCCGTCAGGTACGGGAAGAGCACCGCGCGCGAGGCTGGTCGCTCCCGCAACTCCTTGTTCGCCTCCTCCGCGCTCAAGAGGAATCCTTGGTGGCCGTGCGTCTGCCCCTGGTAGCAGCCCCCGGCTTTCGCGCACGCGGCGAGCACCGCCGCGTCGGTGACGTCGGTGTCAAAGGAGAGAGCGGTGTTGACCACCGCCATCTCCTTCACCTCCCAGGGCGAGTCGCGCTGGTCGCCCAGTTGGCGGAACAGCCGCTTCGCCCCCCGGCGGTCCCCTTGACCCAATTGACGATGGACACGTGCACCGCGGCTTCGCCTGACCACACCTGAGAGGAGACCGCCTCGGTGATGGCGCCGCCGTGCTGGGCGATGTAGTCGAGGCCGCCTTCCCGGCTGTAGTTCTGTCGGATCGTGTTCGTGCCGACGAGTCCGGCGCGGTTGCCGAGTGCCAACTGGTCGTGAGCGCGGCGGAACCAGTACACACAGTAGTCCGCTCGCCCCGGCACCTCCGGATAGCGTTTGCGCACTGCGTTCACATAGGCGCGCCCGTACTCCTCCTGCATCTTGTTCTTGCTCTGGAACGGCGGATTCCCGATGATGGCGTCCACCTGTGGCCACTCCACGAAGAGCGCGTCACCGCAGGTGAAGTTGGCGTCGAGGTTGTCGAGCGGCAGCGCGTGGTCCTCGTGAAGGTCCAGGTCGATCTGGCGCCGGTCGAGCAACTCGACCGCCTCATCGAGCGCCAGCTTCTTCGCGAGCATCAGCGTGACCTTCGCCAGCTCAATCCCGAAGCTGTCCTGGTCAATGCCGAAGAACTGTCGTGGGCTGATGAGCGACAGTGTCTTGACGCTTCGGTCGAACTCCTTGGCGGAAACGGTGGCGCGCAGCTTGGCGAGCAATCCGATTTCCAGACGCACCAGTTCGCGGTAGGCGACGTACAGGAAGTTCCCGCTGCCGCACGCCGGGTCGAGGACACGGTAGGCCAGCATCTCCTTCCGTACCCCGAGCAGCTCCTTCATCGTCGTGGCAGCCGCGATCCTCGCCTGCCAGGGACGGACGATCGTTGGCTGCACCACGCGAAGGATGTCGGCTTCGTGGGTGTAGTGGGCACCGAACGCGTGGCGTGCCTCCGCGTTCATACACCCCTGAAACAGTGCGCCGAAGATCGCCGGATTGACCTTCGACCAGTCCTTGGCCGCAGCGTCACTGATGCGCTCGAGTTCCTCGGCCGTCAGGTCAATCGGGGCCTGGGTTTCGAAGAGGCCGCCGTTGAAGTACGGTACCTCTCTGAAGCGCCCAGCCTTCGCCGGAGCCTCTGAGTCCATCTGCCGGAACAGCGCCCCGAACAGGTCGTAGCTGCTCGCGCCGGCCTTGCACTCTTGAATGAGCTGCGCGATCAAGCCGCGCGGCAGGAAGTCCATGTCCTCCGCGAACATGGCCACGACGGTCTGGAGGATGAATCGTTGAGCGGCATCGCGGTCTTCGCCGCGCTGCACCAGGGAGTTGAAGACCTGCGCGACCTCGTCCGCCGCCTCTCTGGTGACCCCCTCCCGGTCGTTTCCGAAGAGCGGGGGCGGGTCGTCGGGGAAGAGGAAGTTGAGCGCCGGGTAGCGCTTCGGAAGGTCCGCGACGCGAACGACATCGAGCGGCGTGTCGATCTGCCGGTCGAAGTCGTAGATCCAGAACTCGTCGAAGTTGCAGAGCATCACGAATCGCGGCCGCCGAGGCACGGCCCTGACCCAGTAGTCAAAGGCCTGCTGATAGTACAGGTGGAGCTTCTCGCCTCTCTTCTTCATCTCGAGGAGGAGGCGCCCCTTCCATACAAGATCGGCGAAGCTCGTGCCTGCTTTGGTACCCTTCTTCTTCACGCGGTATTCCAGTATTGCGCCCGCCTCCTTGTAGCCGCCGTGCCCGAACGCCTTGAAGAGGCGGTCGCAGAACACCTGCGCTTCGCCCTTCTCGTCGCCGTCGAGCAGCTTCGTGTATTCGACGAATTCCTTCAGACGGACGACCTTCTCAGACACGGGCCTTCCTCCGTAGCAGCCATCAGCCGTCAGCCATCAGAAGGGCGACCAGCGGCAGAACGCCGGTCTGGGTGGCTGACCGGATGAAGATGCGGGCGCCGGCCCGGCCCCGCAAAGAGCAGGCGAGGGCCTCGGGGGACGGAGGAGGGCCCCGACGCGATCTTGGGAGGGCGGGGGCGGGCAGAAAGCAGAGGGGCGCCGGTGTTCGGCGCCCCTCGCCACTTGCGCTCGTCGGCCTGTCACTCTTCGCTGACGGCTGACGGCTGACGGCTGACGGCTGACGGCTGACGGCCGACGGCTTCCTACAGCAGTATCCCCGCAATCGTCGCCGACATGAAGTTCGCCAGCGTCCCGGCCAGCATCGCCCGGAAGCCGAGCCGCGCGAGGTCGTGCTTGCGCTCCGGCGCCAGCGCGCCGATCCCGCCGATCTGGATCCCCACCGAGCTGATGTTCGCGAACCCGCACAGCGCGAACGACGCGATCGTGAACGACCGCGGGTCGAGCGCGGCCCGCATCGCGCCGAGGTCCGCGAAGGCGATGAACTCGTTCAGCACGGCGCGCGTGCCGAGCAGGGCGCCCACCGCGCCGCTGTCGTGCCACGAGACGCCCATCGCCCACGCGATGGGGCGGCCGATCCAGCCGAGCACGACCTGGAGGCTCGCCGGGAACCACGCCGCGAGGCTGTGCACCCAGCCGAAGAGGCCGTTGAGCAGCGCCACGATCGCGATGAACGAGATCAGCATCGCGATGACGTTCAGCATCAGGTGGAGCCCCTCGCCGGTGCCGCGCGAGGCCGCGTCCACGACGTTCACGTCGGTCTTCGGGATGTCGAGCTTGACCTCCCCCATCGTCTCCGGCGTCTCGGTCTCGGGCTCGAGGAGCTTGGCCATCAGGATCGTGCCGGGCGCCGTCATGATCACGGCGGTGAGCAGGTGCCGCGCCTCGATGCCGAAGGCGATGTACGCCGCCATGATCGAGCCCGAGACGTGCGCCATCCCCGCGGTCATCACCGTCATCAGCTCCGAGCGCGTCATCTTGTTGAGGAACGGCCGGATGGTGAGTGGCGCCTCGGTCTGCCCCATGAAGATGGACGCCGCGACGTTGAGGCTCTCCGCGCCGCTCGCGTGCATCAGCTTGTTCATCACGACGGCCATCGCCCGCACGACCACCTGCATCACGCCCAGGTAGTAGAGGATCGCGAACAGCGCCGAGACGAAGATGATGGCCGGGAGGATCTGGAAGGCGAAGACGACGCCGATGCTCGAGCCCTGCTTGCCGATCTCGCCGAACACGAACGACGAGCCGGCGTAGCTGAAGCCGAGGATGCGGGTGACCACGGCGCCCAGCCACGCGAACAGGCGCTGACCGAAGGGCACCTTCAGCACGAACACCGCGAAGGTGATCTGCAGCCCGAGCCCCCACGCGATGGTGGACCAGCGGATGGCCTTGCGGTGCCGCGACAGCGCGTAGCCGATGGCGAGGATGAGCGCCATCCCGAGGATGCCGGTGAGCCGCGTCGTGAGCGGGACCGGCGCCGGCGCGGCTGAGGGAGCGGTCGAGGCGCCCGCCGGAACGACCGCGGCAGTCGGTACGCCGGTGCGTCCGGCCGCGGTGTCCCGTGCTCCTGTGCCCCCGTGCCCCTGTGCCGCTGTCTGTGCTCGAGCCTGCGACACGGTATTCCACACAAACCGCGGGGCGCTGAACACCGCGAGGGCGGCCACGAACGTGATCGCGAAGGCCAGCATGGTGCGACGCGGACCGGTGGAGCGCAGCCAGGTCAGGGACATGGAGTGGAGGTCCTTTCGGGGAGACGCCGGGTCATTCCTCGGACGCGGGCCGCCGGTTGAACTTCGCCATCGCCCGTTCCGCGCCCTCGCTCATCCAGCATTCGACCGCGTCGCCCATGACGGGCAGGAGTGCGACCACCGCCTCGTGCTCCGCGGGTGGGAGCGGCGAGAGGACGAAGTCGGGCAGGTCGTCCTCATCGTACAGCGGCGGCGCGGGCCCGACGCCGATCCTCAGGCGTGCGTACGCGCGCGTGCCCACGGAGGCCTCGACGCTCTTGAGTCCGTTGTGCCCGCCCGCCGAGCCACTGGCCCGCACTCGGAAGACGCCGGAGGGCAGGGCGACGTCGTCCACCAGCACGAACAGGTCATCGAGGGGATCCTCGGGCGCGGCTGCCCGGAGGCCGCGCAGCGCGGCCCCCGAGGCGTTCATCATCGTCTGCGGCTTGAGGAGGTAGACCTCGCCGGCCGGCGTCTGGCCGGAGGTGGCCAGGGCGGGGCCCTGGCGGCGGAACTTGGGGAGCCCCCACCGGGTCTGCAGCGCGTCGGCGAGCCAGAACCCGGCGTTATGCCGGGTAGCGGCGTACGCGGCGCCGGGGTTGCCGAGCCCGACGATGAGCTTCAGAAGGCTCCGCTCGCTACTTCTTCTCTTCCGGTTCGTCCTCGGACGGCTTGCGCTTCCGGATGAGCTCGGGC
>Ga0315284_10002279_pt1 | contig 27553 bp, 21 predicted proteins | sample YL17G09_16_MG_FD_203696 | JGI IMG/M metagenome (GOLD analysis project Ga0315284, IMG submission 203696) | Sediment microbial communities from Yellowstone Lake, YNP, Wyoming, USA - YL17G09_16 | ecosystem: Environmental > Aquatic > Freshwater > Lake > Sediment | place: USA: Wyoming | collected...
GAATTGCTTTTAAATTAACATAAACACTAATAAGTAAGTGAATTATTAATAATTTATATTTAATAAGAGATAATTATGAAACAGAGTTTTTTTAAAAAATACATAAAAGAAAAGATTCGCAGGGTTAATGATACAGCTAAACTGCGTTACATGAGTGTTAAAGAAGCAACAACACTTGCCAAAACTGAGGTGGATGTCAGGCTTGCTGGTATGAATGAATTCAGAGAAGCATTAAAAGATAATAACAATTCTTTTATATATAGAAATGAATACCAAATACAAATAGATAAATTAAATGATGACATACAAAGTTTAAAAGAAACTCGTGCAAATACTGAAGGTAAAGCCTCAATGACAAGTGTTTATATTAGTTATGCTATAGCAATAATTGCATTAACAATTTCAATTATAAGGATTTTTATTTAAAATGATGCGGGAAGTACTTATTATAAGTATCAAATAATGATTTAATATTAAGACTTCCAGCAGGATTCATTGAATGTATAAGAATTGTTGCTGGAAGTTCTTTTTTATTGTCAATACAATAATTAATTAACCATTTAGCACAATCATAACCAGTTTTTTCATTAATAATTGGTATGAAAAAGTTTTTTGTATAATTTTTATTTGTAATATGTTCAATTTTACTTTTTTTTGTAATTTTTCTATTCTCATATTTCCAAATAAAACCACCAGCATATTTTCTTTCACCCCTTGCACATTTTGCAATATTTCCAAAAAATATTTTTAATTGCCTTCCAGCTTCATTAACTGAACCATATACATCAATTAAATTTTCATTTTTATCATATTGAGATACAGATTTACTATTTTTATGATTTTCGCCATATGCAGAAAAATCTCTTTCAAGTTCTCGATGTGAGTGCATAACATTTTCTGAATTAGTGCACCATTCTAAATTGTCAATATTATTATTCCATCTATTTCCATCTTTATGATTAACATATTTTTTATTAGGATTTATACCATAAAAAGATTCACACATAATTATGTGAATTGCTTTTCTACAATCATTTCCATTATTTTTCAACATCACAATTAAACCAGAAATATTTTTATTGGGCGTGAGTATATTATTACCAGAAGTTCCTTTACATTTTTTTATTCTCTTAATTCTTCCCCAATTAGATACTTTATATATACCAACATATTCATCAATGTCTTTCCAAATCTCAATTTCTTGTCCTAAATCATGGTCAAATGAAATCATGCAAGGTATTCCCTTTTCTTCAATGGTTTTAACAAACTCCTCATAATTACGAACAATCACCCAATCTTCACAATAATAAACCGTTTTATAATTATTTAACCAAACGCCACTTGTTGTAATATGGTGCTTGTTTAATTCCATAAACAGAAGAGAATCTTTTGGATATCTCCAATCATCAAGATATAAATTATAACCCATATTTTCAATTTATTTTTAACAAAGATAAGAATAATTATGAAATAACAAAGAATCTTTTTGTTTCCCCCGCAGGGGTCGAACCTGCAGTCATCGGAATCAAAGTCCGATATGTTAGCCATTACACCAGAGGGAAATAAGGGTGATATTATGCAATAAGGGTTGAATTTCGGTACTTATTGCACAATTTCACTTTTGTGGTCTTCACAGGTCTCGAACCTGCAATGAAGTTATTCTGTTCTATTGGAACACATGTTATTACCTTCGCCCCCTTAAAGGGTATGTCTTCCAATTCCATCAGAAGACCATTTGTTGTCTCAGCAGGAGTCGAACCTGCACTCTTTTGATTCAGAGTCAAACATGTTAGTCATTACACCATGAGACAATTTTCCGTACTTTGGCGTATTTCTACTCCGTACTTTGGCATTTTGTCGTAAATTACGCAACAATTTGCGACAAGATTTTTAAAGAACGCCTTAACGTTCAGAGATTTGTAATGTTTATTTTGCAGACCCCCCTTGGCGTTTTATTGGGGTATAAGGACGGTACTGACCCGTCTTCTCTTGGTCCACAGCCAAGCACATCACCTTAATGCTTCAAATACCATATTGGTCGGGATGGCAGGACTCGAACCTGCGATGACTTTCGTTCCCTCATGTTCCCAAAACACGCATGCTAACCAACTACACCACATCCCGAAAAAACTTTAATTTCACTATTTCAAAGAACAAAACTTGTAGCATGGACGAGGCTCGAACTCGCATAATTCCTGTTTCCGATACAGGTCGTCTTCCAATTGACTTCACCACGCTGTCTAAAACAAAAAAACCCCACTCTTGCGAATGGGGTCATTTAACCTAAAAACTTCTAATAAAAAATTCAGGCATAGTTTCCCCATTCCAATTTTTGTGGATGCTGTTGGGGTTGTATGTTTACTAAATTTTTCATAACTCAAATTGTTTAACTAAAACTCAATACAAATATATACATTAAAATCATAAATACAAACATTCTACGAAAAAAAATTAAAAATGTTACAAAAAAATCAAAAATTATTTATAACCCAATTTTTCCATTGCTCTTCTTACCGAAGTTTGTGCCTGAGATATACTAAGTGGTTTTTTTTGCGGATTAAAACCAGTTGTTGTAAACCATATTGTAAATCCATCTTCAAATTCTTGTGGAGTATCGATACGTAAATTAGCGGTTTGCATTGCTGGTGATTTTTGACTTATCTTTTGAAGATTAGTAACATCAGACGATACTGTTCTAGCACCAGCTTGTGCTGGTGTAGGTTGTGGAGTAAGAATTTCATTAACTTTAAATTCTGGATTTAATTTTTCCATTACCTCAAATAGTCTCTGCTTATTATCAAACATAGTAATTATTTCCCATAAATACTTATATAAAATGGTATGTTAGAATTGATTCAAAATATTTATTTTTTTATTATTGTTTTTATTAAAATAATTGTATTTTTGTCTGACTTTTTTAAACATTCTTTATATTTATACGAAACAAAAATTTAATGAACGAACAGATTTTACAAGTATCTCAAACAGAGTCAGAAAACCCTGATGACTACCCTGCGGGTCGCAAGGAAGAATCCTTGCTTGAAAAAATTAAACTCAAATTATTTATTGACGAGAACTTCAAAGGAACTACTTTTGAAGAATGGTATGATTGGAAATGGCAAATCAAAAACAGTATTACCAGCACAAAACAATTAATTCAATTATTAGGTAGAAAGAAAAATGGTACTATTATAGATATGCCAATAAATCATTTACCTTTCAGAATAACACCATATTATGTTTATTTATTGGATACATTATCAAATGACCATCCACTATATAAGACTATCATCCCTACAATTAACGAATTAAACTCAATTGAGGGTGAAAAAGAAGACCCACTTGATGAACAGAAATATTCACCTGTTCCAAATATTGTTCATAGGTATCCCGATAGAGCATTGTTCTTGGTAACTGGCTTTTGTAGTTTATATTGTCGTTACTGCACAAGAAGTCATATGGTTTCTAAAAGAACCGATATTAAAGTATCTAACTTAGAGTGGGAACAGGGTTTCCAGTATATTGAAACTCATCCTGAAATCAGGGACGTTATAGTATCGGGTGGTGACCCGTTGACATTAAGAGACGACCAGATTGAATACATACTCAGTAGATTGCGTAGTATTGAACATGTAGAGATTATACGTATTGGAACTAAAGTGCCTGTGGTATTACCTATGCGCATAACACCTGAATTAATGGATATTGTAAAGAAATACCATCCAGTGTATATGAGCATACATTTTACACATCCAGATGAGCTTAGTGCCGATGTGCAGAAAGCGTGTAATATGTTAGCGGATTCTGGTATTCCATTAGGTTCACAGAGTGTATTATTGAGAGGTATTAATGATAATGTAGAAACATTTAGAAAGCTTAATAAAGGTTTACTTAAAATCAGAGTAAAACCTTATTACATATATCAAATGGATAAAATTAATGGTGCTAAACATTTTGAAACAACAATTGAAAAAGGTATTGAAATAATACATGGATTAAGAGGATGGACTTCGGGGTATGCTGTACCACAGTTTATTGTTGATAGTGATATTGGTAAAATGCCTGTAAATCCTAATTATATTGATAATATATCTGAAAATACTGTAACATTTAAAAATTATAAAGGAAAAATTGTAACACAGTATAGAAATTATGAATAATAATAAATCATTTAATTCGAAGAGATGTCTATCATGTACTCAGTGGTAAATGTAAATCACACAAGAGTTGGCATTTTGAATACATAAATTAATTATCCAATATAAAAAAAGATTGCACCATCAAAATAATGGTGCAATCCCAATCATCTTAGTCAAGTCTTAAAATTTCACATAACCACTGTCTGGCTATAAAATTTCAAAAATCACCCTGATTTTTTTCAGACATAACTTAATTCTAAATTAAGCAATGATTCTTCTTATATAAATACTGTGAATATAGATTTAAAATGTAATATGTTTAATTAAAATTATTAAATTTTATGTGAAATAATAAGTATTTATTAAAAATGAATTAAATGCCAAAACAAGATTTAATAAAAATCATTAACGAAGAACTTTCAAATTTTGATTTTTTGGGTAACGAAGAGTTTCTTAAAGAACAAGAAAATATTGATTTATTAAAAAACGAAGATTTACAAAAGCAATTTATTTGTGATTCGCTTTTAAATAAAAAAACTAAAATAAAAGTTATAGAAATCACAGATTCCAGAATCAGTGGCAATTGGGATGAAATCCATTCTGAAGATGCTGACAGTCTTACAATCGAATATTTCCTTAATATTGAATATAAATATGACTTGGAGCAAGAGCCAATTATGTTTGGATTAAATTTTTATAGCGATGATGTTAGAATTAATGTATATGGTACGCATGATGCAGGAAGCTGGGCAAATTATATCGAACCTTCGGGAGAATCTTGGTTTGATGGCTTTGCATGGGATGATATTGCAGTTACATTAACTACACCAGATGGTGATGAAATTAAATTTGTTGCATTTGAAAAAGCACCACCAAGAATTAAAAACTTATTTATTAGGGAATATACTGAAGACTTTATTACTAGTGAAACTCTGGAAATCAGAACTGGAGAAATGAAAGATAAAATTCAGAATGTTTCATATTGTTAATTCTTACCATTTTTTATCTCTACAATGTGATTTAGGACTTTTCGTCTTAGCTGGCATGTAGCAACCACATAGTTTACAATAATTTTTTTTATTTAACTTATCACAATCAATACAAATTGCTATTCGTTTTTTAGCAATTTCTTCTATTTTGGGGTTTGGAAATGTAAAATTCTTCCACCCCACATAAATTTCCGATAATTTGCTCATGGTCTTAACGATAGATAATTCTTCCACCTTTACTTACAAGCATATTTGGTTTTGTTTTCGCTTCCATTAATGCATTGTGTAGTATTTCGGGAGCAGTAAATGCTTTATCATAAATTCTTAGTTTTTGAATTCCACCAATAAATCCTGAATTAAAATTTTGTTCTATTGTTAAATTGTTTTTTCTTTGGTCTTTTACTAGTATATCGGCAGCATTATATGTAAAATCTTTCACATATAATGTACCACCAGTATTGAATGTACTATCAGTTTCAATTAAAATTCCTAAATATATTTCATTTTTCCCCGAATTATCAGTTGTTTTAAAGGTACTGTTTATTGGTAACCAACCATCACCACTAATTAATAATAAATTATCATTAACCAAATAATATATACTATTACCGTAACCAACAATTAATGAGTTCTCTGGTGTAACTGGAAGTCCTGACACTCCGTAATATAGTGTACCATTAAGACTGTATTGATATTCTTCACCAGCACCCCAAGGATGTAAACTACCATATTGTGGTAGTAAACTTAATATATATTCTTGAGTTAATGGATAAACATATTCACTATCTTTTATAATATTTATATCAACAGTATCACTAAACATTAATAAAGATATTTTATTGACACTACCACCATTAAAGAAATTATCATTATATATTTGTAAATCAGCAACATAATTTCGATTTGATAATGTGGTAATTGGTTGATTGAATTTTATAAAATATTTTGATGTTCCTGTTGTTCCAGTAGTACCAGTATAGTTAATGCGCATTACAGTAAGTGGATGTTCAATACTTGAATCGCAATCATCAACATATTTAAATGTTGTGCTGTCAGCACTTAATGATAATCCAGCCAAATATGTATTACCTGTTGGTGCAGTATAACATTCTGTAGAAATTGGGTCTGCTTCAACAAAGAATTTTGTGTTTATATAATTAGTGTCTTGACCATTATATAATATATATGTTTGATAATCATAATGCCAAGATTCTTTTAAGCCAAAACTACCACCACCCCAACTGATTGAGTATGGAACGCCTAATTGTTTTTCTTTATCATTGCCGAATGACTTAAAATAAAATTCTGGAAATTCTTTGATAATCCAAAGTGCACGACCATTAACATAAAAAATTAATTTTCCTGTTCTTTGTGGTGCACAATTTAATAAGTCGTAGTCTGTAATTGTATCTATTGGTGTAAATACCAATGCAATTAATGTAAAACCAGTTGCATTAATTATTGTAGGTGATGCATTAGTAACAATAAGTCCATCAGCATTTATATATTTGTATGCCAGTCTTCTGTCTTGAGTTAATTCAAATGCAATTACATTATTTTTTATATTGTTAATTGGTTGTGTTTCTGAATATACTATTTTCTTGTTATTTTCTGGTGAACTAAATCCACTTTTAAGTACTTGTGTTTCTATGAAAGAATCTAAGTAATTATTTAAACTTGTTGTTACACCAGTAATTGCAGTACCACCAGTTGAAGTACTACCTGTGATAGTTTCACCACTAAAATATGAGTTGTATTTATCTTCTGCACGTGCGCCCATCATGTAAAATATTCCTTGTGAGTTTGGGTATAAATATAATAGTGTTTCGATTGTTATACCATTATTATATCTTGCAGGTAGTAATTCATAATTATAATTATTTAATTTGAAAAATCCTTGAAGATAACCACCATTGAGTTCAAAATGGTTTCCACTTGTGCCTGTTGTAGTTATACCACTTATTGGTAAAAATTGTGTGGTTACAGTTACTCCACTTGTTTGACCAGTTGTTGGATTTTGAACTACATTATATCCAACTCTATACATTGAAAACAAGTTATCTTGTGGTGTTAATGTGATTCCACTCCACATAATATTGGTTCTACCATTATCAAAAGCAGTCAAACCGAAATCGATTAAATTAATGTTATCTGAAATCGCACCCGACCATTTGGTTAAACTAAACGAAGTTAAACCTGAGTTCAAATTCCATGATTTAATATTGGTTAGGTCAATATGTATTGCCAGATTGCTGGTAATTATATCATTTAGGCATTCTAAATTCATTTTATGTTGGAATTTAATAATAAATACTAAACCCATTTGAATATAATTGAGTATTTATTAAAAATGATAAAATTAATACATTATTATAATGATTAAGAACTCAAGACAACGATTATTCGAAATGATGGAAAGGGTTGGTGGTTTACCAGAATTATCGTTAAAAGAAGAACAATTATCTGAAGTTGATTGGGAGGGTGATTTTAAAGACGTTGAACCTGTTTCTTGTTGGAATGTTGAGGAATTAAAGGAATATTTAAATAAAATACTTGCAAATTATGTATTACCATCACATAAAAGAAAAAAACCCGATTTAATTATCCATAATAAAGCAATTAAAAAAAATATTGAAGGTGATATTGATGTTCAAGCATTTATTGATGATATTATGGTTGAACCCAAAGAAATTATAAGTGGTGGAAATTCAAAAATGTTAAAATCAGCAACTGATGACTTTTATACTGTAACTATCGGATTACCTGCATTTAGAGGATTAATATATGATTATGATAATAAAGATTTTAAGGTTCTAAGTACTTGCCCCGGGGCTGGCACATGTATTAAACCTTGTTATGCTAGAAAAGGCAATTATGTTCGTTTAACAAATATCTTTTTAAAACAGACCAGAATTCTAAATCTGTTAATGAATAATCCTCAAAAGTTTAAAGATAATTTAAAAAATGAAATTATTGCATTATATAAAAAGGGAAATGATAAAGAAATGCGTTTTAGGTGGAATGATTCTGGTGATTTTTTTTCGAAAAAATATTTTAATATTGGTTTGGAGATAATGAAAGAATTAAAGGACGAAGGTTTTGTCGTTAAATCATATGCACATACAAAAGTTGCGGATATTTATAATCAAAATCGTCTTCCTGCTGATTTTTCAAATTTATCACTAGCTAATAATAGACCTGATTTTGTAATTAGTTTTTCAACTGATGCAAAACCAAGTGAGCGTGAAAAGGTTAATTTAACGGGTGCGAAAACATCAGAAATTATGTTTAATGATTTCAAAGACTTATTTAAAAAAGATGAAAAGGGTAATAAACTTGCGGTAGATTCTCACGATAAACTTATTTTTAAAGATAAAAATGGTATGGATATTCTAAAACAAAGAGTTTCAAAAATGTTTGGTGTACCTAATGATGGCACATTATTATCACACGATGAAATGATGAATACTCCAGAAGTAGATAGACCAACATATAACGTAATTGTTCAATCAAAAGGAGAGACGGATATATCAACACAAAGACCTGATGTGTTAAGAACATTTTTCTTAGTACATTAATTCAAAATAAATTAGTATTTATATAAAATTTGATATTATGAAAAGAAATGACAAACAAAGATTATTCGAAGTTATGGGTAGACTCGATAAAACATTCAAACCAAAATTAAATGAGGGTTTCGAAGAAATTGAAGCAACAGATGATGTTGCATTACCTGCTGAAACTGGTGAAGAAACCACAGAACAAACTCCAGAAGAAAAACTTCAAGAATTAACAGCAAAAGTTGATGAACTTTATGCTATGCTTCATGGTGAAGCAGAAGAAGATGAAGTTCCTGCTGAAACTGGTGAAGTAGCTCCCGAAAATCTTCAAGAATGGAATTTTGATAAGGGCAAAGGTGCTAAAAAATTCGAAAAAAAGGAAGATAAAGAATCTGAGGAACACGAAGAATCTGAATCTCATGAAGAAGAAGAAAAGGAACATAAAGAAAAAAAAGAATTGGACGAAGTAAAACCCAATACAGGAAAAAAAGTGCCAGTAGCTGCAATTGCAAAAGTTGGTAAATAAATTTTCTTTAATTTTCAATTAAAAATGAAAAAAGTATTAAAAGATACTAAGACATTACTATTTGAGAATATGGTAAAGTTGAATCCTGATTTTAAATTAACTGAGGGAATTAGTGAAACTTATGGTGTACCTGACCCATTTGGAACTAATAAAGCTAAACCAGTTAATGAAGATGATAAATGGATTCAAGATGATGTTAAATTATATCAAATTAAAACAGAAAAATTAAAAGCGTTCATGGACGAATTAATTAAAATGCAGGAATTTGATGTAATTGATACGCTTTATAGATTATTGATTGAAAGGAAACATAAGACGATTGGAAGTCTTGTAAATGAAATAAAATTAGTTGAAGGACAACAGAATGACACTTATTTTGAAACACTATCTGATGCAATTAATGCTGTTAGAGAAAAGGTTGCAAAAAAAGGATTTACACTTGATGAAGATGAGGTGTGGACATATTTTGGTACTGGCGGTGTTAGTTATGGACAAACCAAAAGGGCAAACATTCCATTATTGAAAGATGGTATTCCTGACAAAAGAAGAAGCGTTATGATTATTCTTTATAGAATGGAAAGTGGTACATATGAATTAACATCATATATTAATTAAAATGATAGAGAATAAGAAAAATCCACGTGCGTGGTCAGGTAGATATTGGAAGGGTCACAACATTTCGGACGTACTGAAAGAGGTTGTTGAACCCGACAATGTTGATGTGTCATCAATTCAAATGCATGATACATTAAACCCTATTGTCTGGGAATCTGATGAGAAACTTAAATCTGAAATAAGAAAGACATTATTAATGAATGCAAAGAGGTTTATTGAATTTTGTGATGTGGAGAATCTTAAATATAACGACATTATATTAACAGGTAGTTTGGCAAATTATAATTATAACGAAAATTCTGATTTAGATGTCCATATTATTCTTGATTTTAATCAAATTTCTGAGAATAAAGAATTTGTGGGTGATTTTTTTAAATTAAAAAAAGCGTTATGGACAGAAAGACTTTCAATTCAGATAAAGGGACATGATGTTGAAATGTATTTTCAGGATAGTGAAGAACCACATCATTCATCTGGTACATATTCTTTAATTAAAAATGAGTGGATTAGAAAACCAATCAAAAAAATTGTTAATATTGATTCAGCAGACGTTCAATTGAAGTCCGCAGACATTATGAATGCGATTGATGACTTAGAAACTAATAAGGATGAAAAGAGTTTTTTAAAAAAGCACGAACAACTTAAAGAAAAAATTAAAAAATATAGACAAACAGGACTTGATAAAAGTGGTGAATTTTCAGTTGAAAATATTGTATTTAAGGTTTTAAGAAATACAGGATATTTAGAAAAAATGGTTGAGCTTAAGAATGATTATCTTACTAATGAATTAAGTTTAAATGAATTTATGAATTAAGTTATGAAAAGATTTATAGTAACTACAAAGCAATTAAAAGAATATGTTGAAAGGAAAAAATCCGAAAAAATATTCTATGATATAATGGAAGGTTTACATAAAAATGTGAAATATTTAAATGAAAACGTTTCACAAAAAAAAGCAAACCAGTCGGTTATTGATGATTACAAAAGAAAGAATTTAATTACGCCAAAAATAAACGAAATGCTGATTAATAATAAAATTGTGAATGAAAAAGGTGAAATAATCTAATTATTCAATTTTTTTGCTCTTAATTAAGTATTTATAAAAAAATATAAGTAAATAATAAGTAAGTAAACAATATTCAAATGAAAAAACATACATCGGAAGAAGCATATTACGAAAGACTAAGGAATTTAGCTCAGAGTAATAAAACTTCAGTCAAAGAATCTCGTACTTTGGGTACTTTAATTGATTACAAGAGAGCAGCAGATGGCGTTGCTTATGGTATTATTAAAGAACAACATCGCTATTTTGTTAAAAAAGCAGGTATTAAACCAGACCCAAATGTTGCAGATTTTGCATATATTGGTGGATTGGCAAATATTACTGATTTTCAATACAAATCATTAAGCGAAGCTGATAAACAAAGAAATATGATGTTTCATACTATCAATGAAGCTGTTACATCAAAGCCAAGTAAAACTGGTAGCAAAAAAAGACTTAATGAAGACAAGGCAAGTCAAGAAATTGATAATGCAGAAAATAAATTGGGCGACTTAGATGCAGCTACTGCAAGTGCAGAAGTTCCAGCAGAAATGCCAGCACCAGAAGGTGGTGCAGAAATGGCAGCAGGATTAGATGCAATGCCAGCACCAGAAGCAGGTGCAGAAATGCCACCACCAGAAGCAGGTGCAGATGGTGTTGATGCTGAAGTTGCTCCAGAAGGTGGTGATGCTGTTCCAGAAGCAGGTGTAGACCCAGAAGCTGACCCAACCGCAGATGCAGAAGGTGGTGAAGTTGCTCCAGAAGGTGGTGAAGAAGGAAAAGATGAAGCTACAAAAGAAATTGAAAAAACTCTTGGTAAATTAGCTAATACATTAAGAAAAACGGAATTAGAACCATCACAAGTTAAATCATATGTTAACACATATCTTGCAGCATTCAAAGATAAATTCCCAGATATTGATATTGAAGATAGAAAAGCTATGGCTGAAAAAATTACCAAAGTTGTTCCTCCAGAAGATATTGAAGATTTAGGACAAAATGTTGAAGATACTGAAGGTGCTGGAGTTCCCGAACCAGAAATGGCTGAGGGTGAGTGTTCAGAGTGTGGCACTTTTGCTAAATATGCAGAATCAAGAGGATATAACGCAGACTCGATTAGAGAATGTGGTGAAGAAGAAGTTGGTAATTTAGTAAGTGGGTATGCAAACGCACATAATGACGGTCAGAATGATGGTGACCTTGATGGTGTTGCATTGGTAGTTAAAATAGTTAATCCTGAAATCTTAAATTCATTAAGAAGCGATTATGGTCACGAAGATTATGCAAATAAACTTGAACCAGTTGTTAATGGAATGAATGAAAGCAGTGAAGAAGATAATATTGCAAAACTTAATGAACTTTTCGGTGGATTAAGAAATTTAGGTAAAGCTGCTAGTCAAGCAATTGGTGGTGGACTTAAATCTGCTGGTCAGGCAATTGGTAATAAGGTTAGTGAAGGTGCACAGGCAGTTGCAGGTGCAGCAAAAGATGTTTATAAAGCAGGTGCTGGTGGGCAAGCAAACTTAAGTAAATTTAGAACAGCAGAAGGTACAGACCCTGCAAATGTTGAAACACAACCAAATCTTGAGGTACAACCAATTGAAGAAATAAAAGTAGCTCAAAAAGCTGGTAAAAAACTTAGTGCAACTGCACCAGTAAAACCAATCACAGAAGAAGAAGAAGTAGAAGGTGAAGAAATTGAAAGTGATGAAATAGCTATTAAAGACGATGCTGGTGAAGCTGCAGAAGAAAAAACAGATAATTTCTTTTCTCCAGAATCACAGAGTCTTGGTGTGGGTACAATTAAACCAGATGGTGCTCCTACAACTGGTGTTGATATTACAATCAGTCCTGACAAGGAAGTTAATATTTCAATGAATGAGAGCGAAAAAAAATTAAGAAAGTATATTCGTAATAGACTTGAAGAAAAAGCTGGTTTAAGAAAGCCAGTATTAACTGAAAGTAAAAAATCTGCAACATTAAAAAAACTTGATGGTGTTATTGATAAACAATTTCAACTGTATGAAAGTGTTATGTTAAAAAAACAAAAATAATAAAATGAAAAACCCGAAGAAATTCGGGTTTTTTTGTAACATTTTATTATCTTTGTCGTATAATTGTTTTTTGAACTAACATATTTATACTAATATGGTACATCGAACATTTGAAAATTTAAAATTTAAAAGAACTTATATTGGGGGTTCAAAACAACGTGAACTTGAAATTTTTTCGAAGATTCAAGGCAACAGTAATGATAATTCAGATTGTGATTGGCTGGAATATAGAAGAATTATAACTCAATATTGTGATGACCAGCTTAATGTTATTCTGAGTTGGGTTTTTATTATGGAGAGATTAAGTATTATATTCCTAATAATTGCACTTATTGTAATGTTCATCAATACACACATATCATTTTCAATTCTTTTTATATCATTAATTTCTCGTGGATTATTTATTTATTTTAAAAACAAAGGAAGAAAAAAATTATTTGATTATAATTTTTCGCTTAACATTATTTTAAGTGAAATTAAAAAACTTGGTTTTGAACTCAATAAAAATTAAAAACTTTGATGTTTTTCCTTTTTATTCTATTAGTATTTATTGTAAAATTATGATATGGACTACGATGACAACAAATTAAAACTAATTTTTATTTTGAAGATTGGTTATAATACAAAAGGGGAAGGATTATATGAATTTATTTTCTCTTTAGACCCCACAAATATCGATGTTGAAGGTTGGTGTTGGGATTTAAGTCCTGCTTGTGATAACGCAATGCCACCAACAGAAAATTATATCAATGCAATTTTCAATCTAAAAACAAGTTCCTTTGATTTATTCTGTTTATGTGATGCTGTTGATAGAGAATATATGCATGGCTATCACACAATTCATGCTTTGGCATATGAAACAGAAAAACAAACACCAGAGGGCGAAAATTTGGGTGATTATGAAAAGATGTTTGAAAATGGTGGTGATGATGTGCCATTATTGGTATTTCATTATGGTATGTCCTTAGCAAAAGTTAAAGATTTATTAAACGCAAGAAAAATTATCTTAAAGAATAATGAATTTGTTGAAACTTCTTCAATAAGGTTTTAGTATTTATAGTTGCCCATCTTACCATATTTGGAAGAAGGGGTTTCGAGGTCACGATAACTCAAGAAAGTTACCTTGCCTTGCGGTTTTAAAATAGTTCATCTTACCATTTGGAAGAAAGAAATCGAAACACGCTGCATCAAGATATGTGGCGTGTTTTGTTATTTTATATTTATAAGTATTTATTGGAAATATTTATAAATGTCCGAAGATATTAATAAAATTAGTAAGGAAGAAGAAATATTTCCAGAACACATTCCCATAATTCCGTTTGACGTTCAAAAGGAAAGAGAAAAAGAGGAAGCCAGAAAATTAGCAAAGGAATTAAGAAAGAAAGCTGGAAATATTGAACCGATTATTGTTACTAAAGCGGGTATTGTAAAAAAAGCAAGTGAATTAACTAAATTAGAACAAGAAGATGAAATTGTTCGTTGCGGACTGAACCCAATTTATTTTATTGAAACATATTTAACTATTTTCGACCAAACCCAAGGTAAAGCAGGTTTAATAGTTCCTTTTAAATTATTTGAATTTCAAAAAGAATTAATTCAAGAATATCAAAAAAATCGATTTGTTGTTGCTAATAAATATCGTCAGGCTGGTGTTTCAACAACTACTTGCGCATTTATTGCTTGGTATGTTATGTTTAATCGTAATAGACAGGTTGCTATTGTAGCAGATAAATTAGAAACCGCACGTGATGAATTAATGAGTGATGTTGTTGAATTTATTGAAGGTTGTCCTGTGTGGCTTAGACCTAAGACTGGTAGAAATACTGAAAAAAATTTAAAAGATACTCAGAAATTAAAAATCTACGATAATGATTCAAGATTAGGAGCATTTGCTTCTAAAACATTACGTGGTATGACACCAACATTGTTGTTCTGGGATGAAACAGCATGGGCAGAAAAAGGTGATAAATTCTGGACATCTGCACAACCCACCTTACAGACTGGTGGTGCTGCAATTATGGTAAGTACGCCAAGTGGGTTAGATGCTGTATTCTATAAAACCTTCATGGGTGCAAGAAATGAAGAAAACAATTTTAAAGCTGTTGAACTATGGTGGTATAACGACCCAAGATATAATAAAGGTTTATGTTGGTTAAAGAATAAAGGCAAAACGACTGAAATAAGAATTGTTGATGATAATTGGGGCAATGAGCAGCGAATTAAAATGATGGATGATGGTTGGGAAGCCAGTTCACCTTGGTTTGAAGACCAAATTAAGAATGCAAATGGTGATATGCGAAAAATTGCACAAGAATTACTATGTAGTTTTTTGGGGTCTGGTGATAATTTTATTGCAGAAGAATATCTTAAACGTATTCAAGAAGATGAAGTCCTACCACCAATTCGTCAAGAATATATTGATAATAATGTATGGATTTGGGAAGACCCAAAAGTAGGTGAAGAATATATAATGGCGTTAGATGCGTCACCGGGTCATGGAGAAGATAATTCAACGATAAATATTCTTAAAACTATTGAGATAATTGAAGAAAAAATTGTGACTAAGGGTGAAAAAGTAAAAAAGGTTAAAATAAAAAGACATAAAGTCGAACAGGTTCTTGAATATTATGGTAAAGTAACACCACAAATGCTTTCTGAAATTGCATATCAATATGGTAAACGATATAATAATGCATATTGTGTTGTTGATATAACTGGTGGTTATGGGGTTCAAAGTGTTGAAAAACTTCTGGAATTTGGTTATGATAATGTTCATTATGCAGAAATAACACATAAACCTTCAAGAGATAGATTGCAGGGTTATATTAAAAAGGGTCAAAAAGTTATGCCAGATGGTACAGTAATAAATGTGGATTTAATTCCCGGTTTCTTTATCGGCAACAACAGACCTTCAGTTGTACTTGAAATGCAAAGAGCAATTCATTTAGAAGATGTTATTATTAGGTCAATTAGATTATTAAATGAATTAAAAACATTTGTCACGGTTGCTGGAAATCGTGTTGCAGACCACAAACGTAGCTTCCATGACGACAGTATTATGGGATTATCAATTGGTTTATATGTATTGAATTTCGATATGGTGAGATTTAAACAAAGCAAAGGTATAATTGAAAAAATGCTTAATGCAATTATTACCAACAATGATATTTCTGAAATTGGAAAAAAACGTGATTTTAAGAACAAACCAATGATTTCGCCAAATAGTGTATCACCATTAAATCCATATCAGGCAAATGCGTGGTTATTTGATGGAATAAAAGAGAAAAAGAAAAATTAAATTGTATTTATATTTAGAGACTTTTCAAAAAAATCTAAGTATTTATAAAAAAATATAAAAAATTATAAAATGGCTGGCGAAAAAGAAAATAAAGGAACTATATACCAACAACTTAATAAAATGTTGAATCTTGATGGCTTCGGTTTTCAAGATGTACAACCAATAGTACAACAATCTGTATCACAACCACAAGAAAAAGCAAAGATTGTTATTAAAGGTAATACTCCAGAAGAAATACACAAAAAGGGTTTGGAATTGGAGCAAAAAAAAGAACTTCAAAACAAATTTTTTAGAACAACTGATAGGGGTTTTCAAAAAGCTTTGCAATATGAGGCAGCAAGATTACCTGCATACATTGACTATGAGGGTATGGAATACTACCCAATTATTAGTAGTGCATTAGATTTATTCATGGAAGAAGCAACAACCATTGGTTTAAATGGTAAAATGCTTAATGTTTATTCAAACAAAGAAAGAATAAAATACTTACTTGAAGAATTTTTCTACGACATTATTAATGTGAATGTTAACCTACCTTTTTGGGTAAGAAATGTTTGTAAATATGGTGATAATTTCGTCCTACTTTATGGTGAACGTAAAAAAGGTATCACACATGTAAAACAACTTGTTAATTACGAAATTGAAAGATTTGAAAGAATTCAAAATGGTAAACCATTAGTTAGGTTTAAAGAAAGAATGACTGGTGATGAATTTAATGTGTTCGAAATTGCACATTTTAGATTACTTGGGGACGACAAATACCTACCTTATGGAAATTCAATTTTAAATAAAGTACGTAGAGTATTTAGACAATTGGTTATGGCTGAAGATGCTATGTTAACTTACCGTATTATTCGTGCTGGTGAAAAGAAAGTCTTTAAAATTGACGTTGGTAATATTGATGAAGATGATATTGAAGAATATATCTATAAAGTAGCAACTAAGTTCAAAAAAACATCACAAGTAAATCCAAATGACGGACAAATTGATTATCGTTTTAATATTCTTGGTAATGACGAAGATTATTTCTTACCAGTGAGAAATGCAAATACACAAACTGGTATCGATACACTCCCCGGTGCTCAGAACCTTGATGCAATTCAGGATATAGAGTATCTTCGTGATAATTTATTCGTGGGTCTGGGTGTTCCAAAACCATTTTTGAGTTTCCAAGACGCAGCAGGTGCTGGAAAAAACATGGCACAATACGACATTAGATTTTCAAAGAAAATTAACCGTATTCAGCAAGCAATGATTCAGGAACTTAATAAAATGGCAATGATTCATTTGTATTTATTAGGTTATAGTGGTGAAGACCTTAAGAGTTTCACATTAAGTCTTACAAATCCTTCAACACAAGCAGAATTATTGAAATCTGAATTAATGCGTGATAAAGCACAGACTTATACTGAATTAACTCGTGCAGAAGGTGGTATTGCAGCAATGTCACATACAACAGCAAAACGTAAAGTATTCAACATGAGTGATAAAGAAATTGTTGATGATTTAAAACAACAAAAAATGGAAAAAGCTGTTATGCAAGAACTTGCAGACACGCCAGTTACAATTAAAAAGACAGGATTATTTACTGATATTGATAAGAGATATGGCGAACCAGTTGAAGGTATGCCAATTAGTGGTGGAACAGAAGGCGGTATGCCACCTGCTGGTGGTGCTGGTGCTCCTCCAATGGGTGGTGCTGGTGCTCCCCCACCAATGGGTGGTGGTGCTCCTCCAATGGGTGGTGGTGAAGGTGGTATGCCACCAATAGGTGGTGGTGCTCCTGCTGGTGGTGAAGGTGGATTGCCACCAATGATAGAAAATAAACGATTTACTGAAGAAGAATACGACAAACATGTTGAAAAACTTGTATATGGTAGTACTCAAGAATCTGAACGTAAAAATGAAATAATAAACAGAGGAATTATTCAGGAAAATAATGAAATTAATGATAAATTAAATAAGAATGCATTGGAAATGGTTGATGAAATTAATGGTTTATTAGAAAACACCGAAAGCATTAATACCGTGCAAAAAATTAATGAATCACAAGACGTTGAAATTGAGGATATTGAAAATATTGACTTATCAACATAATTTGGCTGTGTTACTAATATATTATATTGAGTAAACGTTTATAATTAATTGCAGTATTTATAATAAATCGAATTATATCATATGAAAAACGCCAACATTGGAACTGCTAATTTAGTAATTTCTAAAAAGTTGAAAGAGTCATATTTTAATGACAATTTGCTTGAAGAGTCAAAGAAGTTAACTACCGACTTTTTCAATGTGGTGAAAAATTCACCCATTCTACAATTAGAATTCAAGGTCTTTAGTAATTTAGAAAATAAACATATTGATAATGAATTGGTTGCTACACGTTATATTGATAATAACATTAAGTTGTTTGATGTATATACGATTGCTGAAATTGATGCAGAAAGAGAAAAATTAAATGAATTTATTCAGGGTGGCAGTATTGTTGCAGGTCTTGAAAAAGCAGTGTTATATAATGCTATTGATTGTCTCATAACTGAATCACTTAACGACTATGATAAGATTGATGTGGATGCGGTTCATGAATCATTTACACTTGTTTTAAATCATATAAAAGAACCAAAGAAAAAAGAATTGTTTGAGAATGTCGATGTTAAACCAATTGACGAAGATGTTATTGAAATTGCTGTTGATAAATTCAATGAAAAATATGAATCATTAAATGAAGAAGATAAAAATTTACTTAAAATACTTATTAAATCCAGTGATGAAGAAAAACAAGTACTTCTCGAAACTTATAAAACTGAAAGTCTTACAATATTAGAAGGTGTAACAAAAGATAGTGCAAAAGATAGTATTGCAAAAGCTATTCAGAAAATTAAAGAAATGGTATATAAAAAAGAAAATGTTGATGATAATATTATCAGTTTACATGAACTGAAAAAAGAATTGTTATAAATTAAAAAGGCATCAAATGATGCCTTTTTTTATTATGCATATAAATTATTTTTTAATGCATTAAAATCCGCAACAGTATATTTGTGTTGATAATCAACTTGCCAGTTAGGATTATAAATTGTTAATTTTTTTTCATTAATACCTATCTTTTTTAATGAAACATGAATCCAACTTGGTTTTATTGCATCACCCTTTTCCCAAATTAATTGGTCAAATAGAAGATTATTTGCAATATAATAAAATAATGCAGAATTATTATTGTCAGTTTGAATGTCAATTGCTTCACCAATTCTATGTTGTGAATTTTCTGTACCATCAACATCATAGTTTAAATATGCACCTCTATATGCTGATGTTATATAAATTTTAGAACCATTGAATTTACAAAGTGGGTCATAAATTTTTTTCGCAATATTTATAAGATTATTTAGAATATTTTCTGTTGGAGTATTATCATAATTCTTTCTTTCGGGATGTTGTGGATTCTTTATTGCATTCATTGAAATTGAATCGTAATATGTCATATATTCAGAAATATTATAATCTTTTGGATATGGAAAACCAACAATATAATACTTACCATAAGCTGTTGGTGTAGTACCATTATTTTCGCTTTCAGCAACCTCAGCATTATATTTGATAAAATTTTCTTTCATCCTTACTTTATCTTCATAACCAAAATATCCGTGTTTTGAACTATTTTCTTTATCACCTAAAATCTCAAAGATATTAAATACGTATTCTATTCCTTTTTCTTCATAATCATTACCATACTTATCTTTTGCAGCTTGAATTGACCTACTATATGAGGGATATACAAGTTCATTTCCAAGATTATATCCAAATAAAGCACTACTGGCAATTCCTTTAGAATTTTTTGAAATGAATTTCATGTAACAATATTGTGCTTTAATCATAATTTCTGGATTGTCAATTATATTCTGATGTAATACTGGTCTATTTATTTTACCCTCTCCCATATCAACATCATATGTGTTTGCATTAGTTACATTACCAGTCCAGTTTTTAGTAATTGCAGTAATTTCATTTGCAGTAAATCTATATAATTCTTTTTCGGCATATGTATTATTTACAATAATATTATAAATATCTTCTGATTTGATTTGACTAATTCCTGATGCAGTACTATCTGTTAAATACCACCATACCTTATATGAAGATTCGATATAAGCCTGTGCTGCAATAATATTTGCATCCATTTGAAATATATCACCATATTTATTATACCAATCAATTAATGCAATACCCAATGCTTTATTATCACTAATGGCAATGCCATTATATTTGGCATGTGAATACCAAGTTTTACCAGTATCTGGTGGTTGACAATATGGTAGCTTACCATTAGTACCGTCAAGTAATGACCTACCATTTTCTTTACATACATCAGTAATAAAGTTTTTACCCAAATTAGTTAAATTAATATAAGCCATTTTATTCTATTTTTAATTCATACATTGAGTTGTGTTCTGTTCTTTTATCATCGGAAAGTAAAACTGCTTTAACAATCTCACCACCAGAAGATGAACCAAATTTAAATCCAGCAATTGATGCAGAGCTTGTTACTCTTGGTATTGGATATTTCAATAATTTTGTTCCAGAAAAACTTGTTGTCATTTTGTTTGCTTCAATATTATGCTCAACACTTAATATAATATACGCACCATTAAATAGTGGTACATTTTCTAATTGAAAATATTGTGTTGGTTGAATCATAGCATTGCCCAATCCTGTTACTGTTGCCTTATATGACCTATTTTCATATAAATTATATAAATTCTGACCTTTCGGTATTGGTGCATTCTCTTTATTATCACCAGCTAATCTTGATAATATTTGAATACTTTCGTTTGTTTCTGGATATTCTTTACTATCTATTTTAATTCCAGTAAACATTGATTGATTTTGTTCACCAAACCTAACCCTAAATGCACGTACTTGTCTCCAAGGAAATTTGTCATTATTACTTGTTTGATTATCGTCTTCACCTCCCTTATTTTGCGTTGGTGGTTTTGTAAAAAAATCGCTAACTCCCGGGGCATCAAGATTTGTAATACCGTCATTCTCAAATTCGTTATTTTTTGATACAGAAAGATAGTTTGATGAACCACCAATGTACATACATACAAAGGCACTACTAATTGTTTGGTCAATATTTGTTGATATTTTAAAACATGTTTCCCAATCACTTTCATTATTTCCAATTTTCATAAAATTTTGTAATGGAAAGAATTCAAAACCATTTAATGATAATAATTGTGATAATGCGGTGAATATGGTTATGTTAGGGTCTTCTAACATTTGTATAAGAATTTCTGCATTAATGATAGTATCACCAATTGGATTCATCGCTCTATCGACAAAAGCAAATGAATCAATTAGTTTCTTACCATCTAAATTGAATGGGTAACCTATGCCCAATTTAGTATTATTTCCAGTCAACCATTTATCGTTTATATTTTTTAAAGAGTAATATGTTTGTGTTATAATATCTACATCTCCCAATATTTTCTTTTGTGCTTCCAGTTTTTTCTTTTGTTCTTCTTTCTTTTTATCAATTTCATCATTTAATTTTCTAAAAAACTGTGTGAAATAGCTGTCGTTAATTGTTTTTATTTTTGTGTTGGTATTTCCGCTTGCAAGTGAAGTATATCCACTTGAATATGTTGTCATACCCGACATTTTAAATGTAATCTGACTATAATTTATAATATTTTTTCTTGTAACTAAATATTTAAGTATTGTCTCATAATAAGAAGCTTTTCCATCCATATTAGATAACATAAATAAATCACTTTCAACTAAAGGATTTAAATAAAAATTATAAGCTAATTTTTTATTATAAAATCTAGGATAATTTGTATTATTATAATTTTCTGTGGTTTCTTTTTTTACCAATTCATATAAAAGTTTTAATGATTGTTGTAATGAAAGATAATCACCATTTTTATAAAATGTACGGAATGCTGTTTTGAACACTTCTTTATCCTTTACCCCTATATAGTTTTTAATGTCATGTAAGTCAGCAAGAACATAATATCCCATATTTCCAAAAATACTTCCAATACCATCACCAGTTGTTCCAGTAAAGAAATTTAAAATTTGGTTCTCCCAAGGTGTATTATCATCATCGCCTTCAATTGCATCAATTAGTGCACCAATATATGATGGTAAAAAATTAGGAACTTCCACAGCAGCAGGTGTATTAAACACAATATCATTTAAATCTGAAGGATATTTATTAAAAGGACTTAAAGTATATCCAAAATTTGATAGTAATATCAATGCACCTAATGTTGACCCACTTTTTATTATTTTATCGTATATTAGGTCATCTTTACATTGATTTGATTTGTTATCGAGAGGGTAGAGAGAACCTAATTCATCAACCCATATATTTGCAATATCATAACCAATCTTTAATTTTGCTTTATCCCTAGTATTGTCTACATTAAATGTATTATTTCCACTTGCGTATGCAATTTTTTGATTTTTTGGAAAGCCATCATCAAATAAACCATCTTTATAATTTGTGTTAGTTAAATATCTTGATTTAAGTGAAGTATCATTGTAAATACTATTATTATCTTTTATGTCTTTAATATAAATTACATTTTCCATTGTGAATTCATAAAAAGATTCGATTGGATTTCCCTCAAAAATACTATCCCAAAATTTCAATTTAACTTCACTATTGAACCTATCAATAGGTTTTGATGATTTATTATCGGTTGGCATTGTTTGTATTTCAATTGTTGGTAAATATAAATTAACACCTTCAAATGCTGGATTACCTTTATTCACATATACTAAACCAGTTTGATTATCATTCAAATTAGTATTTGCTTCTATTGGAGTGATTGAGAAATATTTGGGGTCATCTGTGTGGAAATTATATAAATCAATAGTACCATTTGCATAAGTATCAGTAATGTTTTGAATTTTATTATAGAAAACATTAACACCTTGAGCAAGAAATGGTTTTATTTCTTCTTTCACCCTCATATCATTTTTTGTTGCTACAAGTGCTGATGCTAAGTTTACTGCTTCCGATTCTGCATATAGATTTACATATGCTTTATGTACTGTATTTTTTTCATCAGTGTTGTAAAAATCATCAGCAATTGTACCTTGTGATAAAATATAAAATCTCTTCAATATTATTTTATAAATTTGTGTTAAAAAATCATCTGTAAGACCAATATATGGACTTGCAGGGTTAGCTCCACCAAGTGTTGAATCATATGGTGAAATTGGTATCCATTTATGTGTACCATCGTCATTTTGTTCATCCCTTAAATTATATTGTTCAGCTAAAGCAGCTTGGTCGGGGAATGAATCAATAAATTCTTGTACAAGATTTAGTTCAGGAAAACTTGTTTTTTTACTAAGTTCAATTGGTGCTATTCTCTCTTCTTTATTTCCACCAAATACTGGCTTACTAGCAATTAATAATGGAAAAGCAAATATTTTTAATTTACCTTTAACATCATCACTATCATTAGCAGCAATAATATTTATTGCATCTCGTGTATTATGTTCAGTTTCTGCATCCCATGCGGTTTTTCTTAGAATATCAAAAAATTTGTCAACATCATCTAATATAATTTTAAATATATTATATATTGATGGTGACATTCCCAATCTCTGAGAAACCATATTATTAATTTTTATGCTGAGACTATCTTGAAGTTCTACTTGTTGTTTTTCTAATATTGCTTTCTTTTTATATAATTTATAATAGTAATTAGTGATATCAATTCCAATATATTGTGTTTTGTTTTCTATTTTTGATGTAAGATTATAATTATTAAAAAATGATTCTGCATTTGGTATATCTGTTTCATTTGCTATTAATGGGGTGGTATTTTTAACTAAAATAGTGCGATAATTATTAAAATTAGCTTTTGTATCTAAATCTTTTCCTGAAACAGTATAAAATGATAAAGTTTGTGCCAGTGGTATTGGTGTTGGAATTGGTACTGGCGATGGAGTCATTGTTGGTGTTGTTGGTGGTTTATCTTCACTTCCTACTTCACATACAATCCATAACCTATCTTTTATTGTATTTTCAGTTCCTGTTAAATTTTGGTTTTTAATTGTAGCATCATATTCACTTAAAGAATTAATTATTCTAATTATATCAGAATTAGATGATTTCATTGGATAAATGTCGAGTGGTTTACTTTTTATAATTAAAAGTGGTTTACCTTTATTATTCAATATTTCATTTTCATTATATGCTTGCAATGCTTTAATCGCAACATTAATATTTTCAATTTCAGTATTAACAGTATCTAATTTAAGACTTTCAGTATCTGTTTTTAATTTATCAGAAACTGCTGAATATAAATTCTTTAGTTTTAATATTAATTCATATGTATTTTTTGGTGCGATATTTGTTTCTGGGTTCATTGAAGTTGTGTTTCTCATCATTGCGATATTCACAACATATCTCAATAAAATATCGCTTAGTGGTGCAAATGTCATTGCAACAAATTGTGCATCAATAACAAAATTACCATTTTCTGCTTGAAATTCAGAAGTATATTTAACTAGATGTAATTGATATGTTAATGATTTACCATAATATCCTTTAACTGTTAAATTAAATGTTGGTGGTGGAAAATCAAATAATACTCTATATGGAGAATCTTTTTGGTTAAAAAATGCCAATCCTCTTATATCAACAAACTGAATATTAACTTGTGGAACAAATGATGAATTAATTACTATTTTAATATTACTTATACCAAAACCCTCATATTGCATACGAGTTCCAGTACTACCATCATAATAATTTGTGGTAAAGTTCAGATAATTTGGATTATCGGTACTATTGTCTTGATTATTACCCATCAAATTTATTGGCTTTGATGTAGTATTACTTCCTTTACCATTGATAATAACACTTCTTCCTTTGCTTTCTGCAGTTAATTCAGCAAATATGTACATATCTTGATATTGTGGTATTCCATTTATGAATGGTATTCCACTTTCTCTTCCAGTATTAATATTTACCGAATTGGGTTCTATAAGTAATACATTACCGTTTGCAACAACAATTTTATCAAAACTATATGCCATTCTTTAGATTTTTAATATAAATACATAATGGCGAAAAATATAAAAATTAATAAAGTCAAATGAATTATTTTGACTATTTATATAGAATAACATTTATAATATAGTAGAAATTCTTGAGTCGGCTTGAACAGTTTATCAAATTAATAATGCAAACTATTTATATAAAAGAAATTTCGTATGAGTAAAATATTACAAAGGGGTGAAACGGGTTTTGGGATTTTGATTGAGTCGGATGCAGGATACATTAGTAGTGATATTAATAAAGATATCCTTAACGAAAATTTTGAATTAAAACCAAACGAACCAGTATTAGTTAATTGTATTCTACAAAAATGGGGTGTTAAGAATAAAAATGGTCGTATATACCCTAAAGACGTTTTAATCCCACAAGTACAAATATATCAAGAGTTAGTAAACACAAATAGTGCTGTAAGTGAGGCAGACCATCCTGACTGCGTAAATGCTTCAGAATCAATGATTTGTACAAAAAATGGGTGGAAATGGATTAAAGATATTTCTGATGATGAAGAAATATTGACGATAAACACAAACACAAATCAAATAGAAATTCAAAAAATAGAAAAGAAAATATATTTACCATATAAGGGTAAGATGTATAAATTTTCTGGACAAAATATTGATTTAACTGTTACTGGTAATCATAGATTTTTAGTTGAAAATAAGAGGGGTGAGAGAACATATGTGTTTGCTAAAGATATTTATGACAATAAAAATAATGTTTTATCATCGGGTCAACATAAAATATTAAAAACGGGAGATTGGACTGGAACACGTTCTGAATATTTCACACTAAACGGTGTTGATAAAACCGACCTAAGTTTTAATTTAAAACACGAATTAATTGATAGATATACTAAATCAATTGATATCAAATCAGAGGATTGGTATGCTTTTATGGGTATTTATCTGTCTGAAGGGCATTGTACTGGAGCAAAAACTAATCAATATAAATCTAATGGATATAATGTTGTTATTACTCAAGTAAAATTAGAAACAAAAAATAAAATTGTTGATTTATTAAATCGAATGCCTTTTGATTATTGGATTGATGAGCATGATAATGGAAAATGCCAATATCATATAAATGATGCAAGACTTTATAATTATTTATATCCATTAGGATATTCATATAACAAATATATTCCAACAGATTTAAAACAAACATCAATTGATTTATTACAAATATTTTTTGACTGGTTTATGCTTGGTGATGGACGAAGTGTTAAATCAAAACATGTTAATTGGTCAAATAAAGAGTCTGTGTTTACCATTTCAGAACAACTAATTAATGACCTACATGAAATATTAATTAAAATTGGTGGAAATGGAAATATTACAACATATCAACCCAAAGATAGATATTTGAATGATTATATAATGGTGAAGAAAAAAGTCGTTTTATCTGATGGAACTACCGAATATATATCTGAGGAAATTAAAACCCCAAGATTGGTAAAAGCAGAAAATAGTCATTTACAGTATAATTTAAACATATCAAAAAGAAAAAATATTTGGTTAGATAAAAGAAGTATTAAAGTTGAAGAAATTGATTTTAACGGAGATATCGCTTGTGTTAGAGTGGCAAACGGTAACTTTATGGTTAAAGTAAATGGAAAATCACATTGGACTGGTAATTCGTCAATTATCTCGCTTCAAAATATCTCACATATGATTACTAAAATGTGGTGGGGTAAGGGTGAACAAGAAAATGTATTATATGGTCAATTGAAGTTGATTGTCAGTCCCGGTTACATTAAATATGGGGTGATTTCTGTAGTTGGTGATAAGATTGTATTGTACTTGCAGAATAAAATTAAATTAGGTGTTTCAAGTCGTGGAGTTGGTACACTTAAAGAAATTAATGGTGAAAATCTTGTTCAGAATGATTTTGAATTAATTGGTTTTGACTTAGTTGCAACACCAAGCACCCCGGGAGCATTTTTATTTCCAGTTAAACGTGGTGATATTAATTTTGGTGAAAATTATATAAATAAAGATGGTATACTTCTTAAGGAAGAAGAGGGAAAGATAATTACAGCACTTAATAAATTCTTATTATAAAAGGTGGTAAAAGATTGATATAAACTTTTTCATTTGAGAGAAATTTATGTTGTTTTTATTAAAAATTACACTTTTTCATAATGAGAATGTATTTATATAAAAATTATAGTATTAGATACGACAATTTAAGTATATGACAAACGATAAAAAATCATCAATAATTAAAGAAGCTTTAACTG
>Ga0315284_10002280_pt1 | contig 27549 bp, 34 predicted proteins | sample YL17G09_16_MG_FD_203696 | JGI IMG/M metagenome (GOLD analysis project Ga0315284, IMG submission 203696) | Sediment microbial communities from Yellowstone Lake, YNP, Wyoming, USA - YL17G09_16 | ecosystem: Environmental > Aquatic > Freshwater > Lake > Sediment | place: USA: Wyoming | collected...
CTATTAACTTATAGTTCTCGTCTATTTTGGATATAATATGGGCTTCATCAATATTTAAATTAGTAGCAACTTTTTTTATTCGCAATTTCTTTTCTTCATCGTTTTGGATAGAACTAATTGGATCAATTTGCTTTTTAAGATGTTGCGAAAAATAAAAAATGTTTTTATCTTTATTCCAAATACCACTTCTCGAATCAACTTTAAAAACAATTAGCTCCGATAATAGAATATAGTCAATTTTCAATTTTTCTGAAATTTTGTCTAAATTAATAAATCCAACTAATTTTGAATTTTCAACTTCTTTTTCTATATTAAATTTTCCTAAATTGGTTAACCAAACAGTTCCCTTATGAAAATTAGACAGGTATTCTTTAGGTATATTTTTTATCAATTTAATAAAATCTTCTTCTTTAAAGATAGCTCTAAATTTTTTTAAATTGATGACATTCTTTTTAGCAGCAGTAGTATTAATTTTTTCAGTTATTTTTTTGAAAGAATAATATACATTACCCGTTTTACTTATTAAACATTCTGTTTTAAGTTCCGAAATGATTTTTTGAATAAATTCTTGAGGTAAATAATTATAATCTTTCTTTATATTTACAAAACCCTGTTGTTGAAAATCAAGGGTTATTTTCGAACTTACATGTCTATATGGATAAAAATAACCTAATTTTGACATGTAACCTTTAACGTGACCTAATTTCAATAGCATTGTAATTAAAACGTTCAATTCTGAATCGTTACTAACAATTTGAGAAAATAATTCTTTCAATCTTTCTTTAGAAATTTTATTTTCATAATCTAGGCTATTTAGCAGTTTATCTTTTTCAATTTCGTAAAAAAAAATAGTTTTTTCCTTTTCTTTTTTAATATAAAAATAAAGTTCTTGGTCTTTAAATTGTGAATTCTTAATCGTAGTATTAATATCTTTTAAATCGTTAAATCCCTTAAAAATTGATTTTTTCATTAAAAACGTATTGTCTAATAGGTTATTGATTTCAGCAACAGTTAAGCTCTGAAAATTAATTTCTTTCAAAGACGGATAAAATTTACTTAAAATTTTAATAATGATTAAAAAAAGATCCGTCGTCTTATCTTTTGAATAATTTTGAATTAATAGTTTTAAAATATCTCTTAATTGATATAAATCGTTAAATGTTAATGCTTCTAATTTTATGCAATCAAGATATTTTAACAGTAAAACGATATTTTCTTGATTTTTTTCAATTAAAAGCGCATTAAGTAATTTATAAACGTAAGAATTAACAAGATTTGCGTCAATCTTTAATAAATCTTGTATAAAAAAATGTACGTTATCTCGTAAATCTTGATCTTCAACATCAATTAATTCAATAAAATACGGAAAATATTCTTGAATAAAATTTGAATTTGCTAGAACAAAAAATCCTAAAATTGAAATTAAATTTGTTTGAATTTTGAAATTATTCGATTTTAATAGTTTTTCTAATTTTACGATTAAAACTTTTTTAATTAGGTCAACGTTGTCTTCTGCAATAATACTTAAAATATACGATATTGGAAGAGTTAAATCAGTATCATCTAATAAAGATTCAAGCGCATCTATTAATTTTGAAATTTTTTCAATTTTATTTTTAGAATAAAGCTTATTTATTTGTTCAACAATAGTAAAGATCTGCGGATATTCCGTAAAGTCTTCTTCTTTTAACATTATTAAATTAAATTATTAATGGATACATAAGTATTTTTTGTACTTTATAAAAACTCTTTAAATGGTTCCAAATTAAAAAGTTCTTTAAAATTTCGAATTATAAATGTAGGATTAGATTTTTCTAGATCTTTAGTCGTGCCATGTCCAGAAAGTAGCGCAATACTATTAACTCCCGCTTTTTTCGCACATTCAACATCTGTTGGCAAATCTCCTACAAAATAAACTTCGCTTTTATTTATTTTTTCGAATTTAAATTTAGTTTTGATTAGATTTAAAGCGAGATTAATAGGATATGGGTTTGGTTTTCTGAACAAAGTGTCGCTCCTCGAAATTATTATTGAGAAATATTCGAATAAACGATATTTATTTGAAAAAAAATCAAGTCTTTTTCGTTTAGTATTAGATATAATTGCCATTGGAATTAAGCGTTCTTTTAACTTTTCTAAGATGACCTCTAAATCAGGATTGATGGAATCGTAAATTTTCTCGTATTTTTTATAACTCCTCTGAAATATTATAAAAAATAAGAAGCGCCTCCATATTGAAGGAATATGTTTTTTATAAGACCGAAAAGCTTTTACTATCGCTTTATATCTATTTTGGTCGTCAGATTCTTCAAAAATACGAGCAAAGTCTATTAACCTTAAAGTATGAATGTTTTGCCATCTATAAAATTCTTTTCTAATTAACTTTAACGCAACATATCTAAGAGCGTTCTGAGTTATTATTACTCCATCAAAATCCCATAATAATATTAAATTTGAATTCATATTCTTAATACTGCGCTTAAAATTAAAAAATAAACGAAAATCCAATAGAATAATTAATAATAAAATGAAAATGATAAAAAAAAGTATTTAAAAATAAAATAAAAAGAAAAAAATTAAATTTAATTTTATAGGTTTTTAATCCTTATTATTTCTATTAAACAGCAACTTTACTTAATAAATAGTCGATTTGTTCTGCTTTTTTGTTCACGTTTAATACGGTATCTAATTTTATTACTTCTTCAACTTTTCCTGGCATTAATGTAATTGAACCTGCTCTTAAGATAAAATATTCAAAGACATCTGGAATTTCTTTTTTAATTCTTAAGGCCGATATTGGAAAACGTTCTGCTGAAGCAAACATACCTTTTTTATGGTAAATTTCGTTTCTTTCGAGTCTATAATAGTCAAAATGAACTTCGATCCAAACGAGAAATATAAGTATTCCTAGAATTAAAAATATAGTCAAATAGAATTCCCATGGGAGCCCTAACTGGTATTTTGCGCTTATTTCCGCAAATGTTGGAATATTTATAATTGGCAATACAAAGAACCAAAATAATAAAATTAAAACAATTCCGGCAAGAATTAAGACAAAGAATTTAGCTGAACTGAAATCAAAAGCCATTACAAAAATGTTACAGAAAAACACTATCATCCAGAAATATCCTAAGGGTGTAATAAGCTTTTCATTTCCAGCAAGACCTTGTACGATCCAACAGATTAGAGATGTAAACAATAACGGGTAAAAAAAGATTATTTTTGGGTACGATCTTAAATGTACTTCCGTTATTGGTTTAACTACTTTTGGTTTTTTTTCTTTTTTTTCTTCTGACATTAAATTTCCTCAAATTAGTTTTTTTTATAAATTAGGTGAATAATAAGAAATATAGCGTTTTTTATTTTAAAACCTTGTTATAATTACCATAATATTAAATTTAGTAATTATTTAAAAAAAGGTTTGAATTGAGTCCTTTTGGGTTATAATTATATTTATATCAAACGTAATCGTTAATAGTTAATGCCATTTTTAAAGAAAATTGTATTTGTCGATTACCATCGTTACTAATTCCCATATGGCCCGGGAGAAGATACTTAACATCTAATTTAGATACATTCTTTATGGAATCTTGAAGTTCGGTTAAAGAGCCACCTGGAAAATCGTATCGACCGAAACTTCCGCCTGTAAATACCAAATCTCCAGGGATTAAAATCTTATTTTTGGCGTCGTAATAAGAAATGGACCCTAAAGAATGGCCCGGAGTATAATAAATTTCAAATGAAAAATCGGATCCAATCTTAACTTCGTGTAAATTTAACAAATCTATAACTTTTGTAGGCGCAATATTTATTCCAAACATTTTAGATGTTATCCCAAGTTCTGTTGGAAGTATGCGCGATTCGTCTCCATCTATTAAGATTTTGGCGGTCTCCCCATAAGCATAAATCTCCGGAGGCGAATCCTTTAATGCTTTTAATAATGGATATATTCCTATTACATGATCAACGTGTTCGTGAGTAAGAAAAACTTTAGTAATGTTAGTATATTCAAGACCTTGCTTTTCCATTCCTTTAAATAATCCTGGAAGAGATAAACCGTTTCCTGCGTCAAAAAGAGCGATCTCGTCTGTGTCTTTATTGATAATACAATATTGATTACAATCGAGCATTTGATTTTCTGAGAAATAATATACTTTACTTATAACTTCTTTTCCCTTTTTTTCAGAATCTGAACTTTTAAAAAACATCATAAATAAACAACTATTTTTTAAAAAAAATTAAAATCATTTCACTTTAATAAATTACTAAAATAAATTACTTTAATAAATTACTAAATTACTAAAGTTATGATATTTATGGCAAAAAAAGTTGACATTGAAGAATTGAAATCTAAATTGCGATATGGAGTAAAAATATGGTTAGAATTCCAAGGTGAAGAGAAAAATGAAAACATCTTAGGTTCTGGATGGGCAAGATTGTTAGATATCATTTCTAAAACAGATCACTGTTCTTTGACTTATGCTGCCCAAGAATGTAAATATTCGTATAAATACGCGTGGAACATTTTAAAGAGAATTGAAGAAAGAACGGGACTTTCTCCCGTAATTACTAGCAAAGGTGGAAAAGGGGGCGGTGGATCGATTAAACTAAGCGAATGGGGGCTGCATTTATTAAACACTTATAATAAAATTTCTGCAAAACTCGAAAATACTAAAAAAGAATTGCATACATTTTCAATATTAAACGATAAATAAGATTTAGATTAAACATATTCACATTTATTGTTTTAAGATTAATTTTAAATTATAAAATTAGAATTTTGTTTGTTAAACATTTAATAAGCTTTTGAGTGTTGAAATATCGAATAGTTAATTTCATATTTTTAATCGAATTTATTTGTAAATATGGTGGAAGATCGACTCGATCAGTTTGCAAAAACTAAAGTAACAGAGGTAATGATTAAAAATCCTATTTTCACAACTCCAGATGAAAAAATTAGTGCTACTGAACTTATAATGATTAAAAAAAACATCGGAGGTCTTCCCGTTGTTGATAATCAAAAAAGTTTGCGCGTCATCGGCATAATTACTCAAAGAGACATTCGTTTAGCTAGATTTGCTGTTTCTTTAGATTCTCCATATACAACCGTAAAAGATTTAATGACGGCAGAGCCATATTGTGTAAATAAAGACGATACCATAAATGATGTTTTAGATTTAATGTTTGAAAAGAAAGTTGAACGCCTTCCTGTTGTAAACAATAATAACGAATTAATCGGATTGATATTGCAACAAGATATACTTAAAAAAATACACGAACTTTTACGAGTTTCTCGCTAATTAATTTTACAAAATAAAATAAAAAAAAATTAAGTTTAAGAAATATAAGATTTATTAATTTTAGATTTATTAATTCATTATACAGTAGAATTTATTACTGGTATTTTATAAAATAAAACAAAATAAATTTTTTAAAAAATAAGCATGGCATTACCACTTCCAGGAACTCCAATAATTATTGACATTGGGAGCGCTTATGCAAAAGTCGGGTTCGCCGGAGAGCCCGGTCCTCGCTTTACCTTTCCATGTATTACTGGAACTGAAAAATATAAATCAGTCATGGTAGATGTAAGCGCAAGAAGCGTTTATATTGGCGATGATGCTATGAAAATGCGCGGAGTACTTAAAGTGAAATACCCCGTACAAAGGGGAAATATAATGGATTGGAACGAATATTACGAAATTCTAAATCACATTTTTTATACTTTACTTAGAATAGAAAATCTTTCAAATTATCCTATTATTTACATAGAACATCCATTTATACCAACAGAAACTAGAGAATTTATAGCAAAAGTATTATTTGAAACTCACCGCGTTAAATCTTTAATAATGCTTCAGTCCCCTTTCTTATCCTTATTTTCAATAGGTTTGACAACGGGTTTAGTCGTTGAAAGTGGCGATGGTATTACTTGGATAGTACCAATAATAAATGGCCAAATATTAAATCAAGCTGTTCAAAAATTAAATCTTGCAGGCATAGATGTAAACCATAATTTAAAATCACTTTTAATGAGAGAAGGAATAAATATAGAATCAGCTGCAATTGACGAGATTTTAAGAGAAATTAAAGAAAAAGGCTGCTATTATGTATTAGATTGGCCTCCTAAAACATCGGATAATTATTCTTATCCAATGCCAGATGGTACAGTTAAGCAAATTCCTAACCGAGTATTACACGAGGCACCCGAAGTAATGTTCCAACCAGCAATGTTAGGGTATAATATGATGAATATTCCCCAAGCGATAATATATAGCTTACAATCAACGAATAAAGAATATTGGGGTGATTTATTGTCTCATGTAGTTCTTTCTGGAGGAAATTGTACTTATCCTGGATTTGAAATGCGTTTAAAGCAAGAAATTAATGCTTTATTGTCAGAATTAGGACCAATCTCTAAAGCAAAAAAAATTAAACCGTTATTTGAAAAAGTAGGAGATAAACAAAAACTTGAGGCATTTGAGACTTCTAAAAAAGCTTTAGATACTTGTTCTGAGTGTGGAACATTAGTAGATTTAACTACTGGTGTTGATAAGTGTCCATCTTGTGGAGCTCCATTGAAACGAATAGAAATAGCAATAGATCTCGGTAGTTCAAAAGATAAGGAAAAATCTGATGTTAAAACAACATGTCCATATTGTAAAAAAGAACTTAAAGATAAAAGTTCAATATATTGTCCGTATTGTGGAAAAAGTATGCAACAGACGAAAGCGCCAAAACTCACCGAAGAACTTTTAGAAAAAACTAATGATGGAAAAGAATTTGCTGAATTCGAAACTTCAGATGACGACATCATTAAATTTTTTATTCCCGAAAATCTTCAACACGCAATGTTCAATGGCGCTGCAATATTAGGTTCGCTTCCAAGTTTTCAACACTTCTTTATTACATACGAGGAATTTCAAGCAAATCCTAACGTTTTAAATAGAGATATTACCGATGTGTTTAGATAAAAATTGGTTGTTTAAAATATCAATATCAACTATTAAAGATAACAATCTCTTTATTAAACAGATTAAAACATTAATTTTCGATAATTTTTAATTATAAGTTAAATTTAAAAATTTAATTTTACCAGATACGAATAAGGTTTTTAATTAATTGCATCTCTCAAGAACTTCTAAAGTTAAAATATTAACGGTCATTATTTTAGTATTTTTAATTTTATTGGGCTTTATCCCTCACGTATTTGCAAAACAAAGAAAAACCTATTTAACAGATTTTAGTATGGATAATTTAATCGAAGACGAAGGTTTTGCCAACAGTCAAAGAGAAGATTATAGAAAACATAACGATAAAGTTTCGTATGAAGCTACTGCATATGCGTTAAAGTTATTGGGTAAATACGATTTATTGGAAAAGAAAGATCTTTTTGGCAAAGTCGAAAAATCGTATAATTCTTCAGATATGCAAGATCATTTGGAAGAAACTCTCGATAGTCAGTTTAACACGGGTACTCAAAACTTATACGATACGTTATATGTTTTAACAGCTTTAAACGAGATGGATACCGAAGTTAGTTCTGGTTTAAACGCGAAAATTTCTTCTTATCTTAGTTCATTATCAAAAAGTACTGGTGGTTTCGGAGGTAGCGTAGGTTCTACGGCAAGTCTATCAGCAACTTATTATGCATTTGGAATATATTATGTATTAGACAAGGCTATTCCAAATCTCGCTCTACATAAAGGATTTATTACGTCGTGTAAAAAAGCAGACGGTGGTTTCGGGGGAAATTACAATTCTTCTTCGTCATTAACAAGTACATATCACGCAATTTTAATGATGCAAATAATGGACGATTTTGGTATTTTATCGAGACCTGATCTCACTGAAAGATATCTTAATTCGTTTTACGTGGATAACGAGAACGACGAAGACAATTTTGGTGGTTATTTACCAGATTTGAACGCTAAATACGCGCTTATTAGTAGTACTTATTACTGTATAACTGCGTTGTCTTTAATCGAAGATGCGGAATTTGAAGACGATGACGCGACAGCTCAATGGATTTTAAATCGCCAAAACTTTCAAGATGGAGGATTTTGTGACATCAGCGATGGTTCTGAACAAAAATTTTCGTCATTGATCAATTCTTATTTTGCTTACGAAGTCATAATTACATTGGGAAAAGAAAGTTTACTGGAGGAGGAGGTTTTTCAATTAGAGTTCGAGTGGTACGACTGGATAATATTCTGTTCAATCATCGGTGGTCTTTGTATCTTAGCAATTGCTGCCGTGATTATATGGAGAAGAAGAAGGATATAAAACCGTTTTTCTGATAAACTCACGATTTCATTTTTTTCGCAGTAGTTTTATTCAAATACCTATTAATTGTTTTTTGAATTGATGGTTTGATTTACTTCAATAATGATTTATATCTATAATAAAAATAACTATTTGCAATTATGGAAAAAATTCTGGATGGAAAAAAGTTAGCAGACGCTTTAAATTCTGAATTAAAATTAAAAATAGATGAGGCTGTTAAAAAGACAAACATAAAGCCATCATTAGCCACGATACTTGTGGGAGAAGATCCTGCGTCCAAAGTATATGTAGGCATAAAAAATAAAACCTGTGCTCAAGTTGGCATTGAATCCTTAATGATAAACCTAGAAGAAAATATTTCTAAAGAAGAATTATTCAATCATCTAACTAAATTAAACGAAAATAAAAGGGTTCACGGCATTTTATTACAATTGCCTTTACCGGAAAAATTGAAGGATTTTACATCCCAATTTCTGGAATTTATTTTTCCTAATAAAGACGTAGATGGGTTTCATCCTATTAATCGCGGGAAGCTTTTTGATTACGACGAGGAACTAGCACCCTGTACGCCTAAAGGGATTATAGCGTTATTGGAACATTATTGCATTGAATTAAACGGGAAGGACGTTGTCGTAATAAATCGATCGAATCTAGTGGGTAAACCGCTTATTTTTATGTTATTGAAAAGAAACGCTACTGTATCAATATGTCATACATTCACAAGAAATATAAACGATTACATTAAAAGAGCAGATATTTTGATTGTTGCAGTTGGACAACCCAAATTTATTTCTAGCGAAAAAATTAAAGACGGAGTTGTAATTATCGACGTTGGTACTAATAGAGTTAATGGAAAATTGTGTGGTGATGTTGATTTTGAAAACGTGTACGAAAAATCTTCTAAAATAACTCCCGTGCCCGGTGGAATAGGTCCGCTAACGGTCTCATTTTTACTTCAAAATACATTTACCGTATATAAAAAGCAATTAAATTTTATCTAAAAACACGAAAAAACAAACTAATATATTTTCTTTAGAATTATAAAATCATGGATTAATTTTTATTCCAAAATTGATTATAATATCTTATTGTTTTATTGAAAATAAAAAAAAAACCACTGCGCTCAATCAGGTGATTATGTATCGCAATTTTAGAATGCGGGATTAATGTAGGTAACAGAAACTTGTTAGAAGTACAATATTATACTTCTTCCGAAGTTTTAGAGCCTGATTTAAGAGCGGGATTCCTTTCTGCGCTGGAGAGCTTTACGACCGAAGTATTTGGAGACGATATAGGGGTAGTTAGTTTAGCTTCGTTTAAATTAGTATGTTTCTGTGAAATGATCGCTTTACCAGGAAAAGATTTATCCAACACTCAACCTTTATTATCTTACGCAATTATTGAAAAAGAAACTGAAAGCGATGTTGTTAAAAGATTATTGAAAGAAATCACTCAAAATTTTTTAAATAGATACTCTTTAATAGATATTTTCGAAAAAAAAACCAAATTCTTTAAAAAATTTGAGGTTAGAGTAGGGGAGATTCTTGGAGATCTGAAAATGAAAACTGAAGATCGATTCAAATCTCTGTTCTAATATACGATGTTGCGTATCTAACATATTAAAATGACATCTTTTTCTTTTTTATAAGTAAAGTGATGGTATGAGCTCTAATATCGGTCCAGAGGCAAAAGTGGCTTATCAAAAATATTTGGACGCTGTATCTCTCGAAGAAAAAATAAAAAGATTAGAAGAATTTTTATCGGTTGTCCCGAAGCATAAAAAAACAGAGAAAGTTGTAGCGTTAAATAAGTCAAAACTTTCTAAATTAAAGCGTGAATTAGAAGAAAAAAAGGAAAGAGCAAAAAGTTCTCTTAAAATTGTAAGTCCATTTTCGATTAAGAAAGAGGGCATTCAGGTTATACTTGTAAGCGATTATAATACTCCTGGAGTTGGCAAAACATCCCTTTTAAATTATTTAACTGGTGCTGTTAAAGAAAAAATTGGAAAATTCACATCATTACCTGAAATTGGAATTTATTTTTTCGAACAAGTAAGATTTCAAATAGTAGATATGCCATCGATCATGGAAGGCGCATCGGCAGGTATAGGTAACGGAAAAGAGATTCTTTCTCAAATTCGAGCTTGCGATTTATTATGCATTTGCGTTGATTTAACAAGAAATGTTCAGAAACAAATGGAACTAATTTTAAAAGAGCTCTACGAAGGCGACGTAAGAATAAATGTTTTACCTCCGCCGATTAGTATAGAAAAAACAGGTGCAAGTAAAATTCAAGTGATCTATCTTTCAAAAGAGGCAAAAGAAAACGCAGAAGGTGACGATTTAACGGAAAGAATTAAAGAGCTAATATACGAAAATGGAATTCATCACGCAATTGTAAAATTATATGGTAAAATTAATTTAGATCAAATTGTGGACGCTCTAACGCCCTCAATAGTGTATAAAAAAGTAATTCTTTTAGGTACTAAGGGTGATTTACCCCAAACTGAAACAGCATTTAAAGAATTAACTAAGCTATATTCGGATAGATTTCCTATTATAATCGGAACAAGCGTAGAAAAAAAAAATTTTCCGGAAAATTTTGGTGAGATTGTTCTTAAGTTCCTAAACAAAATAAAAATATATACTATGAATTCCTCGGGTAAAATAGCAGATAAACCAATAATTTTAAACGAAAATACGAATGTTAAGGACGCAGCGTTAAAAATTCACAAAAGTTTTTTAGAATTATTTCAATACGCAATTATTATTAGAGAAGGATCGCTTCAAAAACGTAAGAAAGTAGGTTTAGACTATAAATTAGAAGATAAAGATATTATTGAAATTCATACTACGTAGAATAATAATTAGTTCATATAAAACGCAACATCTTCTTTCATGTTCATAATATTACTAATAATCTCGAAGTCCCTCTTTTGAAATTTCGTCTTTATCTATTAAAATTTTTGCTATGTTTTGAAAAACTTTACAATTATCACATAAAGAAAAAATTTTAATGTGTTTTTTTAACGTTATTATTTCAATGATTTATTAACTTCACTTATGAAAAGCACTCTTTTGTTTAACTCGTCCATTTTATTCAAGAATCTTAAATTATTAATTCTCTCCTTATATTATTCAATATTTAAATTAATAAAAATTATATACCAATACATCTAAAACTCTAAATTTATATAGAGTTAAAGCCTTTAGATTATCATGAAAAAAGTAACCTTTTATTCTGATGAAGAATTGTGGAAAAAATTTGCTTCTAAAATTTTGGAAGAGGAAGGGTCTACAAGAAAAATTAGTGAAAAATTGCAAAATTTAATGGAAGATTATTTGTTGGAAAATTTTTTTAACGAGATTTTAAATAATTTTAAAATTAAAATTATAAATTTAATTTCATCAAAAGAAATTAAAACTAATCGTCCAAAAGGAGATTTATCATCAGCAGAAATTATTCGAGAAGGTCGAGATTTAAGATGACATTTTCGATATATTTAGACAGCAGCGCAATTTCAAAACGATATATTGCTGAAAAAGGAACCGAAACTGCGGATCTTATCTTTGATCAATGTGAAATTGAAAATACAAAACTATATTTAAGAAAATATCTGGAATAGTATTAATTTATATAAAAAGCGATATCTTCTTTCATGTTCATAATTTTACTTATAACCCCCCGAAGTACTTCGTCAGAAATATCGTCCTTTTCTATGAGCATATTAGCCATGTCTTGATATTCTTTATAATTTTCGCTTTCCGAAATTAGTTTGAGTTTGTTTGAAAAAGAATATAAATTCACGTAAACGTCTCTATAAGTCCCTTCTTTATATGGCTTAGTTCCTAAAGCATTTACAGCTTGAGATAACGTAACTTTTATTCTTTCTAAAAAATAGTGTAATTTAACTTTTGCATCTGCAAATTCTTTTCTAATATTTTTTACAAGTTCTTGATATTTAATAAAATCGCTCGTATTCTTTAATTTCTCAGAAATTTCAAGTAATTTTTCGCTTATAGATAACCTTCTCTGAAGATTTATGCTTTTTTCTAATTCATTTTTTAATTTTTCTGCTTCCTGACTAAAAGATAAAATCTCTTCTTCAGAAAGTTCTTTTTTATGAACCCAAAGTGATTTTAAAAACGATTCGGGTTTGTCTAATAATGTTTTTTTTTCAATTAACTTTTTTTCTGATTGAATTACTTCTGATATTGGTAATTCTAAAACATCAAGATCCTTTTTTTTTCCTTCCCATTCAAGAAAAATTGGAGCAAATTTCAGTAATACTTTTATAATCTTAGGAATTATTTTATTTACAATTTTAATATCTTCATTGTCAGCAATTATAACTAAATCAGTTTTCAGTTCGCTTAATGCTGTAATTACAACTGAGTAATCTCCAAGTTCAATGTTTTTTAAATCTTTTGAGCCATCCAACACCATCTCAGAAACAAACGATTTTAAAGCAGCAAAAAAACTGCTAAAAAGTTCCATTTTGCCTTCGCTGATATCCTGAAAGTTTTTATCGTATAACAAAAGGCCGGATTCCTGTTGATATAAAAATAACGTGTACAGCATTCAAATACCTATTAAAATAAAATAATATATTTTATATAATTTCCCATATAAAACTACGCATTTAAAGAATTTATCAAAAATATAAAATTGATTTAAAATTTACGTATTATTATTTGATTTTGCTAATTTATAGAGATTTAATTTTGCCTATTTTTAAATTAATTAATTTTTAATTTTGTCAATTAAATGACGAAAATTTTCTATTTCTTTTTTAAATTTTTGTTCTAAAACTATACCTTCAGAAATGCTTTTTATGCTTTCTAACGAATAGATTAAATTCTCGAAGTAATCAATTAAATCGCCCTTAAATATTACGAATTTATACTCGTCTTCTAAATATTTGCTAATTTCTTCAATAGATAATCTCTTATCAATTATTTTTCCAATTCGTAAGTTAAGGATTATTTTTTCGAGATTCAGTCTGCCGCAGTTAAAGAAATTACGAAAAATGATCAAGATCCTAATAATCCTCTTCAGAAATACGCTCTGATCGCTTCCCCAAATAGATTATTAACTAATAAATATATTCGAATGTTTTACGATGTAGATGAATATAATGATTGGAAATCCGAAGAAATTTATTTTGAAATGTCTCAATTTAGCATAGAAAATTATGAATTATTGGCTAAATGGTTAATAGAAAGTCAAGAGAGGCTTTCAAGGCATTCGATTTATTTGCTTTCAAACACGGAAATATTAAGAGAATATTTGGATTTTGCATACGGAGATGGTAAAAAAATTATAATAGATCTCCAAAAAGATATTATTAGGTAATTTGATAAAAATAAGATTATTAAGATTTAAAGTTTTATTGAGAAAATACCAAAGTGAAATACTTTTAAATTATTTAAATTCTTTATTTTTTTCTTAATTGCTTCAAAATTTTTCTTATATTCTTCTTCTTTTTCAAATAAACTAAGATATAAATATTCAAGTTCTTTTAATTTTAAAATTGTTAATGGAAAACATTTTAATTTTGGTTCTTTCAAAATTAAACCCACAATTTTTCCGTTTCTTACATTTATTGCATTACTTAATATTTCTGATCCTGATACATCATCATAGACACCAAATTTTGAAATATATTGTCCATTGGTGTTTTTTAAAGCCTCAAGTTCCATTATTATTTCTACGTCTTGTTCGCTTAAAAGTGCGCAAAATATTTCTTCTCTATTAAGATTTTTAATAAATAATTCATAATAATCTTTGAAAGCTTCGGGATTACCCTCTTTAAGGATGCGTTTGAGTTCTTCTTTAAAGACACTTTTAGCTATGGAACTTTTTTTGGCAAGTAAAAAAAGTGTTGTGAATTCTTTGTTCCAAGTTTCTCTTGTTTTTCCGATGTACGGCGAAAAATCGAAATTTTCTAAGATCATTTCCAGTTCTTCGTTGTTTAAATAATTTACATACTCTTCGTTTACAAGGTACATCACAGTGGTTTTGTATCCGCTTTCGAATCGTTTGGCGATTTCCTCTTTAAACACTTTTTTAGCTTTCGGGTCGCCGACTTCGGTAAGTCTTTTGAGAACAGGAAACGATAAGTTCGAATGGAGCAAACATGTATCGTAGTTGTTCTCCTTCCAAGCTTGCATATTCGAGCAATGTGCCCAAAATTCCTCTTCTGGAGCTATTGGAACGCTTTTTCTTGGCTCAATTAGTCCATAGTTGACAGCTTCACTAATCTCAATAGATCCGCGCTCATATACCTCCATTTTATTACTTAACTTGTATGCTGCCTCGTCAATTGATTGAATCTCGTTAATCTCATCAATTTTATCTTTCGGAACAACTAAATACAAAAACACACATTGTATGAATTGCTCTCCATTAATGAAGATTTGAGTCTTGTTGTTTTTCATTAATTTTAGTTTGATATATTCGTTAACTTGATACTCCTTTAATACGCTCGTTTTAAAAAACACCGTTTTAGTTTTTGTTATTATTTAGAAAGAAATTCTTCTATTTAATTGTTAAGACGCTATTGATTTAATTTGTTTTTAATAAATTCAATTCGTTTATTTATTATTGATTAAAAAATTCTTTAAAAAAATCGATAAAAACACTCAAAAAAAGGTTAATTTTTAATTTTGATTTTAAAGTTAAAGAAATTTCTTAAAATTTTTCTAAAAAATTTACGATTTTATTTCAGTTTCTTTTTAATAGTTACAAATTTGAAAAATATCTAAAATAGGAATAAAAATATTTTAAAAAATACTTTTCGATTTTTTTCAAAACAAAAAAATTGATTTTATTTATAAATATGTTATAATCGATCAAATAATTTTTTTATATTTTATATTTTCTATTAAAACTGGTATTTTTTCAAGTTCTTCTTTATATTTTTTGTCTATATTAATGATACCTTTTGAAATATTTTTAATACTTTCCAAAGAATAGATTAGATTTTCGAAGTAATCAATTATGTCTCCTTTGAAAATAACAATTTTATATTCTTCTTCCAAATACTGACTAATCTCTTCTATTGATAATCTCTTTCTATTAATCATTCCCATTCTTAAATTCAGAATAATATTCTCGAGATTTATACGCCCACATTTACAATAGGGATTGTCTTTACATGGTTTATCTCTGCATTTGAAAATGTTATTAAGCCATTTGATTATAAAATCTACAAATTCCTGAGAAAATTTTTTTCTTTTTTTTATATTTTCAGCGTTCATTAGCGATAATATACTGGCGCTGAAGAGATTGTTGCTAAAGTACTTTAAATTAACGTTTTTAGCTAGATCAGCGACAATACTTTTTGATAAATACACGTTTTTTAACGGTTTTAATTCCAAGGCTAAATCCAAAATACTCGCTACTTTTTCACTTTTTATATCGTTTAAGATTTCTAAGCTCTGATTTATGGTTAAAAAAGATTTAGATATTGCGCTTCCTAGTTTTGTTGGTTTATAACCGAGATTTTCGGTTACTTTTAAAAAATTGAATTCGTTTAGCTTTTTTAATAATTTGTCTATATCGCAATTTTGGTTTATTAATAAATTAAAATATTTGTATATCTCTTCTTTTTTAACGCCCTCGCTAAGCATTGAAATAAACGCGAGAACTTCCGTAATTGACTTATCGTCGTCTGGTTCTAATTCGAAGTCCTTTATTTTTCCGTTTAATAACTTAATAGCAATATTTTCTTCCGTTTCCTTCATCTTCGGCGTATAAATCTTTCCTGGTTCAACAAGAATATAAACGAATCCTAATTCGTGCTTATTCAATCTACCTGCTCTACCTAACATTTGTTCAAATTCAGCAACCGTAAGCCAATTTCTTCCCATTGCTAAAGATTCAAAAATAACTTGACGAGCAGGCAGATCAACTCCTGCGGCAAGAGCGGCAGTAGCTACAACTCCGGCGATTTTTTGATTTTGGAAATCTGATTCAACTAAGAGTCTTTCGTCTTTGGTTAAACCCGAATGGTACGCTTTTATATTAATTCCTCTGTTTTGTAAATACGATGCAATAGTTTCGCATTTTTTTCTCGTGTTTGTAAATATTATCGATTGACCTCTGAAATTATATATAGATTTTTCTGAAAAAGCCGAACTCACTAATTTTGCAATATGGTGCTGTTTTATACTCTCGTTCATGGTTAATATTAAATGGCGTTCAATGGGAACAGGTCTATTATTATATCGAATAAGGGATGCGTTTAACTTTTTTGCAAGCGAATCTGGTTCGCCAACTGTTGCGCTAAGGTATAAAAATTGCGTGTTCTTGTATATTGATTTTAAGCGCGCAATAAATCCGTCTAACAAAAAACCACGCTCAGGATCTATTAGCGTTTGGATCTCGTCAATAATAATCGTTCCTGTATCCCCTAATCTTTTTCTTTCTCCGTTTCTTAAAACATAATCAATTGCTTCGTACGTAGCAATTACAATATCAGCATCGTTTAAATCTTCTAAATTGTCTCTTCTTGATTCCTCTAATAACGATTCTCCCACTCTTTTAACAATTTTTAAATTTAACGATTTATATTTTTCTTTAAATTCTTCAGTTCTAATATTTGCCAACGCAACTATTGGGACAAGATACAACATTTTTGCGTTTTTATTATTCGCTCTGTATTTTAATATTTTTGAAACTCCCGCAATTTCTCCGATAAGCGTTTTTCCTCCTGATGTGGGTGCCATTATCAATTGATCGTTGTAATCAGATAATAAACCTCTTTCAATAGAAATGGCTTGAATCGGTAAAAGATTAGCGATCTTTTGATTTTCTAATACCATCATTAGTGGTTTTGGGATTTCTAAATCTTTAACGTTAAAATTATTATATTTGCTACTTATAGGGGGGCTTTTTTCGACGTCGTACAAAGTAATATCTTTATTAATAATTGGATTAAAATCAGGTTTAAAGGAACTGATTACCTTATTTATATCTTTAAATTTGAGAATCAAATGGTTAAAAAAGTTTTTTAACTTAGGACTAATTCTTTGATCGAGAGGGATTATATTTCTGGTTTGTGCCTCTTTTATAATAATATCCAACGCGCAGTCTGAACAAATAATATCTTTTTTATAAGATTTTATCTGAATATTATTATTCAATAAATTAAATTGACCCTTATCTAAACATAGTTTGCAAAAAGATAATTCTTTTATTTTATTTTTATCAAATTGAAAGTTATTTAACATTTCAATTATAGGATTTAGCTCTTTTATATCAGTTTGATTCGAAAACGAAACGAATTGATTTTCGTTAGCAAGTATAAACATTTTAAAAATATCTGGATTCACAGGAATTACGTTGTTTTCGCTTTGAACCTTAGTAAATTTCAAAGGTCGCATTTTATTATCAAAATCCAAACCAAAAACAACTGTACCTTTAAAAAAAGGCTCTTTAACGTACGAAATTTGTTGATTCTTTTTTATCGATTTTAAATAAAAAAAGTTGACGTTAAAAAGTAATTCTTTCTTATGCTCTTGATTTCGATCAACTACTACAAAATAGTTCTTTATAGGTAAAGTCAACGAATCCCACAGATTAAATATAATATTACTTACAGAAATTTAAGACAAACTAAGAAAACAAAAAATTAGAAACCAAAAACTCTTTTAATTCTATCGTATATTTCTTTTAATTGCCTTAATTTAGTCTCGTCGCCTTGATTTATAAAGTGCTCAACCCAGTCTTTTAAGCCTCCCGACTGAATCCATTGTAGGAAATATTGAACCGCTTGTCTATCTTCTTCTGACATTTTTATCTACTCCGGAAAAATATAATATTAAAATATTCGTAAGAATTTTAAATTTCTTATATATAACATAACATATATTTTATCCTTAAAATTCTTTATTACAAAACAATATTAAAAAAATAAATTAATGGGTCAAAAAAATGACAGATGTAAGAATTAAAACTCCAAATCTCGACAATATATTCGCGCAATGGAAAGAAAAAGCCGCGAAAACTCAGAGAAAGGAAATGGAAAAGCAATTTGGAACCAAGGGATCGGTATTTTCTTTAGAAGCGATATCTGCGGCCGAGAACGTTGTTCCTCCTGCTCTTAAAGGAGCTGCGATTTATTTTTCGATAAAAAAGGCGGTGAAACCATCCTCAAAAAAAGAGGAGGATATGTTACCAGCTGATAGACTAGCTAAAGTGCAATTTTTTTCTTTTAGGAAAGAAGACGTGAACAAAGACAATTGGAAAGGAAAAGAAGAAGTACCTATGTTTGAGTCTATAAAACCTGTTCCGTGCAAAACTTGTAATGGCAACGGATACGCTGAAGATAAATGTAAAACATGTAAAGGTACTGGAAAAATATCAGAGGAGTGGACGGTTCTGGAAGGAGAAGAACAGAAAAAAGTAAAAAAAACTTTTGAATATCCGTGTGGAGAATGTTTTGGAACGGGAAAATTACCATATCTGTGTAAAGAGTGCGGTGGGCATAAAAATCTATACAAATACGAAATACTTCCTGTACCTTTTAAAAGCATCGAAATGGGTCTCCCAATATTACATAGCAGTTTACAAACAAAATACGAAAAAGAAATAGGTAAAGACCTCCAAGATCTTATCGAAAAAGTGGAAGGTATAAAATTTAACAATTTCAAGGAATTGGACGATAAAGCAGAGGGCAGTTTAGGTTATTACGATAAAGATGTGAAAAAAACTGTCAACGCTGCAGGTAGTGACTATAAATCCTACGAAAAAGATAAGAATGTTAAAATTGTTTCTCAGATATATCTCTTTCCTCTTATAAGGCTTAACTGCAAAACGAAGAAAGGAAAGAGCTTTGAAATATATTCCATTGGTTCGGAAAATAATTTCATGGTTTACTCTAATTTTTAGAATTAATATTTTTTTTCTTTTTTTTTTATATATTGATTTATTTATCGTTAATTCAAAAATACTGCTGTTTTACTGGAAATGATTCCTGTTTTAATATCGTGGAGCGGAGGAAAAGATTGTGCTTTAGCGCTTTACGAAATATCTTCAAAAAACAAGTACGAAATAAAAGCTTTATTTACAACTATTTCAGAAGAATATAAGAGAATAAGCATGCATGGTGTAAGAAAAGAATTGTTGATTCGGCAAATCTTTTCGTTAGGATATCCGGTGCATATTATAACGCTCCCAAAAAATGTGTCAGACGAAATCTACAGCGATACAATGAAAAAAGAAATGTTAAAATTTAAATTAAGTAATGTAAACGATATAGTTTTTGGAGACATTTTTTTAGAGGACGTTCGTCAATATCGAGAAAATAATCTTAATAAAGTCGGTATGAACGCTATTTTTCCACTTTGGGGAAAAACTTCTAAAGAAGTAGCTAAAAGATTTATAGATCTCGGATTCAAAGCTATAATTACTTGCGTAGATTCAACCTTTCTCGATAAATCGTTCGTGGGACAATTATTTGACGATCATTTTTTATCTTTATTACCTTCTAAAGTAGATCCGTGCGGCGAAAATGGCGAATTTCATATGTTTGTTTTCGATGGACCTATTTTCTCTAATCCTATTAATTTTAAAAAAAAGAAAATTATCCTTAGAGATAATAGATTTTATTTTATTGATTTGATATGATATAAGCAAAAATTATATTGGATCGTGAGAGTTCCATTGGATCGTGAGAGTGGGGTGTTTTAGGTCACGGCCAAACCATATCCTTATGAAAAATAGACATTAATAATTCAGTATTCTGAGTGTTCCACGCTTTCGTCTCTTTATTCACAATCTCTTCTATCTCTTTCTTTATACTTTCCATATTGGTTCTCTTTTTTTGAATAATATATAATTTAACTTAATATATTACAAAAAATTTCCATATTTTTTAAATTAAGAATTTATACGATTGTTTTTTTATTTAAGATTATAACTATATAAATCTAAAATTAAGTTGAACGAAAAATGATTATTGATCCAAAAGTCACTCGTTTAATTATTTTTAACGGCGGAGGCGGCATATGTGAACGGGAAATAAAACTATCTCTAACTCAAGGAACCAACGAGTTCCAGATCCAGAATATTCCTGCGAGTTTCGATCCTAATTCTGCCGATATAAAACTTGAGTACATTAATTCTGAAGATAAAGAATTCCTCTCTTTACAACAGACAATTGTTTCTTTACCAGATAGAACTAATACGCAGCAATTAATTGATCGAGAAAAATCCGCTGCAAAAAATATTATCTCTTACTCTATTGATTTTACGCGCGAAATGAGGGAGCAAATATCAACTATATGCGAAGCAAGCTCTTATAGAACATATTCTGATACAAATGGGAAATTTGATTTCATTATAAACGCTAGAAAAGAAGGAGAAGTGATAGTTAAAATTATTTATTTTATCGCAGATCTACGAATGAAATGGCAAACAACGCTACAAGTTAATTTAAGCGACGATAACGAAGCAGAAATCGAAGGATTTATTGTTGTTGACAACCAAACGGGATTTTCGTACAATAATGTCGATTTAGGATTCGCAATATTTGAACTTCCCGCGACCGCTCCTGAACTTGTTCAAGTCGAAACGACTACGAATATTCCAATGGAACAACAAGCGTTTACAAAATTGAACGAACAGAAAAGAACTCAGAGAATGAAAAATTTAATGTTATGAGGTGACAATAAACGAAAGCAAACGTACCTTCAAGAAAAAAGATAAAGTTAAATTGGTTTAAGTCAAAATGTAAGCTTAATCTTGAGAGAAAAATATCGCTACAATACGATGCAAACACAGTTAATTACAATAAATTAAATTGGGATGTCAAAATTAAATATGTGTTAGTTAAAGAAGGAGACCCTAAAGACATTCCCCCTAAATCTCCAATGACGCTTTACAAAGCGGGACTTCCATTTCTTTTTCTTTCGACGAGTGAAACGATTGGAAATAAAATTATTTCAGAAGAACTTATAGATAACGATATTATCGTAGACGATGATATAATCCAAATAAAAGAAGGAAAGCCAGAAATTAGTTTTGAGGATGCTCGAGATCCAAAAGAACACATTGAAGTTAGAACTCGATTTGACAGAATTACGAGAAGAATTACTATTGAAAACAAGTTGGACACCGAAATAAATTTAATGTTAGAATTTAAACAAACAAAAGACGTAACATTTATTAAATCCGACCCAATACCTTCGCAAATTGAACCGCCAGACTATAAATACGAAATTAAAATTCCAACAGAAAAAAAATCAAGAGTTACTTTAGAATTTCAAGCTAAAATTGTTTCTAGAACAACAAAAATTAAACCAGAATTTATTAAAGAATCAAAAAATTAATCGTAAAATAATTCCACTTTTTTATCTTATCCTTATTTTTTAATTTCCTTTATTTTTTTTCTTCTTTCACATGTGTACTGATTGAAAATGAATTATTTTCTAGTTAGTTTTTAATCATATTTAAAGAAACATATAATTCTACTTTTTCTTCTTACTCTATTATTTTTCGATTACCCACTTTTAAAACTTTTAAAGCTTTAATCTTATACTTCCGTGAACAATAGAAATTATTTCTACTTTATCTTGATTATATTTATAAACTAGGCGGTAATTTTGAAAAATTAATTCTCTATCATATAGATCGTCTGATTCTGGAACAGATCTACCCATTTTAGGAAATAATTCTAATAATTTTAATTTCTCAAAAAGATGTTCAGTAAAGATCTGTGCGTATTCAGGAGAATCTTTTGATATATAAGCTTTAATTTCTTTAAGATCTTCCTTTGCAGCATTAGACCAGACAATTTTCACCATTTCTTAGCCATTTCCTCAATTTCTTCTTGGCTATAGGAGTTCCCCTGCTTTAAGTCTTCTTTGCCTTTTATTATTTTTCGCTTAACATAAAGATGATACATAATTTCTTCTAAAGTGACATCCTCAGGTAATTTATTCAAAAGGGAAATAACCTCCTCCTTTAAAGAGTGAGAATTGCTAGAAGTCATAATTATTCGTAATAATCATGTTATATGCGTAATAGTATCCTTTTTGCTTTAAAATTTTAACTATTTTTAAAACGGTTATTAATTTCATAATGAAATTTTGAATGAAAAATAACTCTATAATTTAAGAGAGATATAATGGGACAATTAAACAATTTATCATTGTTATTAAAAAGAAAACGAATATTGAAATTCCAAAAGCATCTGATAAAAAAAGGATAAAAAGAATAATAATTGTGACAATGGTTTTATTTATTTCTATAATAATTCTTCTTGACTTTCTATCTATTCTTTAAACACACTAAAAAACCCACGAATATCAATATTACTGCTAAAAGGTTATTTCTACCTCAAACATTTACTAATTGAGATAACTGCATCTTAAAAAAAATTTTATTTATTAATTATTGAACCTTCTTTTTTGAAAAAATAATATATTTATAGATGAATTATCTATATTTAAGTGATATGAATTATTTGTATATAAATGATATATATGCCTCTAATTAATATTCATATAAATAATTCTGATAAAACAAGATTGAAAAATTATGTTGAAAGACATAAAGCTAAATCAATGAGCGAATTTGTAAGAGAAGTTGTTGCTGAAAAAATAAAAATCGAAGAATTAATATCTAAAATAGAGGTTCCCGAAACAATTGAGATCCCTGACTATATTCCTAAAGATAAATATGTAATATTTGTTAATGGCGCTGTTGTAGCTGTTGGCGACAATCCAAGCGACCTTGCTGAGATTGCAATTCAAAAATTTCCAAATCTTCCTTTTAATATAAAATACAATGGACCAAAAAAAAAGCCAATTGAATATTTTTACATGAGCTTAACGGAATTTCACGGTTGGAGATATAGTTTATTTGAAGATCGTACTTATCCTGTTATTCCAATTGAACTATATATTTTTGAGGAAAAAAAAAAATTAAACGCATCATTTGACACCGCTGCTTCTTTATGCGTTTTAAAAACTGATGTTTTTCCGTCCGATAGTTGCACTATTAGTCGAAAGGAACAGATTTCAACAGTCACAGGTATTATTGAAGCAACAATTTATAAAGGTAAAGTAAAAATCCTTGAAACTATATTTGAGATTGAATTCATAATTGCTCCTATTGCAGATGTTCTACCCTTTAAATTTTTAATAGGTCGTAATTTAATGGATCAATTAGATGCGTATTTCTTAGGTAAAAAGCAAGTTCTACTTTTGAAAACTGCAGAGTCTTAAACTATCTATAAAATTGGAAAAAGTCGAACTTCAAAAGCTTTTTACATACTTATATTTTGTAAAACGTAATAAATATTTTCTGATAATTTTTAAATAATTTGAATACGAACGGAAATAACAAAAGCATTTAATTCGGTATTTAATTGCCAACATTGTCTAATATTCATAAGCTATTTCACCAAGAAAGCGTTGAATTTTCCACGTAAATCTTCAATTTCCTTTTTAGAAGGAATTAATTTCTCTATGTGTTTTTGAAGAGCGCCCTCAAAATTAGGATCGGTAAAGGGCCCAACGATAAAGGGAACAACTCCATTGCAATTGCTTTGTATGATATAGGATTGAAGGGCCTTGCATAAAATTTCACTTCGGCCCCCAAACAATCCCGAACTTACCAGTTGATCAACTTTTTCTAACAATCTTTTTGGTAATCGTATTTTTAATGATTCCATAATTCTAACCTACTATTATTACTTAAGTAATATTAATACTAATAAATTCTTTAAAGATTTAAATTAATACATTTAAATATATTCCCAATTTTTAAGAATGATTAAAAAATTTTGTATTAATTGAGAGGAAAAAGCCTCTGATGGTTTAGTTTTTATTTGTACAAAGAATTAATAATAATATTTTCGAATTAATAATTAAAAACCTAAGACCTCAATAATTTTATATACTTATATAGCTATAGATCATATATGAATACAACGATTCAAATAAAACAAGAGACTTTAGAAAAGTTAAAAATGCTAAAAGAGATAAAACATCTTTCCAGTTATGACGATTTAATTAATAGCTTAATAAATGAAGCTAATAAAATACCAAAATCAATGTTTGGCGTTGATAAAGGAAAGTTGAAAAAGTTTAATGAAAGTGATCGAATTGAATTCCGAGATTATTAATTATTTAATTGACACTTACGCATGGATAGAATATTTCTTAGGCAGTAGTGAAGGGATAAAAGTAAAAGAGATCTTAGAAAAGGGGAATGTTAATACTTCTATTATTTCTATTGCCGAGTTGTCGGATAAATATTGTCGAGAAAACTTATCAGAAGTCCTTGAAGATCGTTATTCGTTTATAATAAATACGGCAAAAATTTTACCTATTTCTTTAGACATTGCAAAAAATATAGGAATACGCAAAAAAGAATTGCGAAAAAAAAGTCCAAACGCGGGTATCGCAGATGCAATAATTTATGAAACATCTCTTCAACACCATTTAATCATTGTTTCAGGAGATCCACATTTTGAAAAATTAGATAATGTCTTATTCTTAAAGTAAATTTTGAAGAGCAATGAATCTATATTTCTAACCTATAATTATCACTTAATTAACGAATATTATTTTTAATATTCCCAGATTTCTAAAAAGGCGTATTCAGAAAATTGTCTTATTTTTTCGAAGTGCTTTTTCTCTTTAGTAATAAGAATTGCTTTATTAGATATCGCTATTGAAGCATTTAATAAGTCAAATTGAGGAACTCGGAAACCAGCTTTGTCCAATTCAGCTCCAATTTCTCCAAATATTTTGCATGTGGGAATATTTAAGGAGAATATCTCAGGAAGATTAGAGATAAATTCGTTTAACTTTTTTGATTCTAAAATTTGTTTTTGTTTAGACGGTAATAAATGAACGCCATACCATAATTCACATAATGTAATGTGTGTAATCGTAAATTCAATACCTTCCGATATCAGATTTCGAATCTTTGCGTCTATAATTTGATTAATTCTTCGCAGAAAGTCTATAGCTACGTTAGTTTCTAAAATTCTAATCATTAATCAATCTAAACCCCGTAAGGTTTTCTTCTCTTTTTTTTGCTAATTTTTCGCTTAATCCCTCCCATAATTCTGGATCAAATTGATTTTGCATTTTTAGCCAGGGATTTTCTTTTTTTAAAATAAGTCTTTCAATTAGTTGAGAGAACGATTCGTCTTTTCCTTTTTCTTTTTTTAGCAATTTATACGCTTTCTCAGTAAGAGAAATAGTTTTTTGAGTCATAATTTTATAATATAAACACTACTATTTAAACAGAACTGTTTTGATTCTTTTATTAATTTAATCCGATGATCTACTTTTCTAATTTGATTAAAAATCATAGCAAAGAGATTTATAAGACCTGTTCGAAAAATTACGATTAACTCAAAACACTTTTATAAAAAATAATATTTATATAGATGATTCATCTATATATGAGCGATATAAATTAACTTTATAAGAATAATATATATATCTTTAATTAATAATTAATATTCATATTAAAAAAACTGAAATAAGAAAATTGAAAAAATTACATCGAAAAATATAAAACAAACACAATAAGGGAATTTATAAGAGACATTGTTGCTGAAAAAATGAAGGTCGAAGAATTAACATCTAAAATAGAAGCTCACGAAGCAATTGAAATCCCTAACTATATTCCTAAAGATAAATATGTAATTTTTGTTAATGGTGCTGTAGTGGCTTTTGGTGATAATCCAAGCGATCTTGCAGAGATAGCGATTCAAAAATTTCCAAATCATCCTTTTATTATAAAATATAATGGACAAAGAAAAAAGCCAATTGAATATTTTTATTAAAAATTTGTATAACAAATATTTATTTTTATAATTGATTATTAATGATAATAGAAGAATTTATTAGTATAACGGATATTATAGAGTAAGAATTGAAAATATGAAAGAAGAAATAGTACAAAGCCAAAAATTTTTAAAATTTGATAAACAAATTGAAAAAAAATTTTTGAAAGATAATATATTTATGAAATTTATTAGCGAGATTCAAGTTTTACTAAACAAATATATTAAATTAAATTCCATTAATTTAGATTGTCAAATTTATATCAATAAAGATTTCGAGGTTCCCGAATTAGAAAAAATTATATTATCTATTAATGTTGAAAATAAATCTGTTGAGGAAAAATTAGATTTCTGGGACGAAATAGACAATTATTTAAGAAAAAATATTGAAGCATCTTCTGAATTTTTAAAATTTGATGAAAAAAGCAAATATTTAGAATTAAATTCCGTTTTTTTCACAAATATTGAATTATCGTAGAGATGTTGAATGAAAGGTTTTGATCCAGAACTTTTTTTAGATATAGCAAAAAAAATATGGAACGATAAGAATTTCAATTTAGAGGGGAGATTGAGAACCGCGATTAGCAGATCTTATTATGCAGCTTTTTTAAAATCTTTTTTAAAACTTCAAAGTTTAGGCGATTCTTTTCAAGACGACCAAAGAATTCATAAAATTGTTAGAGATAAACTACAGAAGAGGAAAAAATCAAATATTGCCAGTAAATTAAATACCTTATTTGATAATCGCGTGAAAGCAGATTATAAACCTTACGCTAAGGTAGATTTATCATTATATCAGCAAAGCGTAAAATTAGCAGAAAATATAATAAATCAAATAGATGAACTTTAAGTTTTATTTTAATTCATATTTTTTTTTTACTAATTAATCTCGCTAATAAAGAGACAATTAGAACAAGATCTCCTTATTTTTAATAGATCAAAAAAATTCATATATAAGATCAAACTTATTCGTGATATATAAGATCAAACTTATTCATCCAATCTAAATTTTTATTTAAGTTTAAAAGGGTCATAAAATGGAAGTAAATAGCGAAAAAGAATATATTTCTTCAAAATACAAAAGTTTTCTTGGATATTATCTTCCCTCAAATCCCGTTGTTATTGCTATAATTGGCATATTTGGAGCGTTAATTTGCGTATTAACGATGCTTGTTCAGATCCCTCTTCCTGCGACAGGAGGCTATATAAATGTTGGAGACGCTGGCGTTATGATTACAAGTTTATTATTTGGTCCAGTTATTGGTTGCATTGCAGGGGGTATAGGGTCAATGTTGGCAGATTTGTTTACGGGATATACGATATACGCGCCAGCAACTTTTATAATTAAAGGTTTAGAAGGATTGGTTATGGGAATAATTTCGAATCCAAGAAAACATTATAAAAAATTAACCTATAGAGATCTGATTGCCGTTTTGGTGGGAGGA
>Ga0315284_10002281_pt1 | contig 27542 bp, 24 predicted proteins | sample YL17G09_16_MG_FD_203696 | JGI IMG/M metagenome (GOLD analysis project Ga0315284, IMG submission 203696) | Sediment microbial communities from Yellowstone Lake, YNP, Wyoming, USA - YL17G09_16 | ecosystem: Environmental > Aquatic > Freshwater > Lake > Sediment | place: USA: Wyoming | collected...
TCCGCCTTCGTGCGACACCTGCGCCCTGCACCGTCGCCGATCCTGCACGTACTACCCCATAACGCGCAACTTCGTCCTGGGTCCACCCAAGCTGTCAGGTGGGTCCGCCGCTTCGCGGCGGTAACACAAAAACGAACCGCATCCTGTCGGAAGCCCAGAAAGTGGCGCACCAGGGCAGTTTTGAGTATATTGCCGCAACCGCGACTACTGTCTGGTCAGAGGAAGAGTTTCATATTTATGGACTCGACCCGGCGGGACCGTCTCCCTCATACGATGTAATGCTGGCCGGATGCATCCATCCCGATGACAGGGAATTGCTCCACGAAGCGTTTACAAACGCGGTGCGGAACAAGTCCATGTACGAGCTGGAGCACCGGATCGTGCGGCCCGAACGATTGCCACTGCTAATCTTATTGAGAATGCCTGGAAATACTCCAGCAAGAACCCGAATGCGCATATCGAGATTGGGGTGTCGACAACGAAAGATGGAAACGTTCACTTTGTTCGTGACAATGGATCCGGATTTGACATGAGATTTTCCCAGAATCTGTTCCAGCCATTTCACCGGTTGCATTCCGAGAGTCAATTCCCCGGAACCGGGATAGGACTTGCGATTGCTCAAGAAATCATCCAGCGTCACAATGGAAGGATATGGGCGGAAAGCGAAATCACCAAGGGCAGAGGTCGGGGTAGCATTTGTTGAGGCAATTACTTCTACGGACAATGTGGATTGCGCCGCTCGATTGAAACAACAAGAGAATACTCGTATGAGCCTGTATAACTCATAGATAAATTGAGGGTAACTACTCAGGTCCTCAATGCTCGTCTCGATACACTCCCGCCGCACCCCGGGTGATCGGCAATGGTGCGCGCGTTGGGATGATTGGTTGCCGCGTAGCGGTTTGGTTCGTTTTCAGAACTACATAACAAGTGAGGTCCTTTGGAATTCCTGGTCATACTGGCGTTGATTGCAGTCAATAGCTTTTTTGCGCTGGCAGAAATTGCCTTTGTTTCATCTCGAAGAGAGATCATTGAGGCGGAAAGGGATCGCGGTTCTCGCAGTGCTCTGATTGTACTTCGAATGATGGATGCGCCCGACAGGTTTCTTTCGTCAATTCAGGTGGGAATCACGCTTGTTGGCGTGATTTCCGGTATGTATGGCGGAATCGCTATTGCTGATGATGTATCGCAATTACTTTTGAGAACAGGGCTCTCACAGAAGTTGGCCCTTGACATATCACTATTCCTGGTTGTAGGATTGATTACCTATTTATCTATCGTTCTTGGCGAACTTGTCCCAAAAACTATCGGCTTGAGAGCTCCGGAAACGGTAATACTGGCGGTCATGCCTATTGTAAATGTTTTTTCAACCATGGCCCATCCAGCCATAAGCTTCCTCAGTTGGTCCACCAAGCTTATTCTCAAAGTCCTGCGGATCAAGACCACGGGAATCGATTCGTCGGATGACCCACTCCGTGAAATTCTGGGCATTGCCAAAGCTGCTGCTATCAGAAACAAGATAAGCAGCGAACAGGAAGGTATCATAGCAAATGCCGCTCGCCTTCGGTCAACAAGAGTCAGCCAGGTTATGATCGGGCATCAAGACATCAAGGTTCTTACATCAGGAATGTCTTTGCAGGATGCATTGGTCGCATCGCACGTTCATCACCACACCCGGTTCCCTTTTGTTGACCAACACACAAATGAGATCAGCGGGTATATCAATTTCAAGGATATTGTCAACACGTTACGCCTTAACCCCGCAAACCCTTCGTTGAGAGGCATCTGTCGCCCCATATCATCGTTCAACGAAACCGATACTGTCAATTGGGTCTTGAAGAAACTTATTACCACTCATCAGCACATTGCCCTGGTTCGAAATGCGCAAGGCCGGGTTTCCGGCTTGATAAGTATGGAAGATATTCTTGAGACTATCGTTGGCAGCATTCAGGATGAGTATGATGTTCTACCCACGCACCTCTATGAGATTTCTCCTCATCGATTTGTTGCCGGGGGAGGTGTAAGCCTCAAGAAACTGCATGCTGTTGTGGGAAATGCTGTTCCCGATGATGACCGCACACTTGACCTTTGGATCCGGGAGCATTCAGGCAGCACTCTCAAAGTGGAATCAGTAATGAAATGTGGCGGTTTGCTGGTTGCTGTTCGAAAGGTAAGTAGATCACATGTCTATGAAGCCATTGTTGAGGTACTGAGCGGGAAGGACAACGCCTCCCCCTCAGAACCTTGAAAAAGTGACGGGAGGGCTCCATTCCGGCCGGAACGAACTTCGTTTCGCGCCGGTTCACCACACCCCTCCCGCCACGTGAAGCATCTGTCGTGCATGCCGCTACTGAAACCGACTGATCAGCGCAACAGCAACCCAGCCGGCCAGAGATAGCCCCGCTACACCCAACGAGTAGCGTACCCAGTGCGACATGGTGGCGGGCTTGCAGTCGATGGTTTGTCCTCGGAAAAACCGTATGTCAACGAATCGAACCAGAGGCATGCTCAGCGCAGCAACCCCGTACAGCACGTGCGGAAGCCGCGCTCCGGAGCTGCTGTTGATCGCGATGTTCACCGCAAGCGCGGGGACAATCATGACCGCTCCCAGCAGCCAGTAGAGTCGAAGAAACAGGCTGAACAGAGAGTACTCCTGCTGTGAGGCATCAGATGCACGTTCTTCCATGGGGACCTCCTGGTCGGTTGTATGTGGTGTTGACTTGAGCGATGGCTTTGGCGCGGCGGAGCCGCGGCCAATGCCTCGCCTGAACCATGCGAGAGAGGCAAGTTGACTGGTGGGTATTCGGCGCACGAAGAAAGACACGCGCCGCACGACCGCGTCCGTGACCGAGGTTCTCGACGGTACCGACGTACTGCGTGAAACGGTGGAGCCAAATGGGAACAGGGCGGAGCAGGCAATCGCGTGAGGACATGGACACTCCAAGAGAACTGGGAAGTCTCTTGGATGGCGGCCCGACCATCCTCTTGCCTGCAACGAGTTGGGAACCCGTCGCACCCTTTCGATCACTCAGAAAATACCTATTGACACCCGGCTACGCAAGTCGGCGAAATCGAGCGTTCTGCCCTCTGCAGAGAATGCCGGGCTGTGTGGGCACTTCCAGAGAGACCCTCATACACGCAACCCATTTCGCGCAACCAGCAGATCCGGTCGTCAAGACCACTCCTGCCCGACCAAACCCCATGCCACTGGACAAGCCCGCGCAACCCAGCATATCTCTCAGAAGAGCCGACCGCACTCCCGGGCCAACCGCTCCAGCCGCTGCAGTGCCGACACCGCAGGGCTGCTCGCCGCATTCCATCGCCACCGCCAGTTGCCCTGCAGTTGCGCGGGATCGTTGATGCGCGCCTCAGCCCCCAATGCCAGCACGTCTTGCAGCGGGAAGATGGCAACAGTGGCCTTCGACTTCATGGCCACCGCAATGAGGTCCCACACCGTCTCCACGGCTGTCGACGCATGATCGACGAGGCGACGAATACGCTTAAGCTCCGGCATGTCCCAGTTGGCTCGCACCCACGCAAGCGTAGGCACATTGTCGTGCGTTGCGGTGTAAGCGATACACGGACCTTCGTAGTTCTGCGGCAGGTAGGGGTTTGTCTCATCGTCATCCCCAAAGGCAAACTGCAGCACCTTCATGCCGGCAAATCCGCGTTTCGTGAGCGCTGCTCGCACATCATCGGTGATGATGCCGAGATCCTCACACACCACGGGAAACTCCGGCAGGCGCTGCATCAGCGTATCGAAGAGCTCATCGGTAGGCACATCGCACCACTTCCCGTTGATGGCGGTCGCTTCACCGGCGGGAATCTCCCAATACTGCACCAGACCGCGAAAGTGGTCGATGCGTACCATGTCGTAGAGCGAAAAGAGGTGGCCCATACGAGCAACCCACCATGCGAAGTGCTCGGCCTTATGGGCGTCCCAGCGATGCACCGGGTTGTTCCACAACTGCCCCGTGGCACTGAAATAGTCGGGCGGCACACCGGACACGGCGGTAGGCTGCTTCTGTGCGTCGAGCTTGAAGAGCTCAGGCCGCGACCACACATCCGCGCTATCGAGGGCCACGTAAATGGGCATGTCTCCCAGAACAGTGACACCGCGCTCCGCGCAGTGCCGACGCAGATCCTGCCACTGTGTCCAGGCCAGGTACTGGATGACCTTGCGGAGATGGATCTCGTCGGCATGCAGATCCACCGATGCGTCAAGCGATTGCGCGTCGCGGTCGCGACTCTGTTCGGGCCACTGCGTCCAGGCGCACCCTTGCTGCCCGTGCAGCACGTCGAAGAGCGCGAAGGTGTCGAGCCAGTGCTGGTTGGATTGACAGAACCGGGCAAACCCATCATCTGCGCCAACCCGGGAAGCGGCCCGATAAAGCAGCGGCATCTTGACCGCAGCGACATCGTCGTACGCAATGGTCTCGGTGGGAAGTGCGGGCAGATCGTGTATCTCCTTGTCCAGCACGAGGCCGGCGATTCGAAGCCGCTCCATCGAAATCAGCAGTGGGTTGATCGCGTAGGCCGAAGCGCTGAAGTACGGAGAGTACCCGTTCTGGCGATTCCCGGCGTTCAGCGGCAGAATCTGCCAGTAGCGGGCGCCGCAGTCTGCCAACATGTCAACAAAGCGGTACGCATCTGGCCCGAAGTCGCCGATCCCGTGCCGCGAGGGCAGGGAGAAGACCGGCATGAGAATCCCGTACCCAGCTCGCATGGTGTTCCTCCGTTGTTGGTGCATCTGCTATGCGTGCGCGATTCTGGTTGCTTCACCAAGTGCGTGCAGCAAGCACCTGGCGGCAATGGGAATGTGATCGTGATCGAACTCCAGCGCCTTCTCCACATCGCTCAGTGCCCGCTCAAACAGATAGAGCCGCACAAGCGCTCGCGTTTCGACAAGCGCTGACGCAATGATCGTCGTGCCCTCCATGGCCGCCAGATACGCCAGAAGGAAGGCCTCACTCATGGTGGCCGCCCACAACTGAGCCGTGGGCAGGAGAACCTGCCGGTCTTTCTCCTGGATCTTCACGTTCTTGATGAGCGAGAACTGCGCGGCATAGTGCAGCGAATGCATGAGAGAGGCAACATCACGCAGGGGTGATCGCTTCAACCGGCGCTCGCTGAGGGGGAGCGTGGGCACGCCTTCGAAGTCGCATATCCGGTACTTCTCATCCATCACCATGATCTGACCCAAATGGAAGTCGCCGTGGATGCGCATGCGCACCGCCGACACCCGTGTCCTGAGCACGGATGTAAGATTGGCGAAGATTTCCTTCTCCCGCGGCAGAAGCGCCTTGAGTTGCGCAGAGTGGCTGTCAGACAGCGCGTCCAGCCCCTCGGCAATGCGTGAGAACACGCGGTGAGTGAAGCCGCGAAACGATTGATAGAGACTGCGTTGATAGAGCATGGTGAACGGCTCAACGCGGAAATCTTCGCCATCGCCAGTCGCAAGCTCACGATGCATCCGTGCCGTTAGTTCGCCGATGAGCCGCACCTTTCTCTCAAATAGCAGTCCCATGGGTGTCGCGGACAGAATGGATCCGGACTCCGGCGAACTCACTGGTGGGGCGGCACTCGCGTGATCGATGCTGCCGGCCATGGCCGATTCCAGATGCTGCGACACCGCATCGAGGGCCGTGCGCCAGAACGTCTTTGAGTGGGCGAAGTAGTCGGTGTACAACCCCAGATGGTACGACACGTTCCCGGCGCTGCGGTAGGTACAGCAGCCGACGAACCCCGCAACCATATCGGTGGTCTGGCCCGACAATTTCCGCTGCAGCTCGATGTCGGGATTGCTTCCCTCCTCAAGCCTTCGGAACACCTTCACGAACACTTTGTCGCCAATCACGAGGCAGGAATTCCTTCTCCCCGCACGCGTCAGCTGCACCGACAGGGGTTCTGCGAGCGCTCCCGCATCGCGCAATGCATTGGGTTCTCCCACAATCACCCCGTGCAAGCCGCGAATGTGTCGCTTGCTCTCCACCGCGTCAAGCAGTAGTGCCTGCAAGACAGGGTGATAGGTACAGTCGTAGATGACGCCCGCCGATCCCCCGTTGGCCAACCCCAGAATCAGGCCCTTGTCCTCACCAATGACGGCTGTCGCCTGCGTCTCGGTCTCCAGCGTGAGCGGCAGGAAGAGCAGGTCGATGTCTCCATCGACATAGCGAACCTTGACAAGAAGCATGACAGCGCCGAACGAGCCGCGCTTGACCGGCACACGGTCGACAATGGTAGTTGACTGAATGTGTTTTGGGCGGCATCCGGCGGTGGTACGCTGCTGAAGGTAGTCGGGGAGAATCTCCGTCGAAAGACGTCGCTCTCCCTGCCCCTCAAAGACATCCTGCCACCTGGTGCCAACCGCAAAGTCGGGCATACTGTAGCTGTCGACCCGGGGGTCAGCGTGGTCGTCGGCCTTCAGGTGCAGCCAGAAGTAGTCGTGGAACCCCAGCGTCATCGCGTACGGCGCCGGTGAGATGCGCGGAAAGCGGTTGCCGCTGAATACGTCGACGGGAGTCGATCCGGCATGCGCGCCCAGGTCAAGCTGCACGGGTTGCCCAAACCGCGAGAGATTCACCACCACAAGAATTGCCTCATCGCCCAGTTTGCGCACAAAGGAGAGCACACTGGCGTTGCTGGAGTTGACAAACTGCATGCTTCCGCGCGAAAACGCCTGAAACGAACGTCGCATGGCAATGGCCCTGCGCATCCACCACAGCAGCGAGGAGAGAGTGCGCTCCTCATTCTCGATATTGACAGTCTGGTAGTGGTATTCGGGGTCGATGATGACGGGCAGGAAGAGCTGCTGCGGATTTACCAGAGAGAATCCGGCATTGCGGTCGGCCGACCACTGCATGGGGGTGCGTACGCCGTCGCGGTCGCCCAGATAGTGGTTGTCGCCCATGCCGATTTCGTCGCCGTAGTAAATGACCGGCGTGCCGGGAAGCGACAGCAGCAAAATGTTGAGCAGCTCCAGGCGCCGGCGACTATTCTGCAGCAGCGGAGCCAGTCGGCGCCGGATGCCCAGGTTGATGCGCGACGACATCTCGCGCGCGTAGGAGCGGTACATGAAGTCGCGTTCTTCCTCCGATACCATCTCAAGCGTCAATTCATCGTGGTTGCGCAGAAAGATCGCCCACTGCGCGGTGTCGGGAATCGCCGGCGTCTGCTCGAGAATGTCGATAATGGGAAAGCGGTCTTCCATCTGCAGCGCCATGAACATGCGGGGCATGAGCGGGAAATGAAACGCCATGTGGCACATGTCGCCCTTGCCGAAGTACGCCACTGCATCTTCGGGCCACTGGTTGGCTTCGGCCAGCAGCATGCGACCGGGAAACCGCTGCTCCACGTGCGCACGCAGCTTCGTCAGAAACGCAAAGGTGGCCGGGAGGTTCTCGCAGTTGGTACCGTCCTTTTCGTACAGATACGGCACCGCGTCAAGTCGCAATCCGTCAACACCCATGGAGAGCCAGAAGTCGATCACCTTGAACAGCGCCCTGTGCACTTTCGGATTCTCGAAGTTCAAATCGGGTTGGTGCGAGTAGAAGCGGTGCCAGAAGTATGCCTTGGCAACCGGATCCCACGTCCAGTTCGATGTCTCGAAATCCTTGAATATGATGCGCGCGTCGCCGTAGCGCTGATTGGTGTCGCTCCACACATAAAAATCGCGCCACGCCGAGCCTGGAGGAGCCTGACGGGACTTCTTGAACCACTCGTGCTGGTCGGAGGTGTGGTTGAGCACCAGCTCGGTAATGACGCGAATTCCCCGGCGGTGTGCCTCATCCAGAAAGTCTCTGAACTCACCCATCGTGCCATAGTTGTGATGGATGGCCATGTAGTCGGCAATGTCGTAGCCGTCGTCGCGCAGTGGAGATGGGTAGAATGGGAGCAGCCAGACGGCCGTGACGCCGAGTGACTCAAGGTAGCCCAGTTTCTGCGTGAGACCGACGAAATCGCCAATGCCGTCGCTGCGGCCGTCAAAGAAGGATTTGACGTGGAGCTGGTAGATGATCGCGTCTTTGTACCAGAGCGGGTCGACATCAGGCAATGCATGACCGTTCATCGAAGGCCTCCATTGTGATAAGGCGCGCGGTACGGGCATCCCACACCCTCGCTGAGCCGTTCTGCAAGACACCGATCACGTCAAACCGCAATTGCGACTTGACGAAAATCATCACATCGCCACACGCATTGGTGGGACGCGCGACAAGAACCCGCGTCGCCACAGCTCTCCATCTGCCCGCCTGGAAATCCAGAGTCCGGTCCTCACCGGCGAACTCACGCACCTTGTCAATCAGAAAGCGCAGAGACACCGTGTTCCCCTCGATCGGCCGGGCAGCAGAAAGCCCGAGAGTCCGATCGAGGTATCAGCAACAGGAGCGTCCAGAGCCTCGGGAACCGCCCACAGCGACACGAGGAATGATGCCTTGGAGATGCCGCGCAAATTAACATGGGAAACATCCGGACCACAATGGCGCAACGGAAAAGCACCTCAGACAGAGGCACGCCCCGTCTTCTGCCGCGACCTCGGATGGAAGCTCCGGTGCACCTCCTTGAGGTACTCCCGGTCAACATGTGTGTAGATCTCGGTGGTCACGATATCCGCATGCCCCAGCATCTCCTGCACACTGCGCAGGTCTGCCCCGCCCTCAAGCAAATGTGTCGCAAACGAGTGGCGAAAGGTGTGCGGCGACACGTGTTTTGTGACTCCCGCTGCCACTACATACTTCTGGATGAGCTTCCAGATCCCCATGCGTGACAGAGCCCCACCCCGCATGTTGAGAAAGACCGTGCTGTCGGTACCGGGCTTGACGAACAGGTCACGTTCTTCGGTACGATACCGCTCGATCCACTGGATTGCGGTCTCACCGATGGGGACAAGGCGTTCCTTGGACCCCTTGCCAAAGATGCGAACGAACCCTTCCTCGGCAACCAGCTGCTCGAAGGTGAATGCTGCCAGCTCCGACACACGCATGCCTGTTGCGTAGAGGGTCTCCAGCATGGCCCGGTCGCGCACGCCTCCGCGCACCGTGATGTCCACCGCGTCAAGCACTGCCACCACTTCGTCGACACTCAGCACCGACGGAAGATAGCGCGCAGAACGCGGCCCTTCGAGTAGCTCTGTCGGATCAACGGTGATGGCACCCTCGGACACAACAAATGCGAAGTATCCGCGAAGACAGGAGAGCGACCGCTGCACAGATGTTGCGGCCAACCCCACGTCGTACAGCTCCCGCACGTACTCGGAGAGTACGTCAGGAGTGACGTCGGAGAGTGCGGGCACCGTCTTCTGCGCCAGAAAGGCCTGCAGTCGGTCGAGGTCGTAGCCGTAGGAGTCGGTGGTTGCCGCAGAGAGCGTCTTCTCGAGTCGGAGATGGGCCAGGAAGGCGTCGCGGTATGGGAGGTTCTTCATGGAGCGGTGTTGGCCCCCGGTGTCCAAGCGGCCCCTCTCACAGTTCGCAGACGTGCACCGTCAGGCCCAGCCCGATCCCGCCATGCAGGAGAGGGACTGCTCGCGGCCAATGCATCGGAGTGTCCGCAGAACCGGCACCCCTCCTTCACAGTCGGGGCTCGGCGTTGACGTGACCCACCTCGTGGTCCTTGATCCCGGACGCCTACGACAGGTACGGATTCTGCCGCTTCTCCCGACCAACGGTCGTGCGGTTGCCATGGCCGGGATACACAACGGTCTCCTCAGGCAGTGTGAGCACTTTGCGCTTGAGGTTGTCGATGAGTGCGACCGGATCGCATGCCGGAAAGTCGGTCCGCCCAATGGAGCCCGCAAACAGCGAGTCGCCCGAAATGCAATGTCCGCCGATCACAAACGCGCATCCACCCGGGCTGTGGCCTGGGATGTGCAGCACTCGAAAGGCCACCCCGCCCAGTTCCATCTCCCCTTCGACAAGATCGCGTGTTGGTCCGGCATACGCAAATGGCCGGCCAACCAGCGGGGACCCGTTGTACTCCGGCTTTGAGAGCAGCGGTTTCTCGTCGGGATGCACCCACACCTCGGTTGCGGGGAACCGCTTCTGGATTTCGGGGATGCCGATGATATGATCGAAATGCCCATGTGTCAACACGATAGCATTGATGCTCAACCCATGTTCATCGACGTAAGCAAAGACTTCGCCACACCCGCTGGACGGATCAATCACAATGCACTTCGGCGGTGTCACAGAGACGATGTACGTATTGTTTTCGATCGGACCGGTCACGAACCGCTGGATAGTCGGTGCCACAATCAACCTTTCTGTACTACGCTGGATTCGGCTTCGTTGAGGAACACCTTGTGAATGCCCTTGCTCACAAAGAAATCGACGATCTGGGCGTCGAGATGATTGGCCTTGACCTCGGCCCGCAGGATCTCCACGGCTTTGTCGGCTGTCATACGACGCTTGTACGGACGGTCTTGCGCGACAAGAGCTTCGTAGATGTCAACCACTGCCAGGATCTTGGACTCCAGAGGAATCTCTTCGCCCTTAAGGCCATCGGGATACCCGGAGCCGTCGAGCTTTTCATGGTGATGACTGGCGATCTCGGGGATCTCTCTGAGTTCCACATTCCAGGGGATTTTGGAGAGGATCCTCCAGGTCGCCTGCGCGTGGGAATTGATGACGTCGCGCTCTTTGGCTGTGAGGTTGCCCCTGCGTATCGACAGGTGCTCGAACTCGTGGTCGGAGAGCAGCAGGTGCTTCTGCCCGGCAGTATCGAGGTACCATTTGTCCTTCAGCAATGATAGGGCCGCGAAGTCTTCGTCGGGAACAAAGCCCGCCTTGTTCACCTTGTCGATGAGCTGGATGTCGGCGCGAAGCTGCTCAACGGATGTCCACGGCATGGGTTCGCCGGCAGGTCTGGAGCGCATGAGCAGCTCGATGTACTCCCCCCGCGAACGCAATGACGCCATTTCCGGATCGGTGAGACGCGTCTCGCGCGTAAGCAGCGCTTCGGGCACGCCGATCTTGCCGATGTCGTGCAACATGGCGGCAAACTTGAACTGGCGCTTGCGCTGCTCCGAGAACTTGACTTCGGCAAACGGCCCCTCCTGCTCGTGGTTGAGCGCGTCGACAAACGCCATCACATACCCGGCAACGCGCTTTGAGTGGCCCGATGTCACGCGATCTCGTTCGTCAATTGCTGCGGCCGACGAACCGAGGAATCCCTCGAAGAGATCCTGGATGCTCCGGTAAAGCGACACTCGCTCAATGCTGACCGCCGCAAGCGACGACACCGAAAGCACGAACTCTTCGTCGGAATGATTGAACGGCACGACCCATTCGTCGACTGTCTCGTGAGTGCTGAGACGCGCATCCGGCTTGCGTTTGCGGTTCATGAGCTGCAGAATACCCACCACCTCTCCAGCCATGTTCTTGAGCGGAACGGTGAGCATGGATTTGGTGCGGTAGCCGAAGCGTTTGTCAAAGCCTTTGGCCCACGTGTAGGGAACCTTGACGTCGAGCGCGTACACGTCCTCAATATTCAGCGTCTTGCCGGTGAGTGCTACGTACCCGGAAATCGTGGTCTCGCTGATGGCTATGGGGAACTCGCGGGTCTTCTCATGCATGTCCACCGAATCGTTCTGCGCGACCTTGAAGAGAATCCGGTTGGTGAAGCCACCCGACGGCTGATTCTGCTCGCGAACGTAGATGCTTCCGGCATCGGCATTCACGGCGCTACGACTCTCGCGAAGAATCATGGCGAGAAGCTGATCGAGATCGTTTTCCGACGACATGGCCATACCCACCGAAATGAGCCGGCTCTTCTCCGAGCGCTGCTTGAGGGCCTCGCCGAGCAGCTCCCGACCGCGGTCGAGGGCAGACCCCGTCCGCAGCAGTGCAGAGAACATGTTCCAGGCATCGATGTCGGCAAGAGGAGTGCGAAACACGCCGAACACCGGCAGTGCCACGAGCGTGTCGGGAAGCGAGGTCGCCTCAACCCGCTGAAAGAAGGGCAGGTCCTGCGCCTGGCCCACCGGTATCCGCGAGAAGAAGTCGAGCAGTGTACGCCGGTCGCACGGAAGAAAGGAGATGAACCCGGCAGGCATGGGCTGCGTCTGGAACCATACGGTATCGGGCACCTCGGCAAGGAGCTTCAGCTCCAATTCCTCTGCTTGTGCGCATGCAAGGAGACGCTCCACGTCGGAGGCATCGACCGCACCCAGGACTGCTACGTATGGCTTCATGGTGATCCCCATGGCAGACGGTGACTCCTGCCGGCCCCGGACGGTTCCAGCATTCTCCAGCACAGCGTCGACGGCTCCGGTCCCGCGATGGGCTCACGCGTGGAGCTCGATCTCGACCGTCGTGCGCCACCAAACAAAAAGTGACAGGGAGACCATGGTACGGTCTTACCTGTCACATTGTTCTCAAGGCGACTTTCGTGTGTCAACGACACCCTGGTAGTCGTATCCTTCCGTGCAAAGACCTACAGCTTCTTGATTGCCTCGGCCGGGCATGCGGACACGCATGTACCGCAGTCGTTGCACTTGGCCGCGTCGATGATGTAGATCGGATCGCCCTCGCTGATCGCCTCGTTCGGACACTCGGGAATGCAGGTACCGCATGCAACACATGCATCGTTGATTTGATGAGCCATGGACTCCTCCTCCGTGTGAATTTGCCGTGGGAACACAGCTTGTTGTATTTCTCAGCATTACAAAAATAGTTTCGGGCAGCCGGAATCAATACCTCGCCGGACTGGTCGACAGTCGCGTGAGAATCGCGAGTGTCTGCCCGGACGTGGCAGGAGCCGGGAAGTGCCCAATCACCGACGGAGTGCGCGCATGTTCGCCAAAGAGAGCATCCCCCTTGCCAAGGCCCTGAAGACGGGCATCCTCCCCGAGCTTGAGGTCTTCGAGTGCCCCTATGACACGAGGAAGGAACCGACCGGGGTGATCCGCATCGTGTTCCCGGAGTTCACGTGCGTGTGTCCGCGCACGGGATATCCCGACTTTGCCACCATCCACCTGTGCTACCTGCCCAGGGATCTGTGCATTGAGCTGAAATCGTGGAAGCTCTATCTCAACGCGTTCCGCATGGTGGGGACGTTCCACGAGACCGTGACTGCTCACCTCTTCGCAACAGTCAACAAGCTGCTCAAGCCGCGATGGGCCATGGTTGCGGGGGATTTTCTACCGCGGGGGAATGTGGACACAACGGTGGTGTTCGAGACGAAGGGGCCTCGGCCGGTTGGCGCCGACGTACTCGTCGGCGCCATGCATGCGCGATGCGTTCAGACCCCGCAGTAGCCCGCGGGATCTGAACGCACGGCCCCCCGCGTGACGTAGGGGCTGGATGTGCAGACGAGGCACGCGCGGGGGTGCTCGAAACGACGGGTCGTGCTGTGCCAACCGTCGCGTGGGGGCTGCGCGGCCTCCATTGACCGGGAGGCGGGGGGGCGCCCATCACTGGGGCTCCGTCTGCCCCTCACTCGCCTTGATCCCCCGCGCAACTCTCACGTTCTCCAAACCCACCACCCCAGTTGCGTTGCCCGCGTTCTTCGCAATGCCGTAGAGCCGCTCTGCGTCGTCGTAGCGCTCGTGCTCGAAGGCGATGTTGGCTGTGAGCACTGCGAGTTCCCCAAAGTCCGGGTACGTCTCCAGCGCGCGTTTGCCCTCTTCGAGCGCCAGAAGGTCGTTGCCCATCTTCTTGAGCACGTCGATAATGCGGAATTGCGCCCACTTGTTATCCGGTTTGTCAACAAGCGAACGGCGCAGATAGAAGAGCGACCGGCTGTAGTCACTCTGCTCCTCGTAGATGTCGGCCAGAAGCAGTGACACGTAGGCACGATTCTTCCCTGTGTCGGGATACCGCGACAACCAGTTGACCGCCACGTCGGGGTCGCCCAGCTCGCGGTACATCTCGGCGAGTGCGGTGTAGGAGTCTTCGATGTCCGGCGCCTTCTTCTGCAGCCGCTCGTACGTGGTGACCGCCTCGGGGTACGCACTCACCTTGCGATAGGCCGATGCCAGGACAAGCAGCGCCTTGGCATCGTCGGGCTGCAGCTCCAGCGCGCGACGCAGCGATGCGATGCAGGCTCCCGGGTCGTCAAGGGAGTAGTAGGCAATGCCGAGATTGAGGTGCGCGCGGAAGAACTCGGGTGCGTGAGAGAGAGCAGCGGAGTAGTACACTACGCTCTGAGGCAGACTGTCAAGCTGAAAGTAAGCATTGCCCAGGTTGAAGTAGCAGAGAGTCGGGTTCCCGCCGGTTGCCGCAGCCCGTCGATAGAGCGGAACTGCGCCAGCGAAATTGCCGGTGGAGTACACCACATTGGCACTGTCGAAGAGGTCGGCTGCCTGCGCGGAGAACACGGGGCACAGTGCGAACATGGCGAGGACCACGACGCGGCCTTGCACCCGGGCACGGACACGCCCTGGCGAAGACCGGCGATTTCGATGATCTCGGAACTGTGTCACGCCTCGTCCTCCCCATAGCGCAATCGGCATCCACGAACGCCGAGTCGAATGCCACGAACCACCCGTCAGCCGCGAGCCTCCGCGCCAACCGTGACCTGCTCCTGGAAGAGCGCTGCCCCCTCCGGATCGAGCCGGGTCAACTCGTCACGAATGCGCTGGTTCTCCTCGGGATCGAGCCTGCACTCGACGAGGAGCTTGGCAGTGCGTTCCCGAAGACGCAGCAGTCCGTGGATAATCTCCGGGGGAAGTCCCTCGATACAGGCGGCCTCCACTGTGATGTGGAAGATCTCCAGAGCCCGCTCGTAGCAATCCGTCAGACCATCGATGTTGCCACTGCGCAGAAATGCCTTGGCCCTTCCAAACTCGTTGGCAATCATCAGCACCCTTTGCCAAGGCTTGAAGGAGTGCCACTTCTCCATGGTGAGCTGTTTGTGGTGCTTGAAGCAGGGGTAGCTGGTGGCGCCACCGAAGCCCGCCGGAATGGAGTCGCTCGACCCGTACGTTGATTCAGGTTCTCGCACGCCTGCAATACCCTCGTAGTCAACGAGCCGGTCAACCACGGCCTTGATTCGATCCCGAAGTCCGGGATCTGTCACCTCGAGGCTGAAGTTCTTCTGAGCTGGTCGGATATTGATGAGCGATTCGTACTCAAGAAAGCTCTGTGCGGGCTCAAGCGGAAGCATGTTGAATCCCCACAGGTCGTTTTGTGCAGAACCATCCTCCAGCAGAAGCGCCTCAAGATCGGCATGCCATTCCGCATCCACCGCAATGATGCCCTGCGCAAGGTCAACCACACCCTTCACCAAGGCTGGATAGGCTGTGGTGTACCTGTCGACCAGATCCTGCCGGGTGATGCGAGCGCTGATTATCTCCATATTGTGACTCCTGAAAAACACGCCACGATGCTCACCTGCGGGACCAATGAACACCGCATCGAGACACTCGGACCGCCGGCCGCCGACTGCTGCCCGCTCTACCGGGGTCCCTGCGGTCAATCCAGTTTGAACTCCACCACCTGCCGGATTCTCACCCGCACAGGCACGCTCTTGTTGCGCGCGGGCTTGAAACGCCATTGCGCGATGGTCTTCTTCGCTGCCGCAGTAATTGACGCATGCGGCGAGCGAACGATCTCAAGCGAACTCACCTTGCCATCCACATCCACCACGAAGACGACCTCCAGCACTCCCTCCACCCCCAGCTCGCGCGCACGGTCGGGGTAGGGCACCGGCGAGGAGAAGACCGGAACTGCATCCTCGTCGGTCTGTCCCTCCTCAAACACCTCTGCCTGCATGGTGCCCGCGGCTGCCACTGCCACACCGCCTCCGCCCTCCACACTCAGGTCCGGTGAGAAGCGGGATGGTGGTCCGGATCCCATGGAGGCACTGGACGTGGGCGCTCCCGCAGACGCTCTCACCTGACGCACACTGCCCCGCGTGGGCGGCGGCTTCGGCTTGGCCTGCCTGACTGCCTGGGCAAGAACGCGTGGTTGCGATGCCGCTCGCTGTGCCGGTCGCACCTCGATGCCCAGAAGATCCTGCAGTTCGGGAATGGTGATGAAGAGCACAAAGCTGACAGCAGCAGCCAGACAAAGCGTGCAAAGCCGCAGGAGTGCACGTCCAAGCATCGACGTCACCGGCATCACTCCTTGTTCGAGGCCACTGACACTTTCGAAGCGCCGGCCTGCATGCAGTTGTCCATGATCTGCACCGCGCGGCCCACTGCGGCGTCCTGATCGGCAACGATCACCACCGACAAATCTGCGTTCTTCGCCACTTCGCGTCCGACAAGTGCCTGCAGTGCATCCATGCCGACCTGGCGGCCGTACACGTGCACCGTACCCTCGCGCGTGAGACCCACAAGAAGCGCGCGATCTCCCACCGAGGCGGATGACTGCGCCTTGGGCTTGTTCACCTCCACACCTGTCATCACGTACAGGTTGGCTGTGACCACGAAGAAGATCAGCAGGATCATGATGGTGTCGACAAACGGCGCCAGGTTGATCTCGGGCCGCTGGGCTTCACCTTCGGAGATTTGCCAGGATGAATTCATCTGTTCGGTCTATCTGTTGATGTGACTCGGGGCGACCACCGTCAGCCCGCCAGAGACCCGCGCTCAACCAAAGCCTCGAAATCCCGCGTCAACACTGCCAGACACGCGGTACGGCGGTTGTATAAGTGATTGTGCAAAAACATGGCCGCTACTGCCACCATCAGTCCTGTGAGCGATGCCTGAAGCGCAGTGCTGATGGCGCCGGCCATGAGCAGCGGACTGCCGTAGCCGAATTCGTTGATCACACTGAACATCCGGTTCATGCCGGCAATCGTGCCCAGCAGACCCATGAGCGGCGCAGCAGAGGCGCAGGTCGAGATCGTCGAAAACCCTCTGTCAAGGTCGGGGACAACCGCAGCCATGAACTCACGCGCTGCGTTGACCGCGGGGCCCGTCGTGGATCCCACGCGCGCTGCCAGCTCATCGTAGGCGGGATTTCCCGTGCGGACCTGGCGTGTCCCCGATTGCCAGGCGCGAGCCAGACGCGTCCGTGCGCGCCCCAGCCGGTGCATGTGCACGAACTTGAGGATGCCCACGTACCACGCCACAATTGACACCGAGAAGATGGGCCAGAGGATCCACCCCCCCTCGTCAAAGATACCCAGGAATGTGCGCATCAACGGTGTCATTGAATCGGTCACTCCGGGAACAACGCATTGAGCATGCGAATCGCGTACTTCTCGAGATCAGCAGCCATGCGGTCGCGCAGATTCCGCAAATAGTTGTGCGCAAAGAGCGCGGGAATAGCAATCGCAAGACCGGTCTTTGCCGTGACCAGCGCCTCGGAAATGCCGCCGGCGAGAAACTTCGGGTCTCCCGTGCCATAGTGCGTAACCGCGCCAAAGAGGTTGATCATACCGCTGATTGTTCCGAGCAGTCCCAAGAGCGGTGCTGCACCGGCAATGACAGCCAGCGTATTGAGGTATGAGTTCAGCGACGGCAACTCCTCGGCAAACGCCTCACGCGCCGCCTTCTCGGCAGATGCCTTGCCCGATGAGCTTCGACCGACGCATGCGGCGAAGATGCGCGACACCGCACTTCCAGACGCGCCCAGCCCCGACAGCACGTCCTGCGGGGATCTGCTCTTCAGACCCGCCGAGATCGTACGGAAGTGTCGCGCATATCGCAGACGCTTGACGGTCAGTTGCGCGAACTTCAGCAGAAGCAGCGACAGTGCCCACAGTCCCAACAGAAGCAGCGGCAGCATGATCGCTCCACCCGACTTGATGGAGTGCATGAACGATTGACTGAACGACACTTTCTTACCGGCAACCAGTTGCCCGGACTGCTCGTTCTGCAAAACGTCGATGGGCACGGCTCCACTGAGCTTGCCGGACGCAACCCAGCCGGGGAAGAGCCGTGACAAGGAGGCACTCAGCGCCTCAGCACCCACCTTTTCTACAATGAACCGCTCGCGCCCAAGTCTCCCGCTCTGCCGAATGATGAATGTCTCGCCTTTGTCATTGAGCCCGTAGGCAAGCACACTGCCCAGACGCGCGATCGTCAGCAACTGCGGACCACCCTCCTGGGGGAAGACACTCCGTTTGACAAGTGACAGCGACTCCGCAATACCAACGTAGGTGAGGCGGTACCGCAGATACGCGGCAAGCGCTGCGGCAGCATCGCCCTTGCGGGTCAGGGCACTGCGCACGGTTTCCAGATCCTGCCTTCGCTGTTCCTGATCCAGCGGGAAGGCGTTGAGGATGTTGTCCGCCTCTTTTGAGAGAATGTCGTTGAGTGCCGAGGGAACGTACTGCCACTCATCCTGTTTGGTTGCGAGATTGTCACGCGCGTCGGAGAGTGTGCGTTCCGCAACCAGGCGCTCTTCCTTGATACGCGAGAGCTCGCCGTATGCCTGTTCAACGCGAGCAGTGAGCTGCTCAAGCTCGTCTTTGTCGGTCTCGCGCTGCTCAACCGCGCGCTGCTTGGCGCGATAACGCTCGGCGACTTCCACCTGCAGCGAATCACGCAGCAACGCAGCCTGCGCCTTGAGCGCGGTCAGTTCCTGCTCCCTGGCCGCAGCAGGATCCGCCTTGGGGGCACGAGCCGCAAGCGCAGCAGTGACGAGTGCGAGAGTCAGGAGTGCGGACAGAGGACCGATCAACGAAGCGCGATGGCGTGGGGATGGATGCATGATCACTTGGCGCCTCCCACGCTCGGCGCCTTGTCAAACGGCAGTTCCACGAAGGCCGGCAGTGCCTTGCCCTCACGCACATTGATGGCCAACTGGATGCGCGCGGCAACCGCCGGGTCGTCCACCAAACGCCAGATGGCAGCGCCCTGGGCGTCGTAGCCATCCCAGATTGCGGCACGTTCGCCCTTCTGGTCCACTGCGGCGGCGAAGAACGCACCTATGCGCAGGATGCGCACGCTCCCGGCGAGTGCCGGCACCGTGTTCTCGCCGTCCATGGCATCGATAGTGGCAACCGCGTCCTCAATGTTCTGCGCAATTTGCACGAGTCGGTTGAGCGCCTCAACATTGTCAATAGTCTTGTTGCGACAATCACTCTCCAGGAATGTGAGGGAGCCGGTGATTTGCCGCGCCAGGTTGGGCGGCAACTTCGCCGCAGCCGCGGTCATGCTCTGGCTTGCGTCAATGATGCGCTGGCGGAATGCCGTCTGGGTGAGTTCGAGTTCCTTGATGCGCGATGAGAGCGCGTTTGCTGCGGCGGAGAGAGAATCTCGTCTCTTGCCATACGCAGCGCACATCTGACGCACCGAATCGGCCTCGGAAACCGTTGCCTGCCTGCGCTGCGTTGTGCGCTGTTGGTAGGTGCTGAGCTCTCTGCGGTCTTTCTCTGCATCGTCCCGGTTGCGCTGACGCTCAGAACGGATCTGTGTCATCTCGCGCTTGAGTGTGGCAATTTCGGCATCCGGGGAGTACTGCTCCTGCTGTTGGGCTGCTACAACGGCTCCCAGGCACAGTACGAGCGCCATTGTGGAAGCCGAGCGGCGGATGGTGTTGTTTGGCATCGGTGGATCGTCTCTCCTAGTGAAGGGTCGCGCCGATCACGGCGATAGTTCCTCCCAATATAGGTTCGTGAGGAAGGACCGATCAACCGACTACGCGCCGACATGCGAGGTATTGCCGGCCCCACGTGTCACGGAGCGTATTTTTGCACAGAACCCATCGCGTCACCCGCAAACCAGAGGCGCTTCCCATGTCAATCACATTCTCGCAGTCCGCGCAGGCCATGCGATCGTCGGAGATCCGGCGGCTCATGGCCATGGCAGCAGATCCATCGATCATCTCTTTCGCCGGCGGAATGCCCAACAATGCGCTTTTCCCGACCAAAGAAGTCGACGAGATCTACGCTGCCCTGTCCACGGCCGACAAGCAGGTGGCATTCCAGTACTCCCCCACCCCGGGCCACCCGGCGCTGCTGGAGTCACTCAAGGCGTATCTGCGGACCAAGGGGCTGCCCCTTGACGGCAATGGTCTTCTCATCACCACCGGCGCGCAACAGGCAATCAATCTCACGGCAAAAGTGTTGCTGGACCCGGGAGACATTGTTCTCACCGAATACCCGAGTTTCATTGGCGCGCTGGCAGCGTTCAAGTCCTATGGCGCAGAGCCGGTGGGCACGGCCATGGACAGTGACGGCATTGTCATCGACGAGCTGCGTGCCACAATCCAACGACTGCCCAAACCGGCGAAGGTTCTCTACATCAACACGCATTTCCACAATCCGGCAGGCATCGTGTATTCCCCCGAGCGCAAGAAGCAGCTCCTGGACCTGTTGACAGAGCACAACATCTGCCTGCTCGAAGACGATCCGTACGGCGAGCTGTATTTCGATGCGGCTGATGCTGCACTGACAGTGCCGATCAAGGCCATGGCTTCCGAGAAAGTGCCCATCTGCTACACCGGATCATTCGCAAAGATCTTCGGGCCGGGCATGCGCCTGGGATGGCTGCTGGCGCCTCAGGCCATCTACGACAAATGCGAACTCGCCAAGCAGTCCATGGACGCCTGTACCGGCGCGTTCACGCAGGTGCTCGCCCATGAGTACCTCTCCCGCGGCAAGCTGCCCGGGTATCTCTCCTCGGTGCGTACCGCCTACAAGCGACGCGCGGGCATCATGCTTGACGCGCTCAAGGCGACCATGCCTGAAGGAGTCACCTGGACCACTCCGCGCGGCGGGTTCTTCGTGTGGGTGACGCTAACCGAGGACATGGACGCAACGCACGTCTTCAACGCCTCGCTCAAGAAGGGCGCCGCATTTGTCATTGGCAGCGCGTTTGACCCGGAAGGCAGAAGGAACAACTGCTTTCGCCTGGCATTCTCGCATACGCCGGAGGAGAGGATTGCGGAGGGCGTGGCGATTGTGGCGGGGGCGGTGAGGGGCTGATTGTTGGGCGGGGCGCCCTCACCAGAGAAGCCATCGCTGAGCCCGTCAACCTCGCGCGGGAATCGCTGGTTTACTCGTTGCGGACATCCAGTTCGAGCTGGATGTGGCGGGCAGCGATGTCATTCCGGACCGCTTCGATGAGGCTCCGCGCTGTTTCCGCTGCTTGCGCGGCTTCCCCAGCGTTGCCCGCGTCGCGCGACTCGTAGAAGAACACGTTCCGTTTCTTCCTGAACCGATCGAACTGCCGGATGACAACCTCGTATCCGGATCCAAGCATGATGCCAGTGAGTTCCACCACGGTCTTGTGCTGCTGGCCATCGGCCGGCAAATACCCATAGGAAAACAGAAGCGCCCGCCCGGCGCGCAGCATTGACTGATACGCGATAGTCGCCGCCCATTCCGGATCGTCGTTGACAACCAGCGCGAACGTATGCATATCGCGGGCAGCCCGGCTGATCTGCCGCGCAATCTGCCGGAAATCCGAATCACACTTCTTCAACAAACCTCGTCTCTGGTAGGTATCAAAATCTACCATAGTTTGCCTTTCAGGAACACGCACTTGTGGCGTTTGAGATCAGATAGAAAAGGGTCATTTTGACTCAATCGCCCCTCGAACTCGGTCGAAAGATACAAGTTGTAGTTGATCTCCCGACGGATCCGTTTTTCGACTGCGGCGAACTGCGCGATCAGTCTGTTCTCAATGCCCGGATCCGTGCCGACAATCAGAACATCGATGTCTGAATCCGGTCGTAGGGTCCCGGTCGCGTAGGAGCCATAGATCAACGCTCCAGACACTTCCGGCATCCGGGCAAAGATCGCGCGCAGCTCCGCTTCAGCGCCGACATGGACAGCCACGATGCTCTTCATTTCGTTGAGCAAAGGGTAGTTCGCGTTCAATTTGAAGAGACGTTGGTTGCCGTATTTGCGGCTGGTGATAATCCCCTGGGCTTCAAGTGCATTGATTCCCTTCTGGAAAACACCAGGCAGCTTTCCGAGCGATTCGCCGATTTCGCTCAGATAGAACTCCTCGGATGGGTGACCGAAGAGCAAGGAGAGTATCATTGATTGGTTCTTCGTCATAGGCAGAATGGATGCCCTGGGCATAATAAGTTATGCCTACTGCACAATAAATTATGCTTTTGTCCGAGGGATGTCAAGCGCGTCGGGCTTCATCGCGTGGAACGCCCGATGCAGCGCGTTTGACCCGGAAGGCAGGAGGAACAACTGCCTTCACCTGGCATTCTCGCATACGCCGGAAGAGAGGATTGCGGAGGGCGTGGCCATGGATCCGGCGGTATGCCTCGGCAACCCGATCTTTCGGAGCACCAGGATCCCTGTCGCAGACGTTCTCGCGCAGGTTGGCGAGGGCATGGACTGGGGATGCTTGAAGCTGCAATGCGCGATTGAGTCCGATCTGTCCAAACCGGATTCGCGGAATTCTAGCATGGTTGCACGCGGCGCGCAAGGATGGAATCTTGACCGGTTGGCAGGTTATATTTCAGGGATGGCAGAGAAAGAGGGCGGTCAGCATACCTGTTCTGCGCACTTCTATGGTTTTGGGAAAGGAGTAGAACGATGCCGCATGTTGTAAACCGAAGCGCGTTTTTGGCTGCACGGGGGTGCGGTCATGTTTTGCTGACTGCGTATGGCCTGTTGGTTGCCACGGAACTGGGGTTGAAGGACCACTCCGGCGCATGGGGCAAGTCGCACGACGTGCCGCAGATGCTTGACGATATAGGCGATCCGGGCCTGACCGCATTGGGAACGGCATTGCGAACGGCGCTTGCGGCGATTCCATGCACCGATATTCGGGGTAACCCTGCAAGTGTACCGGGGCACAAGTACCCGCACCTTCGCTACGCCCGCCACGCAAACGACCACGCCGGCGGAACGACGGACGCGCATCTGCGAAGTCTGGTTCAAACGGTTGACGACATCATTGTGCAACTCCGCGCGAAGGGGGTGGCTGTATGACGGGAAAACAACTGCTCGACAAGTTGAGTACTATAGGTTCGGTCGAACACGCATTCCGTTTTCCGTATGCTTACATCCGATGCATTTCCGCCGAATTCGAGGCGAAGGAGGACGAAGAGCGCGAAGCGCTGGCGTCCCGGAAGATGGCGCGATCCGTTGCGGAAATCCGGAAGACGGCGGCAGACTGCATGTTCACTCTGGAGTGGCTGACTCCTGCAGAGGCTGTGCAACGCCCGGTCGAGAATCGCGGGGAACACTGGCTGCGGGCCTTTCTCGAAGAGCCCGTGTCGGGCGTTCCTGCCGGAGCAGACCGTTCTGGGCTCCGCGTCGCACATTTCTTCGGCTATAAGGGCGGTCAGGGACGTTCCACGGTATTAGCCTGTCTGGCACAGAAACTGGCGCACGAGGGTGCAAAGGTTCTTGTGTTGGATGCCGATATCGAAGCGCCATCGCTCGACGTGTTGTTTGGTGTCAAACCTAACGGACCGGGTTCGACTCTCCTAGGGCTTGTCCACAATGCCCCGACCATTCTTGCGGTTCCGGCCCTGCAAGGCCGCGATGGGGGCGAGGTGCGCTTGATTGCCTGCCGGCCACGCGACTTAGAGCATGATATTGATTTTGCGGCCTTCGCGATGCAGACGAGCCTTGTCCCCGGTATCCTGACGGAAGCCATCGCCCGCATCCGTGCGTGGGCAAGCGAACAGCGCTTTGACGCGGTGTTGGTGGATCACCGATCCGGCATGGCCATGACCACACTCACCTGGATGAAGACATTGCCGGGTCCAGCGGTGGTTTTTGCCAAACTGGACGAACAGTGGCGTGGCGCCGAGGGGGTGCTGCGAGAAGTGCTGGATGCGAATCCCGGGAATCCCGGAGTCATTGTGACTTTTAAGCCCGACGAGGAGACGGAAGACGGCTTTCGCCGCCGTACCGTCCGACAGCGTGCCGACCTGCTCGGGCTCTTGAGTGCTGCGATTGCGCGGGCGGCCGAGACAGAGACGGATGATGCCGAAAACGAAGGGCTCGGAGACCCGTCTGCCATAGAAGATCACTGGGTCTTGTGGCCATACGACCAAGCCTTTCGGGGCACGACGTTGCCGGACACACTGAGTCTTGGGGTGGGCACGAAGGCCGTTCTCAGTGAACTCACCCGTTTGCTTGACATTACCCTGCCGGTCAAGCGGGTGTTGAGCAGCATCGGATCGGTGGATCAGGGAGATTTGATCCAGACGGAAGCCTTCCGGAAGTTGTGCCAACCGGGTAACGGTTTCCGCTACGTTTTCGGACGCAAAGGCACTGGCAAGACGCGGTTGGCGACCGAACTGGCTGTTCAGGAACTCGGGCAGTCCCTGCTTGTAGATGCGAACCCCATGGCCGTGAATGGCATCACGACAGCGGAGGTGGAGTTCAAGCAGGCGCAAGATTGTTTCCGAGACGATCCCGAATGCCTATGGTGGGCGCTGCTTCTTGCAGCGTTGCAGGGATCGGATACGGAAAGGACGGGTCTGCGTTCCCGCTTGGCGGCAATTCTGGCGACGAAGTTGAGTGTCAGTGCTTTGCAGCATCAGGTATTGGACGCCATGGCGAGGTCCGGTCCGCGAGTGTTCCTTATGGACGGAATTGAAACCGCGTTCGGTGTCTCAGAGGTCTACAAGTTCGTCGAGAGACTTTTCCTGTTCATGCTCACGTTGCAGTCGGACGACCGATTCGCGGGGCGGGTTGAGGTGAAGCTTTTTCTACGAACGGATCTCGCGAGCCGCAGCGTGCAGAATCTCGAGCAGCAGGTTGACGGGCGGGTGATCTATCTTTACTGGGACTACCAGAGAATCCTGAACTTCTTCTTGTCGCGGATACCCCTGCTTCCCTTCTTCCGAAAGAGTTTTCCTGACACGGTCACCGAGATCGAGTCAATCATGCCGACTATCCGCGCGGGCGATGTCATCGAACAGGACGCAGAACGTATACTGCTGCAAATGCTTCCGCACAAGTTGCCACGGTTCAACATCTTCACTTCGACGTTCATTCGTCTTCACTTCGCCGACAGTTCGGTCCAGGGGGCGTCCTACTACCCCCGCGTCGTGGACAGTTTCCTGAAGGATTTGGGCGTCACCGGCGAGCAAAGAGGGCCTGCGGCTATTGTAGAAGGACGACTGGATCAGCAGTGGATTATTCGGGCACACGAACAAGCTTCGGCAGACTACATGAACCAGATCCGCCAGGAACTCCAGCATCTGCTGTACTTCGGCATGAAGAGCCCGGAGGCGAACCTGGCCAAATTGGACAACTGGATTGGCGCCTTTGCCGGACAGAGGACTCCTTTCGATGTCGAGGAGATAGAGACGCATCTGGCAGGCAGAACAAGTCTCGACCGAAGCATTGTGCGGCGTTGTCTAGACCAAATGCTTGGCTTGGGGATCTTTGAACGTACGGCTGACGCCCCGAACACATGGCGAACGGGTCGGCTCTTCAAATCCTCGCTCAAGATGAAGTACAAGCGAGTGTGATTTCGGTTTGACCCACGGGTTCCGCGAGACGAAGCAGGCCGGCAGACTGCTGCTGCGTAGTCTTGCAGACAGTTGTCCGATCTGTTGGATGTAGGTGCCGGCAGATGCAACGGTGCGGATAATGCACGAAAAGCGCCTGCGTGCCGTGGCCATAGGAAGCTGGAAATCTCATCGCGGGAGATTGCGGATCATCTGCGTGTGACCGCAGCGGCGGGTCTCGCAGATGCTTGATAAAGGGAAAGGGATCGCGGAGCGGGCGGGAGTGACTGTACTTAATAGCTAATGACCGGCACCGGATACGTGAAGAAATTCTCGGCGATGTTGGAAGGGGCAGCCCTTGCCAGAAAGATTCATGGGTAATAGATAGGTTCTGAGGGAGAATGGGGCCGCAAGGCCCCCAACCTACCCGGTCGCTTCACTATGGAGATCCCAATTCCTTCGCTCGCAGAGTGTGTCGCGATAACCAGAGACGTCGTTCTGACTCTTGCTGCCTTGGTCGCCGCGTATGTTGGAATCAAAGGGTTGGGCACGTGGCAACGACAGCTTCGCGGGAATACTGAGTACGCCCTCGCGAAGAGCGTGCTTACCGCTGTGTACGAACTCAGAGGAGCTATCGCAGCGGTTCGCCATCCCTTCATGCAGTACTCCAGCGAGCCTGACTTACCTGCGGACAAGCTGAGGGAACTCGACACACGCCAGAAGCAGTGGCATGCGCTCGCGCAGGCGTACCAGAAGCGCTGGGAGCCAGTCGCGGCTGCCAAAGCGAAGTTCGACTCTCACTTGCTTGAAGTTGAGGCCGTGTGGGGTCGTGATCTCCTAACCAAGACAGAGCCGCTCTCGCGTCTTGTTGCTGAACTGCTTTGGGCAATACAGGACCAACTCGAGGCGCAAAACCCAAGCGCGGGATACGAAGAAACGGATCGTGCAGAAATCAGGAAACGCCGAGAAATCATGTTCGAACGAGGCCCCAAGCACAACGACGAATACAAGAAGCGGCTTGAACAGGCCATTTCAGAGATTGAGGCTGCCATAAGGGGCTATGTTCTCCAACATCACCGTTAAGCCTTCGGTCGAGCGGACACACAACGGCGGGGCACGTTTTGCTCGCACCTCACACGGTCAGCGGCGCCGTTGTGTGCCGCTCACGTCAAACGTTAGCCGACCGGAAGGAAGTAGACGGATTGCGGTCGTGGCCGCGAAGATCGGTTCGTCTGGCGAGGGTTAACCAATGGTTCATGTCGAAACAGTAGATCTATTCCCGCGCGGCGTTGCATTCCCTAGTGACCGCGTCGGGATGGTCATTGCCCAGCCGCATCTGCCGGATTCTTCACTGACTTCAGCAGAGCCCTACCAATGCACGGCGCAGGCAAAGCCGCAACAGTTGGCGGTGCTGGCCGAAACTCTATCAGTCGCTCGCGCCGCGCGGCACGGTGCGTCCAAGACGCATTTCACCATCGTTCCCGAATACAGCATTCCAGGCCTCGACGGGGTCGCGCTGGTGGAAGAAACCCTCCGCGCGAGCGACTGGCCCAACGGCACGATCGTCATCGGTGGCACCGACGCGCTCACCAAAGCACAGTACGTTCAATTGCTCCAAGGCGATGCAACCCACGTGCACGCAACCCGAAACGGCGGTGACTTGGTTCAACCTGACCAATGGCTCAACTGCGCGATAACGTGGGTGAAAGGTGGTAACGGCAGTCTGGAGCGCTGGATTCAGCCCAAGCTGCATCCAGCTTGGGAGGAAATGAATGTTCGGTATCAACGCATGTTCCGCGGCAGTTCCGTCTATTTATTTAAGGGGCTGCTGGAAAACGGCGCTCCCTACCGATTTGGCACTTTGGTCTGCTTCGACTGGATTGCCACCGTCGGGACACAGAAAACGTGCCGATGGATACTGGACGACCTGCAGCAACAGGCGGCCCAGCACCAATTGCCGCTGTCCTGGCTATTCATCATCCAGCGCAACCAAAAGCCTTCGGACAAAAGCTTTCTGAACGAAGTGGCGCTTTTTTTCAACCAGACCGAATATCCCAACGCCCTGCGCAACCACGCGTGCCTGGTCTTCGCCAACACCGCGGGAAAAGCGACACCAGGCCGCACCCATGAATTCGGTGGCACTGCCGTAGTGTTGTCGCATCTGTCCGGTTTTGCGAATCCGGACTGCCCTCCGACGTTCTCCAAGGGTGGCCCTCGGTTCCGCGATGGCAGCAACCTGTTGGCCACGTACAAAGATATTTTCTTTAG
>Ga0315284_10002282_pt1 | contig 27542 bp, 21 predicted proteins | sample YL17G09_16_MG_FD_203696 | JGI IMG/M metagenome (GOLD analysis project Ga0315284, IMG submission 203696) | Sediment microbial communities from Yellowstone Lake, YNP, Wyoming, USA - YL17G09_16 | ecosystem: Environmental > Aquatic > Freshwater > Lake > Sediment | place: USA: Wyoming | collected...
AGTGGAATCATTTTCATTCACATCATTTACATTATTAGTTTCAATTATTTCTTTTACTTCATCAAAAATTTCATTTTTTACCACATTGTACGTGGCTTCTGTAAGCTTATTTAGCAATGAACGAATTATATCAATCCGCTTTTCAATTCCTTCCACTCTTCTTAATTCCGTCTTTTGAAATGTTCTAATCGTATTCCAGTCATCGTCGGTAATTTGAGATGGCTTGTTTCTTGCACGACGAATATTGCCATTGTTTCCATTGTTGCAAATGGCGCCAGAATTTGTCGCCAAAACATTCTGTCTACTGTCTTTATTATCATACTTATTACTGTTGCTGCTGATGCTAGAGCCATTGCTATCCATTTTTTCCTGTTTTTCTCTTTTTGGAAATACAGGAGTTTTTATATAAGAAGGAGCACCAACTTTATCTGCCAATGATGATATCAGCTCAATTACCCCCGAATCTTTTAAATCATATGTAAATCCTCCCCAAATAATTGTATTAAAATCTTGAAGCGTATATTGTTTCAAATTCAAATTGGTCGTCATCAATTTATCTTTGCCTATTATTTATATAAACACTTATTTATATCAGTTTAACATCATTATTTATTTATTCAGCAACATGACTATTTATATTTACAATTATTTATTTATACACATATAAATAATTGTAAATAGCTTAAACAGATTACATTATTTAACCTAAAGACAGGTTTCTTATGACAACTACGACTACAAATACAAATGCAACGAGCGAATACATTCCCAAAGAATTTGCAAAATGGGAAGATTTAGAAGACTTTAGTCCAGAGTTATTGCGCGGAATATATGCATACGGATTTGACAAACCAAGCATTATTCAACAAAAATCAATTCTGTCCCTTTTTGATAAAAAAGATATTATAGCACAAGCTCAATCTGGAACAGGAAAAACGGGAGCTTTTACTGTTGGTGTTTTAAAAAATATTGATACAAGCGTAAATAAAGTGCAGGCGGTCATTCTTGTGCCCACCAGAGAACTGGCTAAACAAATTCAAGATGTTGTAACAAATTTGGGAACATTCATGAAGCTGCTTAAAATTCAACTTTTGGTGGGCGGAACTTCCACGGAGCAAGATGTTCACGCGCTAAAAAATAACACCCCACACATTATTGTGGGTTGTCCGGGGCGCGTGCATGACATGATGCGCCGACAACACATTCGAGGAGCTGATATCAATATGATAATTTTGGACGAAGCAGATGAAATGCTGTCAGTTGGTTTCAAAGAACAAGTGTATAATATTTTTAATTTTCTCAATTCAAATGTTCAGGTTGGACTTTTTAGCGCAACGCTTCCAGAAGAATTGCACACTCTATCTGAAAAGTTTCTTAGAAATCCTGTTAAAATTCTCGTAAAATCAGAGCAGCTTACTCTTGAAGGAATTGTGCAGCACATGATTGCACTAGAAGATGATTCTCAAAAATACAGCACACTCAAAGACATTTACAGTATGCTTGCAGTAACTCAAAGCATTATTTATTGCAACAGCATTAAGCGAGTTGTTGATTTGAATGAAGCCATGCTTCAGGATAATTTCCCGGTGTGCTGCATCCATTCTGGAATGGAAAAACATGAACGTGATGCTGCATTTAGCGATTTTAAATGCGGGAAACATCGCGTGCTAATTTCATCAAATGTAACTGCTCGAGGAATCGATGTGCAAAATGTGGGTGTTGTGATTAATTTTGATGTGCCCAAAGACGTGCACACGTATTTGCACAGAATTGGTAGGTCTGGAAGGTGGGGGCGCAAAGGAATTGCAATCAATTTTGTAACCCGGTGGGATTTGAAGAAAATTAAAGAGTTCGAGGTGTACTATCAAACAACCATTACAGAAATGCCGGCAACGTTGAATGTTTCTTCTTGAATGAACTCTTCTGCAATTTTGTAGTTTTGAAGTTTTATAATTCGTATCAATTTATTATTATTATTCTATTTTTCATATAATAATAATAATAATAATAATAATAATAATGAACAACAACAATGAAGAACCAAAGAAAAATAATGGTGAAAAAAAAAGTGTCAACATTGCAACAACTCCAACAACCCTATTCAAGTTGCCCATTACATTTGTTGAAACAAACAAGTTGCACAAATTGGATGAACACATTCTTATAGATTTAGAGCTAACCGAATGTAATAGTGTTAATAATAATTCTTCTGATTTACCTGCCGATTCTCTAAATGCAAAAGCAGAAGAAGCACTTGAAGAACCTAAAACCAAAACTAAAACCATGTACGAACACGTTTTTAATCCGAAAACAATATACGGGAAACAATTTTTATCGAATTGGGCAACTTATTATACGTCTGATGTCACATTTTTAAAACAAACACAAACGCTTATTAAACATTTCTCTCCACCACAACCACCACAACCACCACAAAATAATGAATCAGAAAATGCAAACACTGTCGAGCAATACTCCGACATTCACGCCATTTGGAACTCAATACAAAATGACAAACACTTTAAAGATAAATTTGGATACATTGACATTGGGCTACTAGAACCGCTGAATTCGTCCTCATTTTTTCTTCAAATACTTTCTTTGCAAAATCTGGCATCACCCGTTATTTCCCTGCTTACTCCGCTCATCATTCTAATTATTCCCTTCTTTTTGCTTAAAATCCAAAAAATGCCCGTGTCATTTTCTTCCTATGTATCCTCGCTCAAACGAATCGCGCAATACCATCCGATTGGAAAAGTATTTGAAAATTTTAGCTCTATTCCGTGGGATAAACGAATTTACATGTTTGTATCCATTGCATTCTACTTTCTCCAAATATATCAAAATATTGTTTCATGTCATCGATTTTATAAAAATATGTTTTTAATTCACAATAATATACACAAATTTTCAAGCTACATTGAACACAGTATTCGAAACATTACATACATTCATTCCATTACAGAAAATTTGTCTTCTTATAAACAGTTCCGCGAAGAGAGCGCAGTTCATGCACAAGTTTTGTCCGCGCTTCACTCTGATATTAAAACCGTGATGCCGTTCAAATTGACACTTGCAAATATTTCAAATATTGGAACCATTATGAAACACTACTATCAAATTTTCGCAAACGAAAGTGTGAAAAATGCAATTAGCTACAGTTTTGGATTTAATTCTTATTTTGAACACTTGTCCGGATTAAAAAGCCTTGTTTTGACCAAAAAAATTGCACCATGCACATTTGTAAAATCGGCGGAAAAAAAAACATACATTCACTCATCTTATTATGCACCGCTCATGAACCAAAACCCCGTGAAAAATAATATTTTATTGCATAAAAAAACAACCATTACCGGACCAAATGCTGCCGGAAAAACTACGCTCATTAAATCAACGCTTCTCAATGTAATTCTCTCTCAGCAACTTGGTTACGGATTTTATAAAAAAGCAAAATTGTTGCCATATCACTACGTTCACAGCTATTTGAATATTCCCGACACATCCGGGCGTGACAGCCTATTTCAAGCCGAATCTCGCAGATGCAGAGAGATATTAACATGCCTTCTTGAAAATAAAACAAAACGACACTTTTGTATATTTGATGAATTGTACTCTGGAACAAATCCATATGAAGCCGTCGCAAGCGCATTCGGTTTTATTAAATACTTGAATAAATACGATAACCTCGACTTGTTGCTAACGACACACTACACGAAACTATGCGAACTCTTGCAAGCCGAGAACGTTCAAAACATGCACATGAAAATTGAATTATGTGAAAGTGGTCAAATAAAATACTTGTACAAGTTGGATAAAGGAATATCTTCAATAAAAGGTGGAATCAAAGTTCTTGAAGACCTCGACTATCCAGCCGAAATTATAAATTCAACAAGAGTGATAATTAATTCCGAGTAAAGTTATATTATTATTCATTTCGTTTATTATTTTATTTTTATTTGTATAGATTATTTAATACATTAAATAAAAATAAAATCATGTTGAGCAATATTTCAGATTTATTTACCATGGCAAGTTTAGCAATTTGTATGTTGTTGAGCGGAATCATATTTTATTACCTTCGAACTCGCATCAACATGCTGGAGCAATCCGTTATGGAACAAGCGCATTTGCTGCAACAGGTTCTAAGACAATCGCAAAATCAACTGCAACAACAACAACAGCAATCAATGGTAATGGCTGCAAGTGTCAATGGCGGCGGTGGCAGTGGAGCAACTGGGGAAAAAGACCAACTACAACTTCGACAACAATTAATTGAAGTTTCCGATGATTCTGATGATTCTGATGATTCTGATGATTCCGATGATTCCGATGATTCTGATGATTCCGATGATTCCGATAATTCCGACGTGAATGCTCATCATTCAAAATTAATTGATTTATCGGCTCTCGCTTCAACGGTACCTTCTGCATTTTTTGAAAATGGTGGCAACGGTGGCAGTGGAAATGCAGAAATAAAAGTAATTGAACTTAAACATTGTTTTAATGGCGGAAATGATGACGGCGTCGTTGAATACTGTCTCAGAAATGATAGCGACAGCGAAAGCGATAATGGTAGTGATGACAGCGACAGCGACAGCGAGAGCGACAGCGAAAGTGATGGCGACGCTGATGGACCCGGCGATTCCACATCCACATCCACAGCCAATAAAACAAAAAACAATTTTGAAAAGGACATAAATGATGACCTTGATAAAAAGAAAAAATATGAAAAAATAAACAAGGGAGTAAAAAAAAATGAAAATGAAAATTCCCTTTCATTAGACGGCACGCTTCCTCTTAAAAATATGCCAGTCAACATGTTGAGAGATTTAGCAAAAACGAAACTCGCCCATTTAGAACAGCCTGCTATTAATAAAATGTCGAAAAAAGAAATTCTTAAAGCGCTCGATAATTAAATTTATTTAAATTTATTCAAAATTAGAAATTTAAAATTATTTAATAAATAATTATTTAATTATTGAATAATAATTAAATAATTATTCAATAATTAAATAATTATTTAATAATATTATATACCAATATACTATATCATTATTACCACCAATATCTTTTGAAATAAAATGAGCTGGGGAACTTGCTATTCTGGGTCTAATAATATTCATTTCAACTTTCCTCCTATTATGACAGACGGGCGAAATTATGCAACATGGCAACCTGGAGCCGTCGTAAATGAAATTATCCGGGAAAAAAATAACATTACCAGCAACTCGCAGTATCGACAATATTTAACTCACAATGCCACAGAAGTCATGCAAGCCAATCTTGTTGGCGCGTGCGACGCCTGCGGTTTCAACCTGAATCTGATAAGCAATGATAATAATGGAAATGGAAATAATGGCAGTATAACGCCATTTCTTTTTTCATCCCCGTGGGACCAAAGCCAGCCATTTGGATACGAATCTAGCGATTTAAAAAACTTGTACTTGTCGCGTTACGAACTGCAGAGTCGGATGATGGCGCCATCTCTTTCCCAAGAACAATACTTGTTTGGTGGATACCCTAACCCCAATTCATAAATTCATAGTTTATTCGAGTTATTTTCATAATAAATACAAATATTTATACAAACATATACAAATATTATATAATAATTGTATATATATAATATAATAATTTAAACAAAATTAAATTAAATTAAATCATGTCCATTTTATCTTCTGCAAGTTCCAATTATAATTATTTCACAAAAAATATCCTTTTTTACATTATGATACTATTTATTGCATTCATGTGCACGCAATACAAACAAACGGTGCGAAACGGGGAAATTTTAGACGAACACGACCTCATTCGGAAATACTTGCTGCACGACCAGGATTACGATACCATTTTCAATAAGAAGAATGCAAAACCGATTTTATGGATTCATATTGAATATGATGTGAATTCGCGCAAGTGGCTAAATTATGGTTCCAGGAACACGACCGAACTCAACCAGCCGTACTTGTATTTAACCATTCGAAGCATTATACAAAAATGCAGCGACTCGTTTCATATTTGTTTAATCGACGACTCGTCATTCAATAAATTGCTGCCCAATTGGACACTGAATGCGCAGAATTTACCGAGCCCACTTCGTCCTCATTTAAGAGAACTCGCATTTGCAAAAGTGCTTGAAATGTACGGCGGAATGCGGATTCCTCCATCTTTTATTTGTTTTCAGAATTTATTTTCCATTTATAATACGGCGCTGCTTCCGGCTAGCGCATTTGCAGGTGAAATGCTGGCAACATCTTCCGTGTCTGCCGTTGCGGAGTTTTTCCCAAGCACTGAAATTATGGGATGTAAACGAAACAGTCCGGTTATGCAAAAATACGTTTCGTATTTAGAAGTTTTAATTTCAAAAGATTATACTAATGAAATGGACTTTTTAGGCGAATGCGGACGATGGTGCTATTCTGAAATCATTTCCGGAAATATGAGCGCGATAACTTCCACTCTATTTGGAATTCAATCCCAAAGCGGAAGCGCCATTCTTATCGATGATTTAATGGGCGACCAAGATATTGATTTAGACAAAAATGCCGTCGGATTGTACATTCCAGAAAAAGAATTATTAAAACGTATCGCTTTTGGATGGTTTGTTCGACTTTCACCGGAACAAGTTTTAGAATCAAATACTCTCGTTGGAAAATATTTACTTTACTCGAACTAATTTACAACAAAAATATTAATTTTATTATATACACATTATATATATTATATAATAAAATTAATAACAAATATAAGAAAAGATGGCGTTAAATGCAGCAAACATGAAGACTAGTATTATTACTCTACTTGATGATAATGCAGAATTACGATTATTACTTGACGGTATAAATGATGCAGTCACCAATACACATATTGGCACAAATTTATCTTTAATTCAAAAAATTATGCCAGATATTTTAGCAAGAGGACGAGCTGTAGCAGGAGCAGGTTCATTGTCATATGCGGAAGCGGAACAACAATATAAGGACCCGAAAAACAAAAATAATCCCATTGTAGTTGAAAGATATTTGTCTCCTCAAGACCCCGCATTTGACGATATTAATAGTATAGCAGGACTTACCGCATTTGAAGCTCTTGTATGTAGCTCGGCGGGGGCCAAGGCAGACGGTTTATTAGTAAGGGCTAATCAAATTAAGGATGAATGTATGTCACATTTACAAACATTTATTTATCCTTTAAAATTTTCATATTATACTGCTGTTGGGACTGGGCCGTTTGCAAATACTTTAACTTATGGTCCGGCTACATCATCGGTGTCTACTAATCCCGCCACAAAATACAGTGCAACTCCAACACCTAGTATGGTTAGAACAACTGGTATAAATTATAAAAGTATGTATCAATATCCTCCAAACTGTTTATATCAAAGCCAGTTAAAGATGAAAGATGATTATACTGAGGGAACAACATATGCGTTGGCGTTTGCAATGGGCGGAGCTGGAAGCGACATAAGAGGAAACTGTTTGATTAAAACATTTGTAAAAAATGGCGAAATAGTTCCACAAAAAGAGTTTCCCTTTGACGCTGATAATTTCGGGGTTACCGACTCATTTAGCACGTTCTCCGGCTTATATACAATTTATATAAGAAGAAGTGATAGTATGGTAATATTTATTGATAAAGCAAGCGGTAATCCCCCAAAACGAGCTTTTAAGATTTTACCTCCTAATATAGTGATTAAACTTAGAAACACGGGTAGACGCGCTGCAGACGATTGTAACAATACTATAGGGAATTATATAGGTTCTATGTGTTCTGTCGCTGCCCCTATGAAAGTTGTTACTATACGAGATGATGAAGAAAACAAAGTAGCTGTTGTTGATGCTGTATATCCAGTAAGGATATTAAGTTTACCAGCACAACCCGCCAACTATTTTGTTGGGGACTATGATGTTCGTACAATAAATATAGTTAATCCTCTTACTACAGAAGATTTTGCCACATTACGATTTTTGGCACGAGTTGCATTTTGGAGATACCGGGTTTTAAAACCAGCATCATATGGCGGTTCGAATAGAATGATGATAACGAATGGAAAAAATGGAAGAACTAAAAATAGAAACATGAACAAAAGACAAAGACGTTCAAAATCCAAATCCAAATCGATGTCAATGTTCAAATCAGCCAAACGAACATTTTATAGGACGAATAAACGAAATAAAACTTCAAGACAGTATCATTAATTATTATTAAACAATTAAAAAATTACACATAAAAATTTAAAACTTATTCATTTATATTTTTTTAAAAATAAAAATGAATTAATGAATGAATAAACTTTTGCAAAGATAAAGAAAGAAGGGAGGATTACGAGGGTGTGGAAGCCCCCCCCCCGTCGTTGCAATGTCGCAAAATCAAAGCGTCGTTATTCTAGGCGAACGTGATGTCTTTTTGTTTTATTGGATAGTTTAACAAGCGAGTAATTAGGACCTTTCCTTGCTTTTCTTGCTTTTCTTGCTTTTCTTGCTTTACTTGTTTTCCTTAGTTTCCTTGCTTTCATTCCGCCTACACTCAGACGTCCCCAAGCAGCGAGTGGATGTCTATAACTAATACCAGTATCATCATTGTAACCAGGGGTGTTCACTATTTTTAATAACCTAGCGCGACTCTCTTCATTAATTGGGTTACCGCCCAATTCTAAACGTTCTAATGTATATGGAAAGAATGAAATTTCCAATGTTTCGATTTGGTTATCTTTTAAGTTTAAGTTTCTTAAATAGGGTGGAAATTTTGCTCCCTTCAAAGAGACGAGCTGGTTATCTTCTAAGTTTAAGACTGTTAAATTGGGTGGAAATTTCACTCCATCCAAAGAGACGAGTTGGTTACCTTGTAAAAATAATGATTCTAATTTGGGTGGAAATTTTGCTCCCTTCAAAGAGACGAGTTGGGTATTTCGTAAGTCTAAAGTTGTTAAATTGGGTGGAAATTTCACTCCATCCAAAGAGTCGAGTGGATTATGTTGTAAAACTAAGAATTTTAAATCGGGTGGACACGAATCCAAAAATGCCTGTAAGAGTTCCGGTGTATTTAGTGGACCATTGATTCGAGGTTGCGTCATTTAGTATGTATTTATACCTATATATATATATATATATACATATATACAATATAATTAATTCAATGCAAATTTAACATGAATAAAACATAGATATACTATATAATATATACAATATATAATTTGTATAATAATTTAATAATAATAATATTGACAGTTTATTCTCTTCTTCTTAGTTGATGCGATTGGATTGAATATCGGAAGAAACAATATAAATTGAATTTTCGGTAAGAATAATGTACTCGGTTTCAATTTTAAAAATTTTTGAAACGGGACTTGTATATTCATCCTCGCTTTTAACAAGCAATTTTTCGCCGTTTTCTTTTACTCCGATAATAACTTTTTTTTCAAGTGAAAGCGTCCAATAATCGAGCATAATGGGACGGTCTTCGACGATGCCTAACTTTGCGGCATGTTGCATGCAGAGCTGTGACGGCATGCGAAAAGATGAACCTGATGAACCCGACGATGAACTGCTAGTTCCTGCTGCTGATGTTGCGCTTGAACCGCCACTGTCGGATGAGGGAGGCGGCTGATTTCTTCCAGAATTTTGACTCATATAATTATTGTTATATAGATAACATTATTATTTTCTTTAAATACTTAAATGCGCAATTTATAAAAATATTAATAAATAATTAAATAATAATAATTAAAATTAATATATTTATGTTTATTTGTTTTAGTAAATATAAAAAAACAAATAATAAATTAAAATATAATATATTTGTATATATTATAATCATATTATAATGCGTAACGGAACAAGAAGTCAAAATGGAAGGTCGGCAACGGCACGAAGGGCGATATTTAGCGCAACCGGTAAAACGGATGGTTTTTATACAAATACTAAAAATGGAGGAGGAATGAAAAAAGGTGGAGCACAGCCATCAGCTACTGGTTTCATGATTCCTTTTGGGCGAAGGCACATGATAGCTGTTCCGGCATTGAATGCAAACTACTTGTTCAACTGGACGCCATACATGAATCCGGGTAAGCGCGCATATGGCGCAAATCTCGGATAAATTGAATAACAATTTGAATACATATTTAGAGAGATAATGATAATTATTACACGCGTTATCATTATCACAGACACATACACATACTATAATCATGCTTATTACCATTGATTACCGAGAGAAAGAGCTATTTGAAATGATTCAGCTCAAGTTAACGGAAAAAGAACCGGAAACAGAAACGGAAGAAGTTAAAGGGAAAAAAAAGGAAAAGGGAATAGAAAAAATAAAACTAAAAGTAGAAAATTTAAAATTGGGCGACATTATTATAAGTCATGATGATGTTGTTTGTGGAAATGAATTGCTTTTATTTGAACGAAAAAGTTTGAATGATTTGGCATCGAGCATAAAAGACGGCAGGTATGCGGAACAGTCATTTCGTTTAGGTGGCTACGAGTCCGTTCCGAATCATAACATTGTTTACATTATTGAAGGCGATTTATCAAAGTGGAAAGAAAATGCGAAATACAATGGCAGGGTAAATAAAAAAACGCTGTTATCGTCAATGTGTTCCATGCTTTACTACAAGGGTTTTTCGGTGATAAGAACGATGAATATGACAGAGACGTGTGAGCTAATATTAAATTGGGCAGATAAGCTTCATAGAGAAAAGGGTACGAAAAAACCATATTATAGTTTTAATGGTAGCAGTGCAAAAATAGAAAAACAAGAATCACAAGAATCGCAAGAATCGCAAGAACAAGAATCACAAGAACTAGAACAAGCTGCTCAACCACAACCCATTCGCGATTCACATTATTGCGATGTGTTCAAGATAAAAAAAGAAAAAAATGGCAATATTACTCCAGGTAACATTGGAGAGATAATGCTTTGCACCATTCCAGGAATAAGTTCAAAAACGGCGATAGTAATTATGAAGGAGTTTAAAACTATAAATGGTTTGATAAAGTCGCTTGAAAAAGATGCGCATTGTTTGAATAATATTTACATGGAGACAAATGGTAAAAAGCGAAAAATTAGTTCGCAATGCATAGAAAATATTCGAAATTATTTATTATTTACTTGAATCCGTTTTTGAAAATTCATAAAAGATTACTTTCAAACATATTTTTTGATTTTAATAAATAATGTAGCTTAGTAATTTCTAGTTGCTGATTATGAATTATTTTGTATGCTAAATCTATAATAAAGTCATTATCATAATATAATTAAATTATATTATAATTACATTTTATTATGATAACGTTATAATATAATTATAGGATTGAGTAAAAAATAAGCCTAAGGCACGTATAAACTAACCTCGTCGCCTTCATAATATCCGGCATCAACTAAATGCTGCGTAAATTTTGGACCTCCCCAATTTGAATCCATTGGATTCGGGCTTAAACCGGAATCTTGCTGTATGAAATTAAGCGCATCCAGCGGCGTAAAATCACCCATATTGAATCCAGATGCGTCAAATCCCGGATAAGTATTTGAATTATACGGTGGGTCATTTCGATTTGAATCCATAAGTTTGGTCACGGTGGGCATCTGAATGCCTGCTGTTGTGTCAACCATGGGCGGCAGTCCGCCCTGTAAATCAACGGGGGACGGCCTGATTTTATAAACATTTTTTCCTTGCGCATCATTCATGTGTTGCAAATATAAAACCGGGCAGATAATGCCCTGACTTTTTTGCCAATCCATAAATTCAACATAATCTTCTAAATTATTAAATCTTATCGGATTTACTCCTGGAACTTTAGCTACTTTTGAATTATACAAGAAAATTTCTGTGCCTTTTTGTATTAAAAGATTAGGACACCGATGTTGTTCGGTTGTAGCGAATCCTTCGGATGCGTGTAACGACGAGTAGTTGAGAACAAAATACAGTCCGAGAAGAAAAACGACGATTGAAAATGCGAGTTGGTTTGAAATGTGAGGAATTTGCATGGTTATAATAAATAAATATTTATTTTTGTTTATTTGTTTATTATTATAAGTAAAGAATAAAATATATCATTTATATATATTAATTATAATTATAATATATATATAATATTTTATAAAAAATGGTTATATTGAAATATGAACCTGAAAAAAATGTAAAAAACTTGAAGGGCCCGTGCGTTATAGTTATACACGCCGAATGGTGTGGTCACTGCAAAGACTTTATGCCGGTGTATAAAAATGAAATTGTACCGTCGAATAATTTCGATGAAGAATTAAAAGACTTATTAACGCTGTCATCCGTCGAAGAAAAAGAATATTCAAATGCAAAGGATTTATTCGGCGAAATTGACGGATACCCGACAATTCGATACATTACATTTGATGACCAAAGCGGAAAACCGCTGAAAGACAATAATGGAGCCATTATGAAAATTGATGCAACAAATATTCCTAATCAGGCTAAAGCCATTACCGAATGGATAAATACCGTTGTAAAACGTGATGTAAACAAAAAAAAACATAAACGCAGACACAATAATAAGCACGCTCATGGCATGCGCGGTGGTTCCAAAAAGATAAAAAGGTCAAAAAGAGTAGTAAAAAGGTCAAAAAAGACAAAAAGAGTAGTAAAAAGGACTTAATTTATTTTTTATATTAAAATTTTGAAAACTTTTCTTAATATAAAATTGAATTTTATAAAAGTTAAAGACAAGTAGACATAGATATATATCCAAGCAATAAACCTTTCACGGTAACATAATTTTGATTGGATTGGATAATGTCAACATCATCAGGAGACAATAAGAAGAGAAAAATTATAATCAAACGAAAGCCGGGACAACCACAACAACCGTCAAAAGACAACAATGTATCGATTCGTCTTTTAGATTTCAATATATATGATGCAAATGCAACTGAATCTGCAGATTCAACAAGCGATAATCAACAACATGAACAATTTCAACATTCAAACTACTACAAAAAAAGCATGATAATTCAAATGTTTGGAATAAACGAACAGGGGGAAACGTGCGCTCTTTTTGTCGAAGACATGAATCCATTCTTCTATGTGATGGTTTCTTCTGATTGGACTGAACGCACTAAAAAACAATTTGTCATGGACATTACAAAAAAATTGGGATTTGCGGAAGGTTTGATTATCAAGGAAAAATGCGCGCTTGTAAAACGGAAAAAGCTTTATGGATTTGATGGCGGAAAAATGCATAACTTTGTAGTATTATATTTTAAAAACTTGGCAATTATGAACAGGGTGAAAAACTTGTGGTACGTTTCTTGTCCTGAAACAAACTCGTATGATTTGAATCCGGAGGGGTTCAATTACAACGGGACGTGTCTCAGAATTTATGAATCAAACATTCCTCCGCTGTTGCGGTTTTTCCACATCAACGAAATCAGCCCGTCTGGATGGGTAGAATTTTCAAAAGAAAGTGCTACCAAAATTTTAGAAGAAGAAAAGAAAACGACAACTTGCACCAACGAATTTGTAATTGGCATGCAAGACATTCGCGCGCAACCCACCAAAGAAACTCGCGTCCCGTATAAAATATGCAGTTTTGATATTGAGGCAAGCAGCAGTCACGGAGATTTTCCGCTTGCAATCAAAACGCACAAAAAGCTCGCGACAAACATTGTCGATGTGTGTCGGTGCATTCAAGACGATGGTGGAATTATTAATGATGAATTGTTACGAGAAATGATTCACGTTGCATTTTTAAACACGAAGAGTGAAAATGAATACATTGATGGACACATTCAGAGAATATATTCAAAACGAAGATTATCAAAAAACCAAGTTAATTCAATGGTGGAAAAGTTCATCACAGAAAAAATTAAAAATTTAACAGTTGAAAGTGGTGTAAATTATGCAAATACAATTGAAGCCATGTTTGAATCCATCGGAAAAAAACTTGCATTGTCGGCAGCAGCAGCAACAGCAAAGGAAAGTGGCAATGGCGACGGCGATGGTGACAGTGATGACGATAGCGACGGCGAAGACGAACCTTCTGAAAATGGTGTCACAATGAATATTGTGGAAGAGGTGAAAAAATCGAATGTCAAGACGACGACGACAAAGATGTCATTGGCACCAGTTGATAAAGATATGACTGTATTGCAACTTCTGCAATCGTGCTCACCCGCACACAGCAGAGAAGTGAAAATAACTCATTTGAATTCTGCATTGTCCAGTGTGTTTCCAGAAGTAGAAGGTGATAAAGCAACATTCATTGGGTCGACCTTTTTGAAATCGGGTGAAGAGCGCCCGTATTTGAATCACTGTTTAACGATTGACACGTGCGACAATCTTCGCGACGTGCAGAATTCGGAAATCCAGGTGTGCGAAGGTGGCGAGCGTGACATGTTGTTGGAATGGACGAAATTGATTCAGCGCGAAGACCCCGATATTATAATTGGATACAACATTTTCGGGTTTGATTATAACTTCATGTTTCATCGCGCTTTAGAAAATGACTGCGCTACAGAGTTTTTGAAACTGTCGAGAAATAAAGGCAAAGTGTGCGGCCAATTCGACCCCAAGACACAAAAACTTGCAATCGAGGAAAGCACCATTGTCATTGCGAGCGGACAGCATGATTTGCAGTATATTAAAATGCCGGGCAGGCTGCAAATCGACATGTATAATTATTTGCGACGAGATTACAACATGTCATCTTATAAGCTGGATTATGTTTCGGGATATTTTATAGGCGACGCGGTTACAAAAATCGAACACAAGATTAACGAACTCGGACAAGATGTCACTGCAGTTTACACGGGTAATGTCATGGGACTGGACGTTGGAAGTTACATTAGCTTTGAAGAGACGAGCAATTCAACAGACTCATACAAGGGCGGCGAAAAATTCAAAGTAATTCGGCTAGATGCTGCCACAAAAGTATTTGAAATTGCGGGAAAGGAGATGCCCAACATGGAAAAGAAGGTGCGCTGGGGGCTAGCAAAGGACGACGTGACGCCGCAGGATATTTTCAGAATGACGAATGAAGGTCCGGCAGAGCGAGCAATCATTGCAAAATACTGTATTCAGGATTGTAACCTCGTCCACCACTTGATGCGTAAAATCGATGTTTTAACCGGTTTCATTGAAATGGCAAACATTTGCAGCGTTCCAGTCAGCTTTCTGGTTTTTCGCGGACAGGGAATTAAACTCACCAGTTTTATTGCAAAAAAGTGCAGCGATAAAAAAACGCTTATTCCTGTTCTTGACCGAAGATTTGGAAATGAAAGTTATGATGGTGCAATCGTGCTTCCGCCAAAGTGCGACTTGTATTTGGATAATCCGGTTGCGTGCGTCGACTATTCGTCCTTGTATCCGTCTTCAATGATTAGCGAGAATTTGTCACACGACAGCAAAGTATGGACAAAGGAATATAATTTGGACGGAATACTGGTTTGTTCTACGGGTGAAACAGATGGTGATGGCGTGTTCATATATGACAACTTGCCCGGATACGAATATGTCGATGTGGAGTATGACACATACGTGTGGAAACACAATGCTAGAGGAAAGGCGATAAAGACAGTCAACGGGAAAAAGGTGTGTCGGTTCGCGCAACCAAAGATGGATGATGTAAGCGGCATTATCAGCGAAAAAGCAATCATGCCTTCGATTTTGGAAGAACTGCTTGAAGCTCGAAGCGCCACGCGCAAACTCATTCCAAAGCAGACGGATGACTTCATGAAGAATATTTTGGACAAACGCCAGTTGGGTTACAAAGTGACGGCAAATTCGCTGTACGGTCAATGCGGCGCCAAAACGAGCTCGTTCTATGAAATTGATGTGGCGGCATCCACAACTGCAACAGGCAGAAAGCTGCTTCTGTATGCCAAGCGGGTGGTTGAAGAAACATACGGGAATGCTGAATGCCAGACCAAATATGGTGTCGTAAACACGCGGGCGGAGCACGTGTATGGGGACAGTGTGGCAGCTTGTACTCCAGTGTATGTTCGGTTTGACGGCGTTATTGACGTTTGTCCCATTGAAGCGCTTGCAGAAAAATACGGAGCTAGTTCTAATGAGTGGGCGTATTGCAAAGAAGATGGAAAACAAACCAAGCAGGTTTGCGAAATGTTGTGCGGTGTGGAAACGTGGTCAGAAAAAGGATGGACTCGTCTTCATCGCGTAATTCGACACGTTCTTGCCCCTCATAAAAAAATGATGAGAATTGTTACTCATACGGGAATTGTTGATGTTACCGACGACCATTCTTTGATTCTGGCAAACGGCGAAGAGATTTCACCAAAAAATGTGGAAATTGGAACAAAATTATTACACTGTGCGTTGCCACAACCGACGTATACAGATACAAGAAACACAATGTCATCAGTAACTGTTGAACAAGCTAGAGTCATGGGGTTCTTCTTTGGAGATGGAAGTTGTGGAGAGTATAATTGTGAATCTGGTAAAAAATGTTCGTGGGCATTAAATAATGCATCAATGGAATTTATCCATAAATATCTAGAGTTATGCAAAATTGCTTACCCAGATTTAGAATGGGTATATAACGATACTCTAAAAAGCTCAGGCGTGTACAAAATTGTTCCAAAATCAAAAAAATCTGGAAGCATCGTCGAATTTGTAAAATTTTATAGGAGCATGATGTATTATAAAAAATGCAAAATTATACCATCAATTATTATTAATAACACTGAAGAAATTCGAGAAAGTTTTTGGAATGGAATGTATGATGCCGACGGCGATAAAGATAAAAATGGATACACTCGTGTTGACCAAAAAAATCAAATCAGCGCTGCTTGTATATCTTTGTTAGCCCAAAGTCTTGGATGGAAAACATCATTGAACACGCGTTCAGACAAGATGGATATTTACAGAATGACAATGACAAAACGTGTTCAGAGAAAATGCGCCGATTCTATTAAGAAAATAATGACATTACCCGTTGAAGATAATCAATATGTTTACGATTTAACAACCGATAATCATCACTTTGCAGCTGGAATTGGAAACATGATTGTACACAACACGGATTCTGTATTCTTTACATTTAATTTGGCCGACAAAGACGGAACACCGATTCGCGGCAAGCAAGCGCTAGAAATCACGATTGAGCTTGCGCAGCAAGTGGGGGAACTGGCTTCGTCATTCTTGAAAGCGCCGCATTCGCTGGTCTACGAAAAATCAATCATGCCGTTTTGTCTGCTTCGAAAGAAAGGGTATGTCGGCATATACTATGAAACGAATGCAAACAAAGGAACGAGGAAAAGTATGGGAATTGTTTTGAAGCGCAGAGACAATGCGCCGATTGTAAAAGACGTGTACGGCGGAATTATAGATATACTTATGAAGGAACAAGACACGGGCCGCGCCATTTCATTTCTCAAAGACTATTTGCGAAATCTGGTGAATGAGAAAATTCCGTTGGAAAAGCTCATCATTACCAAGTCGCTGAATTCAAACTATAAAAACCCGCAACAAATTGCGCATAAAGTCCTTGCAGACCGAATGGGACAGCGCGATTCTGGAAATAAGCCTAGCGTCGGTGATAGAATCCCGTTTATATACATTCACAATCCAGATAAAAAGGCGCTACAGGGTGAAAGAATAGAGCATCCCACATACATTCGAGAAAATAATATACGCCCCAACTATACATTTTACATTACGAATCAAATTATGAAACCGGTGCAGCAGCTATTTGCGCTAGTGCTGGAAAAAATTCCTGGATTTAAACGACGTCAAGAAGCGTTTAAAGACAGAATCGAATTTGAAACAAATAAGATTGGAGCCGAAAATAAAGAAGCATTACAAAAAAAGATTACTGATTTGCGGCAAAAAGAAGTAAAGGCGCTGCTGTTTGATGAGTTTTTGACACAAGCAAACAATGCCATTAATAAAAACCAGAGCATCAAGAACTTCTTCAATAAAAAATAACGGTGAAAATAATTATATTATAATCTTTTTTTAAAAAAAATATATTTTTATATATGATGTTTGCACCCAAATAAGCATAGAAAACAACATCCAATTAATCCACAACAATATAATTTTAAACATCCATCATTTTCAAAAGTGGGTTTATTATCAGGATAATAATCATAATAATCACAATCGCTCTCATCATGGGCATTTTCGAGATTATAGTATATTTCATTTGAAATGGAGTAATATGTGAACGGTTTTGTAACGTCTTTTACAAAATGCTGACCGGTTATTGAATTTGCATTCGAATTGTTTGTATTTGTGTACAATTCTTTATATTGAGAAATTGAATTTGGAGTTACATAAAATCTTTTTATTTCATCATTGTCGCATTCTTTAATCTGGTCATCATCAAAATATTTATAATTTATATTTATATTTGAATTTGACATTGAGATATACAAGTATATAATAAAATATAATTAACTAATTTTTTTATGTATTAATCAAATTCAGATTCAGATTCCGATTCTGACATTTCATAATCCGAGTGGTGTTGATGGTTGTCTATCCTTGCATTTGCATTATTATTATTATTATTATTAGAATAAAGATTTAAATTATACCTACACATTGGACATGTTGAATTTGAATCAAGCCATCGAAATAAACTATATGGGTTAAAGTTATGTTTACAGTATTTGATTTGCATTATGCAGTCGATTTCTTCAAATTGTATTTGCGAGATGGGACAAATTTCATTTTTTGGGTCAATTATTGTGCAAAAAGGAATTAACTTTGTTGCATTTTGAATTGTGTCATAACTTACATGATTCAGGTCGCTTTCAATTTGCTGTTGTTGCACTCGTTGCTCTTGCTGTACTCGTTGTTGCTCTTGCACTCGTTGTTGCTGTTGCACTCGTTGTTGCTGTTGCACTCGTTGTTGCTGTTGCACTCGTTGTTGCTGTTGCACTCGTTGTTGCTGTTGCACTCGTTGTTGAAAATCGCTTAAATTTGCATCTCTTCCATTTAAAGAGTTAATAGAATTTAAAGAATTTATATTGTTTATATTGTTTGTTTCAATAAAATTCAACCACTCATAGCTGTTTATTCTTGAATTAATGGGATAAATTGGTGACAGTGACTGTAGAGGTGGTGGAGGCGGAGGCGAATGAGGAGGCGATGAAGATAATGAAACAGATAAGTTGGGTGTTGCAATTCCTCTTGTCGCTCTTGTTGTAACTGAAGGTAGCGGCAACCTATATCTAACAAAAGTTGCAGTTAGAGGCCCTGTGGGTGCTGCGGGTATTGGTGTTACTATTCGTGCTGGTGCAGGTACTGGTGCAAGTGCTGCGGGTGATGCAGGTGCTGATGCAGGTGCTGATGCAGGTTCTGATGCCACTACTGGAGTTGGCGCCACCGGCGCAGGTGCCAAGTGTCTAAAAATAATCCGATTATTCAGAATTCTAATTAATCCACGTTCAAATGTCATAAATCCATTTAATATTTCTCTCGTTGATGACATATACGATTCTACTAAATCATAATAAATCAAATCTGGGTCATTATTTGATGAATCTAAAATGCGGCCATTCATTTTATTTAGTTATTTATTAATTATTATATTAATATTTTTTATTATTATATTAATAATTATATTATTATTAATATAATTATTAATAATACTAATAATATTTAATATAGAAATAGCATTCAGAGGCATTTTTAAATGTAATGCATGTAACTGTATTAAAGATATAGTGTGATAGTTATTAGACTTAAAAAGTATAAAATATGAGCCCGGTAGCAAAAAAAATAGTACAACCGACACTTCAACAACAAAAGTTAACTGAGGATAAATTGGAAAAATATAAAAACAAGGGAATATCGGGACTTGCAAATTTAGGAGACACTTGTTTTATTAATGCACTGTTGCAGATTATTTCGCACACATATGAGTTGAATGAGTTGTTGAATGGTGAATATAAATCTAAATTAAATAAATGCGTTGAATCGGAATTGTTAGCATCTTGGGATGAATTAAGGTTGCTAATGTGGAGTGAAAATTGCACAATATCTCCGGGTGGTTTTATACACGCCATTCGTAAAATATCAAAAATAAAAAAAAATAACATGTTTTCAACCATTTCTCAAAATGATATGCCAGAATTTTTAACATTCTTATTTGATATTTTTCACACCGCTCTAAAAAGAAAAGTCACAATGACGATTGGCGGTCACCCAAAAAATAAACGAGATAAAATGGCAAAAATGTGTTATGAAATGATGCAAAAGGGATATACTGAAAATTACTCTGAAATTTTAAACATGTTTTATGGGATTCATGTGTCAACACTAACAGGCGCTGAATCAGGGAAATCAAATGACGAATACCTTAGCATTCGCCCTGAACCGTTTATGGTAATAAGTTTACCCATTCCTGCAGCTGCACCATTGCACTCAGACCACATTTCTTTGATGGATTGTTTTGACTTGAATTGTGAAAGCGAGTTGATGGAAGGTGACAATGCGTGGTTCAATGAAACTTTAGGGAAAAAACAAAATGTGTATAAGCGACTGGTATATTGGAGCTTGCCAGAAATTATGGTAATTGATATAAAAAGATTTGAATATAATCCCGAGACGGATTCATTTGTTAAAAATCAATCGAATATAAAAATACCGATTGAAAATGTAAGTTTTTCAAAATATGTAGAAGGTTACAATAAGGATAGTTATGTGTACGACCTTTATGGAATTTGCAATCATCACGGTGATGAAAAATTTGGACACTACACTTCAACTATAAAAACGGCAGACTCGAGATGGTTTAACTTCAACGATTCTGCTGTGAAAGAAATTTCTATAAAAGGTTCCGAGATTATTGGAAATACCCCATATTGCTTATTCTATAGAAAAAAATAGAAAAAAATATATAAAAAAACTAATGTAATGTAATATTATAATATAATAAATATTTTAATATTATTTAATATTTAATAAATATAAATAAAAATAAATAAATGGATTTAACTTATAACTCTATAAGCGGAATAAATACAGACCCAACTGTATATTTAAAGGAATTTATTACAAAAAATGGAAAGAAAGACAATCAAATAACAGCTGATACTAAAATATTCATGCTCATTGCTCTCGTAGTTATTATTATTATATATGGAATCCTTTTTGCAGCTTTAGGTGGTGGTTCTAGTGGAAGCGAGTCAACTTCCGGAAACGAATCAGGTTCAGCAGGAACAAAAAGTCTAGGACTGCGATTTTTTGAAGTGTTGTTATGGTCAGTATTTATAATGTTGGTTTTGTTTAACGGATTTCAATATTTTTTCAACGTTAATCTTACGACAAAATTTGTGAATTTTTTTACAGAAAAGCCGAAATTAGAAATTACAATGCAGGTGCCCGAAGATGAACCGGTCCAAGAAATGAAAATTAAAAAGGAAGTTTTCAATATTCCGGATAATAAATACACGTATGATGACGCAAAGGCGATTTGTACAGCATATGGCGCAAAACTTGCAAACTATGATGAAGTAGAGTCATCTTATCAAACCGGAGGAGAATGGTGCAACTACGGCTGGTCCGATAATCAGATGGCGCTTTTTCCCACCCAAAAAGAAACATGGGACAAGTTGCAAAAAATTAAAGGTCACGAAAATGATTGCGGAAGACCAGGTATAAATGGAGGATTCATCGACAATAAAGATGTACAATTTGGTGTAAACTGTTACGGTTATAAACCACTTATTACACCTGCAGAAACGCAAAAAATGCAGACTTCATCCGTATATCCTCTAACGATGAAGGACATTGAAAAACAAAACCGAATTGAATATTGGAAAAAACGAATTCCAGAAATTCTGTTGTCACCATTTAATCGTTCATCTTGGTCGATTATTTAGTTGTGTTTTCTTGTTTTTCTTCGTGCGTACACCTTGTCCACCTTTAAATTTTTTAAATTTATATTGTTCAGAGTTCGTTTTCTGGAAATTTTTCTTTCTGAATGAAAGTTATTAGCACCACTATCGGCTAAAGATGCACTTTCTAAAAATTTACAAAATAATTCATCATCCACTACATCTTTAGCATCTTCTAGTCCACAGTTATTGTTGATATTATGAATATTGTCATTTTCAACATTATAATGTGACGGTGATGACGACGACGGCATTGGCATTACAAGTTCAAGCTCGATAATATTGTGTCCATTATTATATTCATTGTGTTCAACATCTTCTTTTCTTCGAGGCGACTGTGAGCGCTCTTGCTCTACAAAAAATTTTGGACCAAAATGCAATAGACCCATCGGAATTCCAGATTCTTCATTATAAAAGTTTTCAATTTCTTCTTCTTCACCCGCTTGTTTTTTTCTTGTACCACCTCTTTGTTTTTTTTTTGTACTACCGAGTATTTTGCTTATTCTATAACCGCCGCTAGTAATTGTCTTTCCATCCGCCGAATTTGTAAACACAAAGTCTTTTGCTGCATCAAACATATTCAAGTTATGTAAATTATGTAAATTATTCAAATTATATAATTATATATTTTATATATTTAACTAACCTCCCTATTAAATATATAAAATATATTATATCTAATCATTTTCAATTAATTAATAATTAATTATTATAATACCGTTTAATTTCTGAATTAATTTTAATCTCTCGTTTTTCTTTTATATAACGTAAAATATGCTGAACTTGGGAACTGTTCGGTATTATTTCATGTAGACATTTTTCTATAAATGTTAAAGATAAAGGATTTGACGTTTTTGTTTCAATAAACCGCAATCGCCCGTCCGTTGTTGAAAGAGTTGTGTTTAACAATTTTTTATTATTTACAGTTTCCATAATGGATGCTTCTAAATCATTTTTCATTTCTCTCGTTGTTTTGATTTCATTATTTATTTTTTTTAACTTATTATCCAGTTCAATCCATTTTTGAATTTGTTTGTCAAACGCAGAAATCATATTTGCATTTGCCGTCATCGTCGTTAGAGCAGTTGCTGTTGCTGTTGTTGTTGCTGTTGCTGCTCTCGTATTTTTTCCAAAAGTATTCATATTTTATTCTATATATTTATATGTTTTATATATAATAATTTTAATAATATATAAAACTAACTAAAACCTATGAAATAAATGCTTTTTGGGAAAAATGCTAAATCTTCAATTTGAAAAGGAAAATCTTAAAAAACTATCGGTCCACATACCTATGTGTACATTACAGACTGGTACAACCAGGGTAGAGCTTCGCGAGCTGGAATGCTAACAAGTGTTAGTGCACACAATACAAAATTTGCCCCCAAACACCTATCCGATTCTAATATTGCCGACACCGTAATGCGTTCTATTATTGTCATGTTGATACTTACAATGTTTTCCATTGTTAAATATGAATAAAATTGATGGGTTAGCCAGCCCATTATATGTTGCGGAAAAGGATTGCCGTGGGGCGGATATATGGCCGCTCTTGCATTGTATGATAATTCTGCCCTGTAATTCCAAATGTCTATCAATTCTCTCAAAAATGTAATGTGTTGTTGATATGTTAAATGCAAAAACCAATCCGCATCAGAATAGTGTCCAAGTGAATTGATATTTTGAAACAACTGTAGAACATTTTGACGGTGCCTTTGTTGCGGAGTTAATGTATCTTGCGGCAAGGTTATAACAATGTTTCCGCTTCCGCTTCCGCTTCCACCATTATTATGGTTCATATCACTATTATCCAATACAATATTACCATTTACACCACCAGTTTCATTCCAACTATTATTATTGTTATTATTGTTATTTTTATTCTTACTATTTTTATTCTTATTTTTATTTTCATTTTTTTTATCTTTATTATTGAGAATTCTGTCGAGTTTTATGATTTTCAAAATATCTCGTGTTATATTGTGTGGAATTGTGCTTCTATTGTACGGATTACTCGATGCCGTCCAAATTAACCGATAGTTCAAATTTGCTATACTGTCTACTCCGTTGTCATTCAATATTAAATTGCATATAGATGCAATATCGAATCCGTAACAACACGCCTTTTCACCGCACATTTCTTCATAACTATAAAATTGAGCATCTGGAATCTCTCGAATCGGGTCAAGTGTATAAAAATCTGTCTCATTTATACACATTTCTCTATTTTTCAATGCAGGACCTCGCAACATTATCATTTTTCTACGCAAGTGACTGTTAAATTTCAATTGGATTTTTATAGAATGAAATGTCTGGTTATAAAAGTTGTATATATTTTGTTTCATTTCAACCTTTGTTCCTGTTGTTTTCATTTTTTTATACTCATACTCTCTCTGGATTTTAGTGCACATTTTTTTTAAATCAATAACCTTATAGTCGAAATCGTTATCTAATAATAATGCATAATTATTTATTGATATTACTTCTGGTAATTGTTTCAATGGTTTTAATGATTTTACTTTTGACTTCGATTTTAAAAGGGATGGTGTTAGAACCGTATTACCTTGTTGCCCTTCTTGTTCTTCTGTGTCTTGTTTTTTTTTTCTAATAATTATTTTTGTCATTTAATTATTCAGTAGCGTATTCGTTACGTAAGTCTATATTGAATCTATATTATATATGCATATATTTCTATATTAGTTGTTACATTATATTTTACTGATTATATCATAAATGTAATGTGGCTAAATACAAAAAAAATAAAAATTATTATATTGATAATTTAATAATTACTTAAAAATATAAATTAACAAATAATACTAATGAAATATCCTTTTATTCTATTTTATCGCGATAATGAGTATGAATATGTCGACTCCATCATCGAACGCAGTTCAAATGACCTGCAATTTACGATGCACGTTATTCATTCAAAAAAACAGCTGAATAATTTTTACAAGCAAACTTATCCTATACTAATTATTTTTGAAAAAAATCAGGAAAAATACCAAGATATTGTCTCTACATTTGATTCCAGTTTTTCAAATAGAATTATTCATTTCACCAAATTTACAAACAACTGGGTTGAAGAACTTAATAAACTTGTAAATGAATTATTCATCGCAATTTGCAGTTTACCTCGTGAAGACACCAGACCCACATTTTCCATTTTTACATCAACATTCAATTCTTTCGATAAAATAATCAGAGCATTCAACAGTTTGAAATCACAAACGTTGCAAAATTGGGAATGGGTAATCATGGATGATTCGCCTGATGACAAAAATTTCAAATACTTGGTTAGCCAATTGCAATTGTCACAAGACCGTCGGGTGCGATTATATAAACGATTCGAAAATAATGGTTACATTGGAAATGTGAAAAACGAAGCTGTTAGTTTATGCCGAGGAAAATATGTGCTGGAACTAGACCACGACGATGAAATTTTACCATTTGTATTAGAAGATTCGGCTAAATTATTTGAAGAGAAAGAAGAAGTGGGATTCATCTATATGGATTTTATAAATATTTATGAAAATGGCAAAAATTATTGGTACGGGGATGGAATTATTTGCAAGGGATACGGCTCATACTACTGCCAAAAACACAACAATACGTGGGTATATGTCTACAACACGCCAAATATAAATAACATTACGCTGAGTCATTTGGTTTGTTGTCCCAACCACCCGCGAATCTGGAGAAAAGATTTGCTTTTAACAATTGGAAACTATTGCGAATACTTGCCAATTTGTGATGATTATGAAATATTGCTAAGAACTGCCGTAAATACAAAAATTGCAAAAATTCATAAAATGGGGTACGTTCAATATATGAATGATGGAAACAATAACTTTTCGCTCATTAGAAATGCCGAAATTAATCGAATCGGTCCAAATTATATCAAACAAAAATATTATGATGTTTTTGACATAAATAATGAAATGAAGAAACGAAATGCTCATGAAGATGAAAAGTATACGTATGAACACAGTAACATCTGGAAGCGAAACACCAACACGTATGAACACAAATATTGTAATTTGATAGTAAATGCCGACTACAAGAAACAGTATTGCATCGTTGGCTTGAATCAGCTATTTAAAAATATTGAAAGAATAACCGAACTCTACCAGGACCCAACTAATGATTTTTTTATTATTGATGGCGCGCAAAATTTAGATTACTTGTTCAGAGAACTTGACAAATACGGATTTGGTAGAATGAAATGTTTCGCACTTCACAACGAAAAAGAAGAAGTTTTAATCAACTATTTTAAAATGTGTTACTTGTCGTGCGAAAACTATGAAATCATGAAATAAAATAATAAAATATATTCAGAATTCACCGAACTGAACATATTTTTTTCTGAATCTGCAATGCATGTATGCATGTATTGTATTTTATAGGTGTAATATTTATAGGTGTAACATTCTATACTTATTCATAAAATGTTGTTTATTCGTTTCAAACCTTTCCTTATGCTCTGTGAAATGAGTGTCGTCGTCGTTTATTACTTCATTCAATAACTTTAAACCTTCGCTCCCCCGATTTGTCCAATAACATGCAACTGATAGTTCATCATTCACATATTTTCCATACACGAATACATCCACAAATAATCTATATTTTTTCAATACTTCTTCCACATTTTTATTTTTTGCTTCTTTCAAATACTTATATCCTAGCTCGTTATGCGGCTCCACATTCAAAAACTTTCCCAGCGCATAATATGGTTCGGCTCTATCCGGAAATATTTGAATCGCCTTTTCAAATTGATTGATTACTTTGTCAACATGATATTTCAAATGAATCATGCAACGCCCCAACTTCATTTGTGACTCAAATTCCTCTTCAATCCAAGTATCTTTTAGTTTCGTGTATAAATTATACCATTGGTACGCTTCCTTGAACATTTTTGAATCATAATAACTCTGAGCCGTATAAAAAACGGACCTATTGGTCAACCCATATGGGTCATCATACAACGTTTCGAAAAACTGGTCCTTCAATTTTAAAGCATCGTTCAAATACTTATTCGGGTCTAATTTTCTAGCACCCCTTTCTTCCGCATCAACGTACAACCCATCTTGATTTACAAAAATGTCTGATGACACAACATCATTTTTATTTAAACACACAATTATATTGTGTGCTACACCCGCGTAGACCCATTGTAATGAATTTTTATACAAACTACTTGACTTCCAATTTGAAAACCCTCTTTTATATGTGAAATAAAACATATCACTTTCAGCACCAGAGATTAGTTCTTTTTTAAAATCACCTATTAAATAATCATCTGCGTCCAAGTGCAACACATAATCGGTTTTTTGATAAGCTCTTTGAAACATGAGCGTTTTGTTTTTATCAAAACTTATCCACTCGTCTACAAATAATTCACCGGGTATATTCTTCTCTTTGAAGAAACTTGTTACAATGTCACACGTTTTATCAGTTGAACCTGTATCACAAACAACCCAATAATCAATGTATTTATAAACAGACTCCAATGTTTTTTGAATGCAATGTTCTTCATTTTTACACATTGTAATAAAACACAGTGTTGGGATTGCGTTTGTTTCGTTTGTTTCGTTTGTTTCGTTTGTTTCGTTTGTTTCGTTTGTTTCGTTTGTTTCGTTTGTTTCGTTTGTTTCGTTTGTTTCGTTTGTTGCGTTTATTGTTGTTTTAATCATTTCTGG